>Ga0214172_1000763_pt1 | contig 11772 bp, 5 predicted proteins | sample TroBogEpilimnion_29_FD_153010 | JGI IMG/M metagenome (GOLD analysis project Ga0214172, IMG submission 153010) | Freshwater microbial communities from Trout Bog Lake, WI - 12JUL2007 epilimnion | ecosystem: Environmental > Aquatic > Freshwater > Lake > Epilimnion/Euphotic zone | place: Trout Bog...
GAGAAGCACTGGCGCGAATTTCTCCCGAACCTGGTGCAAGAAATGGAAGCCAAAGGAATCTTGGAGGAGATGCTGCTGGAGGCGGAGGAGAAAACGGCGGGCGAAATGCACGACCTGACCATGAAGTTCCAGAAGCAAGGCTCAACGGCTCAACAGGCGCACAACCGCGCTTGGGAACTGGTGCGGGAGAAATACATTCTCCTGACGCCGGAGAGCGAGTAGTCCGCAATCGGAATAATTATCGGATTTCCCCCGCCGATGGCGTTGGCACTGGTTCGCTCAAGGAAAAGTGCCGCGTCAATCTTGCCGCGATAAAACTGGTTCGCAAACTTCAGGCGGAAAACCGCCCGGCCACCCAAGAAGAAAAATCCGCGCTCGTGCGCTATGTCGGCTGGGGTGGATTGCCGCAGATTTTCAGTCCGTCAACCGACTGGCAGGCCGAGAATCTGGAACTTTCCAATCTGCTTTCCGAGGATGAATTTCGCGCCGCCCGCGCCTCGACGCTTAACGCCCATTACACATCCGGCGAAGTCATCCACGGAATGTATGCGGCATTGGAGCGATTGGGATTCAAAGAGGGACGCATTTTAGAACCGGCTTTCGGCATCGGCCATTTCGTCGGCTTCATGCCCGCCACGATTCAATCTCAGTCCGCCATCACCGGCATCGAGATTGATCCGCTCACCGCGCAAATCGCCAAGGCACTTTATCCCGATGCGGACATCCGCAACGAGCCGTTCGAGAAGTCGAAGTTGGCCGACGGATATTTTGACGCGACTATTTCAAACATCCCCTTTGGCGATTACAAGCCGTTTGACCCGAAGTTAAACAAGCAGGGGTTTTTGATTCACGATTATTTCTTCGCGGCAGGATTGGAAAAAGTCCGCCCCGGCGGACTCGTGATGTTCATCACTTCGCGCGGCACGATGGACAAGATTGATCCCACGCTGCGAAAACATATTGCCGACCGTGCGGATTTGGTTGGCGCAATCCGTCTGCCCAACACGGCTTTCAAGCGCAACGCCAATACCGAAGTCACCGCCGATGTTGTCATTCTCAAAAAGCGCGGGAGCAAGGAAGCTCCGCGCGGTGAGGCGTGGAAAAAAGTGGTTCCATACACGACGACCAAAGGAGAAGTCATTTCGATCAACGAGTATTTCGTCGAGAACCAGCACATGATGCTCGGTGAAATGACACTTGAAGGGCGGATGTATGGGCGCAACGAACCAACGCTCGTCAGCGACGGCAGAGACATCAAGACCGCACTGGCCGAAGCCATCAAGCATCTTCCGCAAAACATTTACCAAGCCGCCGAACGTCCCAAGATTTCAAACGCACCAGAGCAGGCCATCCCCGCGCCCGGCCACGTCAAACCAAATGCCTACACGGTTCACGACGATCAAATCGCCATCCGCGAAGGCGACAAGTTGATTCCACTTCCGCATCTGGCAATTCAAACGAAGCTCCGAATCCGTGGATTGATTAAGGTGCGCGATGCCGTGCGCCAGTGTATGCGAACGCAAATTGAAGATGCCGACGAGGATGAAATTAAACTCGCGCGTAGCCAGCTCAATCAGGCATACGACCGATTTGTCGCCCGTCATGGGCCGGTGTCCGACCGCGTGAACGCGCTGGCTTTTCGTGGCGACCCGGATTTGCCACTGTTGTTCTCCCTAGAAAATTATGATTCAGAAACGAACAAGGCGGTCAAGACGGCGATTTTCCGCGAGCGCACAATCCAGCAACAGAAATCAATCACGTCCGCCGAATCGCCAAAGGAAGCCGTCATCATTTCGCTGAATGAAAAAGGCCGGGTGGATTTGCAACACATGGCCGCGTTGTTGCGCCGGCCAGCCGAAGAATTTTTGCCCGAATTGAAGGGCGTCCTTTTTCTGAACCCGCAGTCGCGTGAATGGGAAACGGAAGACCATTACCTTTCCGGCGATGTCCGCGAAAAACTTCAAACCGCCGAAGTCGCCAGCGTCAACGAACCCCGCTTTCACGAAAATGTCGAGGCGTTGAAATCTGTTCAACCGGAAAACTTGTCGGCCACCCAGATTGATGCGCGATTGGGTGCGTGCTGGATTCCGGTCAAGGATGTTGAGACTTTCGCCCAGGAATTGCTCGGGGCAGAAGACGTGACTATTCGCTTCACACCGGAACTCGGCACCTGGACGGTGGACGCTGGATATGGGGCGAAGGGTTCAGTGGCCAACACGACCGATTGGGGGACGAACCGGGCCTCGGCCTTGGAATTGATTGAGGATGCACTGAATTTGCGGACGCCAACCATTTACGACAAGGTGCGGGACGGCAACAAGGACAAATCAGTCGTCAACGCCGGTTCAACCGAGGCCGCGCGCGAAAAACAGCAGAAGATCAAAGACCGATTCCGGGAATGGATCTGGCAGCACGACGAGCGGCGCGAACGGCTCGTCACCAAATATAACGAGGAATTTAATTCCGTCCGACTGCGCATTTTCAATGGCGCACACCTGACCCTGCCGGGCGCAAGCCATACCATTCAACTGCATCTGCACCAGAAATCCGGTGTCTGGCGCATATTGCAAACCGATAACACGCTGCTCGGCCACGTTGTCGGTGCGGGAAAAACTTTCACGATGGTGGCGGCAGGCATGGAGTTAAAACGGCTCGGACTGGCGCAAAAGCCGATGTTCACCGTCCCCAATCACATGCTCGGCCAGTTTTCAGCCGAGCTGCTCATGCTTTACCCCAGCGCCAACATTTTGGCGGCAACCAAGGAGGATTTTGAAAAGGACAAACGCCGCGAGTTGATGAGCCGCATCGCCACCGGCAATTGGGATGCGATTATCGTCACCCATTCCGGCTTTGAGAAAATTCCCATGTCGGAAGACACCAAGCGCGAATTTTTCCAGACCCAGCTCGACGAGTTGGAACAGGCGATCAAAGAGCGGAAGGAAGACAGCGGCAGCCGGCGCACGGTCAAACAACTGGAGTCTGCCAAGAAAAAACTGGAAACCAGACTGCAACTGCTCTGTGCTGAAGAAAAGAAGGACAACACGCTCACTTTCGAGGAACTTGGCGTTGACCGACTGTTTGTGGACGAGGCGCACTTTTTCAAAAACCTTTTTTACGTCTCAAAAATGACGCGCATTGCGGGCTTGCCGCAAACGTCATCGGAACGCGCCTTCGATATGTTTTTGAAGGTGCAATACATCCAGAAAGTCAACGGCGGCGGCGGAGTGGTGTTTGCGACGGGAACGCCGATCGCCAACAGCGTGGCCGAAATGTTCACGATGCAGCGGTATCTGCAAATGGGAACAATCCACAAACAGAAGCTGCATCATTTTGATTCCTGGGCGGCGACGTTCGGCGAACCGGTGACGGCAATGGAACTTGCACCGGACGGCGCAGGCTACCGGCTCAACACGCGCTTCGCGCGTTTCATTAACGTGCCGGAGTTGATGCAGATATTTTGCCAGGTCGCGGACATCCAGACCGCCGACACGCTGAAACTGCCCATCCCTGAAATGCAGACCGGCAAGCCCATCGTTGTCCGCGCGCCATCCACGCCGGAACTGAAGGAGATTGTAAAAGGGCTGGTCGCCCGCGCCGAAGCCATCCGCAGCGGGCGAATTCCGCCCCAAGACGACAATATGCTCAAAATCACTTCCGAGGGACGGAAGGCCGCTTTAGATTTGCGCGTTTTGAACCCGCAAGCAAAAGATCAGCCCGAAAGCAAAATCAATCTCGCAGCGGACCGAATTTTTGAAGTTTGGCAGGCCACGCACGAAAACCGATGCGCGCAAATGGTCTTTTGCGATTTGTCCACGCCTTCAAAACTGCGCCGGCAATTTTCCGCTTATGAAGATTTGAAAATGAAACTCGTCGGGCGTGGTATCCCCGTCGAGCAGATCGCCTTCATGCAGGATTTCGACAGTGACGTGCAAAAACACATTTTGTTCAAAGACGTGCGTTCAGGAAAAATCCGCATCCTGATGGGCAGCACGCAGAAGATGGGCGCAGGAACGAATGTTCAGGAGCGCTTGGTCGCTCTGCATCATCTCGATGCCCCGTGGCGTCCCGCCGACGTGGAGCAACGTGAAGGTCGGATTTTGCGGCAGGGCAATCTCAACAAGACGGTGCAGGTTTATCGCTACGTCACCGAAGGCAGTTTCGATGCGTATATGTGGCAGACGCTGGAGACCAAGGCCAAATTCATCCATCAAGTGATGACCGGCGACACGCACATCCGGCACATGGAGGATATTGATTCGCGGGCGTTGACGTATGCCGAGGTGAAGGCCATCGCTTCGGGCAATCCGCTCGTGATTGAAAAGGCGTCGGTGGACGCGGAAGTCACTCGGCTCTCCCGTCTGCGCTCGCAGCACGCCGAAACGGAATACCGCATCCGCTCCGACATTCGGCGGCTCAAAGAGGCAATCCCGATGCTGAACGAGCGGATTGAAAATCTGAAACTCGACATGGCGCAGCGCTCCGACACGCGCGGTGACGCTTTTCAAATCGTTCTGGAAAAGTCGGTCGTCAAAGAACGCGCCATCGCCGGTGAATTGTTGAGCCGGATCACCCGCCGCGTCGCCAACGCCAACAACCAGTTCGAGATTGGCGCATTTGGCGGCTTCCCGCTTTTCGCCCGCTCATCCTTGTGGGGAAAAGTCGAACTCGTCTTGCATGGCAAAAATCATTACGCCTTGAATGTCGCCGAAACGCCTTTGGGCATGATTCGCTCGCTTGAATATCTGGTGCAAAACTTGGAGGAACGAGTGACGTATAATCAGCGCGATCTGGCCGACTCGGAAAAAAAATGCCGCGAGTTGGAAGCCAAGCTCGGCCAGCCCTTTGAGCATGAGTCCAAATTGCAATCCATCGCCCTACGGCAGCAGCAGTTGGAGGACGCCTTGGACATCACCAAAAATCAGGCGGCAAATTCGCTTTCGACAGAGGAAGCGGGGCAGACGGCGGAAATAGAAACGGAGGCTGTCCAGAATACTGTCCGGCAATCGCACGCCAAAACAGCGATGGTAAAAAACGCCGCCAAAATGCGCGCGGCCGTGGTGCATTGAATTTTCATGGCGCTATCGTTCGCTTCCAAGACTTGCTAAAAGACTGCTTGATCATTTGTAAGACCAAGTTTTGCTCTGTTGAAAACATCTGGATTCATTCAGGTTCGCCTAACGGCGGAGGGTGTAAGCCAACACCTTGAAGGCGGCTTCGGCGAGCAGTTGAGCTGGTTTGCGCGAGGTCAAGGTCGAACCCATCGTGCGTTTCAAGCCGCTGAAGAAGGATTCCACCGCCCACCGCGAACCATACCCTTTGCGTTTCAGATGGTCTTCACTCATCCGGCTGCGCCAAAACCCGCCCCGACTGCCATCGGCACGCTGCCGCGCCGGCTTGATCACGCTTTCCACGCCCCATTCCAACCGGCACTGGTCATGCACCCATTCGGCATCGTAACCTGCGTCGGCATACAACTTCGCCGGCAACGTGGTTTCACTGGCTTTGGCCATCAACTCCCGTGCCTGACACTTGTCGTTTCCCGGCCCCCAACCCAACACCAGGCTCAACGGCAACAAGCTGCCGCACAGCACGATGGTCGAAATCTTCACCCACTTGCGCCGCGTCCGCCCGCTCCGGCTCTGAAAATGCGCGCTGGCTGTCGTCGTTTCCAAGCCGGTCGCATCCATCGCCGCCGAGGTTTTGGCAAACTCCGGTTCGCCCGCCGCCCGGCCCATAGTTCGAATCATCGCATCAGCAATCTCCAAGACTTTGCTCCGCGCACTGAACTTCTGGAGGGTGGTGTAATGCGGCAGCTTGTCCGCCAATCCCAAGGCGCCCCTCAAATTCGGGCTGACGGCCAGCAGTTCCAACACTCCCCGGTAAGTCGTCTTCAGATAGGCACGCAAAATTAGGCAGGCCATCAGTTGGCGCTGGGTGAAATCATGCCGGCTGCGCGTGGCTCCATAATCTGCCAGATGCCGCCCGCCAAGCTTCATGGCCAGTTCGGCCACCCGTTCCACTGTCGTCTTGCCTTTGCGCGTCAGTTTCATCTAACCCAAGACGCACCAAAATGGAAAAAGGTTTCTACAAAGCAACCAAGTTTTACACCGTGCTTTCGGCCTTCGCGCATTCGCTTGCGAGTTCGATCAATTCCGCGATGATTTGGGCAGCTTCATTGTTGCTTTTTTGATGTTTGACGAGACTATACTTCGTCGAGTTGGAGGTAGGTAGTTCTGTTATGGGCGCTGACCCAAAGATTGAGCTTTTCGTGACTGTTTCCGACGATGACCATCATAAAATAATTAAGTTCATGACGAGATTTTGAAAACGCTTCGTTCATAGATTCCAAATCTACACTTGAAGGAAGGGGAACCGGTGTTGGATGTGTATGCCATTCACCAACAAAATGAAGGCCTCTTTTAAATTGACTGCGGATAAGTCGTCTCTGAAGAATTCGATTAGGTATAAAATACGTTCTCCAACGCTTATCGCTTGAGTGTGGAATCGATACTTCTGTGATATAAATCTGTGGGAAATTGAATTCAGCGAAAAGGAGTCCCCCGGATTCGGGCTCAGATTTTAATTGTCTATATATAGAAAAGACTTCTAAAACCGATGGGTTCAAAAGAATTTGCTGATTTGAATGCGGCAAGTTAAATTTGCGTTCTTTTATATGGTCGTTTGACAACATACGGCACAGTTCGCAGATTTATCCCATTTCTTTCGGAATGTCCTTAAATAGCCAGACTTGACGACTTCGTCCGACCAAGCCTCTGAAATATGTGCATTCACAGATTGGAGGTGTTCTTCGCTACTAATCCAACTATTCAAGGTCGAATCGGTTGGATAAGTCAAAAGTGTTTCAATCGTCACCGATGCAATCATTGAAGCGACTGGCATTAGGGCTGTCGGACCGTATTGCTGATAATGTGTGCAGGCTCCAGGCTCTTTCGAGATTGTCTTCTCATCAAACGTAGCCACTTTGTGGACAAATTGTCCAAGTGTATTCACTCCACATTCAAAACAACCCCCGTTTTTGGCTACTACGAGACAATGCCCCGCCACAGCGTGTGGTTCAAGCCAGCCGAAAAGCATAGGCGGCATCTGTGTGTTGCGATACAAAGCGTTGAGCGGTCTTTCGCAACGCCAGTCCGCCGTTGTGGAAACAATCAAATCATGTTTCGTAAACAATTGGGGATCGGAGGCAAAAGCATCTCGCCAATCCTTTGGAATTCCAACAATTTCTAAATGAGGTAGTTCGCGTTTAAGTTCTTCGGCCATAGCCTCAGCTTTCCAGCGGTTAATCGATGACGCTCCAAGAATATGTCGCCCAACGTTTGCCCAACTAAGCAAATCATTATCCGTCACTGTAAGTCGCCCAATGCCAGCTCGACTTAAAAGGTGTGCCACATATCCACCCAACGAGCCACACCCAATCAGCAAGACGGATTTCTTGGAAAGGTCTCGACCATCGCCGCCTCTGGAATGTATCCAACGATGATCGACACGAATGACGGACGCCCTAGCTACCTCAGTCGAAGCAATCGATTTCGCTGCTGCTTTAAGAATTAAATCCGCTGGAGCTTTCCCAGCACGAAATCCCGGCAGCACCACTGATTGTGACAAGCCCAGACCATTAAAAACAATTCCACCAAGTGCAACTCCGCCGGCTTCGTCTTGAACAAGCAGAGCCAGGCCGTTGCCAACACTTTTCACAAGATGGTCATTAATCAATCTTGCGGCGGTTGGGTCGTGAAGATTTGCAAGAGAAAGTAAATCCGTTAACGAGTTTGGATATTCCTTCGGCAGCAATGGGGAATTCAAATGAATAGACACCCCCAAGTCTTCGTTTTTTAACTCGGAGGGGCTTCCGGTCCAATTAGCAGCCCATCGATTGAGCCTTTCCACCGAAGAAGCAACGCAGATATATCCCTTACAAAATATGGCTGGGAATGGGTTTCCGAGTTGTTCGATTGGATCAACAATCAATATTTTCCGTTCTCCATTTGTCAGGCGACGCCCCCAATAGTAAGAAAACTCTTCTCGAAAGTCGTTCGAACTTGTTCCTTTTAATATTTCTTCGGATTCGCGGAACACATACTTTACAAGGCCTGCTGGATCATTACTGTCGATAGCAGCAGAGTTCGGAATCACGCAAACTAACCCGCCGTTCAAAACATGAGGGTTTGTCAGATATAAATCTTCCCAATCTGCAACAGCAGCGACTGGAGCCTCGTCAGGAAACTCACTTGTAACTCCAACTTCTAAAACCCGGTTTTTATTTGTGAGTGGAACAATCCTCCGCCAGACCGCCGAACAACCTTTTAACAGTGGCAGGGTATCGCTCGGCTGAATAGGCGCAAAGATTGAATCAGATTCCAGTGCGGCTTTGACAACTGCCACGGCGTGGTCGTGTCGGGCTTGCAACAAAGCTTGCGCTGAATCAGGCATTTCGCCCGCCTCCTTGTAAGTCAACTGGACTTTTTGGCTTTTGTTCTGCGAGACCTTTCCCAGCAGGCAGAATTGTTGCACCGAATGCCCCGACTTTTTTCTTAAGCTCCGAAGCCTTTAGGATTGCTCCGTATTTTGACATGGCCCGTTCTGTGAGGATTTCTACATCATCCGTAGATCCTAAATCACTAAAGTCAGCCTGCGCACTCTTCAGCCAATCCCAAAAGTTTTGTTCGAGCTTCAGCCGGATGCCATCTGGTGAAGACCATTTATCAGCAAAATCTTCACTGGGATTGACGGGGTTGGGCACTCGCGGATTTTGAGGCTGAACTAGCCTCCCCATGCGCGATAATACTGTTTGCATGGCAGCTTCCACATTATCTTCTCCCTCATAAGCAACAGCAGCAAGCGTAGTTATGATGATTGAGATAGGCTTTCCGTCGGGATTCTTTTGAAACTTAATATCTCGGTGTCGCTTCAAAATCTTAACACATTGCTGAAGTGGTGAGTTCCATTTACGAGTTGGCAATGGATCGACCTGTGCAGCTTTTGCTTCCAGCATAGCGCGCTTTTGTATTGGAGCAGCAAGCCTCATTCTAGAATCAAACCACAATGCAAATCCCAGGGTATTGCTGTTTCTCCAGTCTAATGAGATCGTCGGATAGTCAGGGCGACTTTTGTCCGTGATTGCACCAGTTAAATTGGCCACCGATGTAGCGAGGCTTAAATCTTTAATTGAACCATACTTTATCATGCTTTCTTGAAGCGTCTGTCGCCTTGCTGCTTCCTCGGGAATTGACGGAACCACATCCAAGTGAAAACCCAATTCATCAGCATACTTTAAACGCCAACAACGGTCTTTCTCTAATAATCGGTTTTCTATCTTTCGAGCCTGGCGATATGCCTCTACTTCATAACCAATAAGTTCCTTCAAGTATTTCTGAGTGTGTGTATTCTTTTTGATTCCTTTGCGGAGACGACAACCGGCGTCCAAATCGTATTCGTCCTTTGGGTTAAGTGGGCTTACGACTGTTCCCAACCGGAACGAGCCTTGGGCGTAAATATGAGCATCGAATTCATAGCACTTGCTTTCCGGCCTCTTAAACCAGTCCCCCAAGTCTTCGTAACGTTTTATTGCCTTGTCGTATGCTGAAGGAGGAATTTCAATTGAGTTGATGATTTCTTCGATCATCGTTTGTTGTGTTTTGAAATTCATTTTATTCCTTTCGTTACTTGGTTATTTTGATGCCGCGCCGCACAAATCAGCGACAGCTTTTGTTTGCACATAAGCTCTCTCGTCCCCGTCTGGCCCGTCCAGAATCTTCTCAATCATGCGTTGAAACTCAATGACAGCTGGAGCTAGTTCATCATTTTGGCGATGATCTAGGAAACTTAATGTTTGAAGAATGGTTGGCACATCATAAAGATAACCATCCGCGCCATATTTCAATGTGCGAGGAGATTTTCCAATATTTACATTTTTCAAATTTAGGTTTTTTGAAAAATCCATTATTGCCCCATCTTTTGCGCCTCCGGGTGTGCTGGGAATAGCAACCACAAGGCCTTTTGCCTTAACTTGCTCAGGTTTAGCACCGGCTTTCGCTTCGGCGCTCTCTGGATTGACGATCGTATAAACCTCGTCGTTGCGGATTGCGTTAACTGCGCGCGTTATGAATTGATGGTAATAGGTCATCGCAGACCATCGCGCGGCCTCAATTGGACTTACAGGCTCCTCTTGTTGCCCCAAGGTTTCAGTCTCTCCAACGTAGGCCATGTCCTTTTCAAGAAACGGAACCCACTCGCCTACATAGTGATCGTATCCAAAAAAATCGCTATGCTCAAAACGCTCGAATTGATCATCAATGAGGCGCTCGTGCTTTTGGTTAAACCCGGCTCGACCGGAGGGTCCTGTTCCAGCAACAAATTTACCTGAAATGCCCGCCCAAAAATCTTTTCCACCACAATCGTTTTTCACCATGGTCACTTGTTTTCGGTCGATAATCTTTTTCCAATCAAAATCTTGAGGCAAAATTGATCCGCAAAGAATTAATTTATCCAGGTGAATGTTTCGATATTTGTCCAATGTATTGCAGACTATGAAAGTGCCGAAGCTATGGGCAATTACAGAGGGAATAATCGGTGCAATCTTTTGGCAAATGTCATTAATCTCATTTCGAAACCACTCGATTTTTTCATTCCGCTCACCTTCGCTGATTAATTGAAAAGGAGAAAAATCACCATAATCCAACGGATAGTAAATCCAACCTTGCTCGCTGATGACAGGAGCAACCTCTTTTTGCCAAAGTCCACGGGTGCGAATGCCGTGCAATGAAACAACAACCTTTCGTTTTTGTTTTAACATAGGCTCACAGTGGTTTGGGTTAGAAGGATCGTAAATTGACTTGGTTTTCGGCCGTAAACCGAAATGTCGCCCACGCGCCTGCCGTGTTCCTCCACGACTTTTTCCGAGGACACGAACATACCGCCCGAACCGCAGCACGGGTCGAACACGCGGCCTGTTTCTCATTGGCTTTAGCCATGACTTGACGGCGCAAGTGTGCGCCGGAAATCCATCGGCGTCAATTCCCGGATGCGTCTTGCATTTCAACTGCGTCGAGTTGCGCTCCATGTTGAATATCCACATTGTAAGCGCGTTACAGCCTGACCTAGGAACGGTTGACGATTCTCGCGCACAGCCGATTGAGACGGACTTTTCACTGCGGAAAAAAATCACCGCCTTGGCCATAAAATTACCGCTCCGAGATTCGCCAGACATTCATTTGTAAATCCGTTTAAGGCTTCGTGAATTTGCCGCTGGCATTTTATGCTTCGTTGCGCTTGGCAAGGACACTACGAAACCGGCTTAAACTCGCCGTTTCGTTCCTCCTGTGCCAATGCTCGCTTCGCAAGACGGCGGCCTCTAGGAATTCACGAAGCAGACCATCAAGCCTTCGGCTTTGCGGAATCAGACTGACCGAAAAAGCGGTTGGTTTGGATGGTCGGACAGTGTGCCGGAAACATCGCAAAGCCTTAACAAAATCGGGTTTTTCGCTTGGCGCGGGGTGTCGAAATCGCTTTAATGCGGCGTCAACAACATCCATTAACCAACAAAACATTTATCGAATCATGGCCAAAGCTCTGAGCAAATCACAAATCGCTGCCGCAATCGCTGAAAAGAACAGCCTCACCAAAAAACAAGCCGTCGAGATTCTGGAGTTCCTTGCCGCGCTGGCCTACAAACACGCCAAGGACTCGTTCACCATTCCCGGCCTCGGCAAACTGGTGCTGGTCAATCGCAAGGCGCGGGTCGGTCGTAATCCG
>Ga0214172_1000765_pt1 | contig 11748 bp, 8 predicted proteins | sample TroBogEpilimnion_29_FD_153010 | JGI IMG/M metagenome (GOLD analysis project Ga0214172, IMG submission 153010) | Freshwater microbial communities from Trout Bog Lake, WI - 12JUL2007 epilimnion | ecosystem: Environmental > Aquatic > Freshwater > Lake > Epilimnion/Euphotic zone | place: Trout Bog...
AACTTCTGTTGGAAGTCCCGCGCTTTGCAGCGCCATTTCAATTTGAGGAATGTAGCTCTTTGTTCGAACTAAAACGGCAAAGCTACTGCGTGCATCTTCCGGTAACTCCAAACGCTTTGGGTCATTCCACAACTGAGCCATGTACTTTGCGATCGCCTCTGCTTCATCACCAAGTGTGAGATAAAGACCGCACTTCACTTCACCTTCACCCGCAGTTGATCTAGGAACTAAAGGTTTTACGGATGCCGAGCTGCTACCAATAACATTGTTGGCAAATTCTAGAATTCTCTTGTCATTGCGCCATGTAGTAAGCAAGTCAAAAGTTTTGCAATCACCACCGAAGTGTTCTGCAAATGTTTCAAGTGTTTGAGTTGAGGCACCGCGCCAGCCATAAATTGCTTGATTGGGATCTCCCACGGCAGTTACTGCGTGTCCATTTCCAAAAAGTGATGATAAGAAGCGCACCTGGCTATATGAAGTATCTTGATATTCATCAAGTAAGACGACTTTATATTTGGTCCTCTCGATTACTCCGATTTCAGGGACTTGTTCTACAAGTTTTGCCGCATATGACATCTGATCATTAAATGTTAGATCTCCATGCTCGAGGCGGTGCGCATCAATCCTTTCGACCATTGGCAAGATCGCTAGGCGTTCTTTCATAACCTCAATAGCAGACCTTGTCTCATCATTAGAGCCAGACGAGATCTTTTGGAAATCTTCTAAGTGCGAGATGAGCCCTGCGCGAATAGATTCAACGCTCTGGTTATGTTCTGCAATCTCACTTGATAAGTTCAAGACCGCTTCGACAATATGTGCGGGCTTATGGAAAATTCCATAATCAACTTCGGCAAAGCTATTGACCACTTGATTAGCTAGTTGCCAGGCAGCTGCTTCACCTAACGGCTCAATATCTGCATCGATACCAATTCTGATTCCGTGTTCAACCAAAATGCGACCGGCATATGAATGATAGGTAGAAACATCTACCGTGATATCAGGAGGAATATTTGCCTCACCACTAAGAGGAATAAGTCCAGCTTTACGTAGTTGCTTTAGACGCTTTCTGATGCGCTGAGAGAGTTCACCTGCCGCTTTTCTTGTGAAAGTAAGCCCCAAAATTTCACTTGGGGAGATGATTCCATTTGCCACCAGCCAGAGCACTCGCTGTGACATGGTCTCGGTTTTTCCAGAACCTGCGCCAGCAATAATTACCGTCGGACCCATGTGAGTAGATTCAATAATTGCTCTTTGCTCATCGGTTGGAAGAATGAGTTTTCCACCATTACTTGCAAGTGCTTGGGCAATTTCTATAGCGCTGATCATTACTCAATCACACTCCGCCCCTGTGTTTGAAGGGGACATAAACTTTTAACAGCGCATGTTCGACAGCGTTTATTTATTACTGCCTTGAATGTGGAAGCTGCCATTTCCTCTGCAGTAGCCATAATTTCTTCTTTCATGAGTTCTGGATCGATAGCTGGTTGATCAATCGTTTCATTCTTATCTGTTGTCTTTGATAGATAAAGAAGCCCTGCCCCAGTTGTCTCTGACCCGGCAGCAACGCTTTCGATTGCGCCTTCTGATACGGCTAATTGATATGCGCTGAGCTGCTTGTTAACCCGCACATCTTCCTTTGATTCAACAGTGCTGCCTGTCTTAAGATCGACAACAAAGTACTTTCCATTCTCATCTACCTCTAACCGATCCAGAGAACCACTTAGAACAGCTCTTCCAAACTCAGCGGTGAAGTTCTTTTCAACAAAAACAAGATCTCGTGGGTTCTTCTCATTCCATTCAAAGAAGCGGCGAATCATTTGGGATGCAACTTCAAGCTGCTCTTTTTTATACCAACCAACATTCTGATCAACGACAGGCCACGCATCTGTAAGTTGAGCAATTCCCTCTTCAGCAGTGAGATTTGGATTCTTTGCTACTTGAGATGCAATGTAGTGAATAGCAACACCTAGCAATTGCGCAGTGGAATCGCCATCTTGCGCACCTGATTTTTCCAAGAACCATTTCAGCCCGCAATCATCAAAGGATGCAAGGCTGCTTGGTGATACATAAACCTTCTGATCGTCGCCAACAACCGGTGCATCAATACTTATTGGCTTTGCACCCAACCACTGATCTGGATGAGCACTTTTTAACCCACCATCAGCCAACGCTTTGAGCAGTCCGGCAGCAAATTCATCTCCATTCATTACTTCTCGCCGTAGAGTTGCAACGAGTGCTTGGCTTGTGAGTGAGCGTGGAACGGATGATTTAAGTTCATCAGACCCAAATCCGTGCACAGCCTCACATAACTCTTCAAAGTATCGAGAAGGTACCGAATCTTCCTCAGCAACAGCAGTCACAATGAGTTGTGATTTAGCCCTTGAGAGAGCAACGTGAAATAGGCGCCTCTCATCTTCTAATAAGCCTGCAGCAGCGGCTGCGGCAATTTCACTTTTATTAGTAAGCCCTGTTCGTACCGCTTCCACCAAGCGATCAGAGCCAAGAAGGGAGCCGCGTTCTTTCAAGTTTGGCCATGAGCCCTCTTGCAAGCCAGCAACTGCAACTAACTCCCATTCAAGCCCCTTCGCGGCATGAACAGTGAGAAGTGAAACAACTTCTTCTCTTTGAGCACTCGTTGTAATGCTGTCTGAAAGAATTCTCTCATCAAGTAGTTGATCGATAAATAATTGCGCAGTTGAATCAACATTGCGCTCTGTAAAACGCCTTGCCGATTCAAAGAGTTGAATAATTGCATCTAGATCACGGTCTGCTTGAGCTCCTTTTGAACCACCTGCAAGTGCTCTTCCCCGCCACACGTTGGCTAATGAATTACCTTCATAATCTTTTGAGCTATCCCACAGCGCCCAAAGTAAATCGCTGACATCTCCCGAAAAACGTAAAGCCTTTTGACCTGCCGCAATTAAATCATTGACACGTTTGAGAGGAAGTAGCTCTTCCCATGGCAGCTCAACTGTGGGTTGCACAAGTGCATCAATCATCATCTCTGTTGTGCTTCGCTTGTCATCGCGCACCTTTGACAGAGCAAGGCGAATATGTCGAAGTTGAAGTGCATCTGCTCCCCCATATTCAGAGAGCAAAATCTCCTCCAGTATTGGCCAATCAGATGATGTGAGCTTTGCGCCTTTAGAAACCTTGATGACAACTTGCGCTAATGAAAGCAGTGGCATAACTGCTGGGTTCTCGGCAAGAGCTAATGCGGTCGCATCAACGCTTAGAGGAATTCCGTTGAGAGCAAAAGCACGTTGCAGAGCGCTTACTTCTTTGCCAGGAGCTCTAACAAGTACTGACATCTGTGACCATGGAAGGCCACTGCGAAGGTGCGCAGATTTAAACGCATGAGCGATGTAATTTGCTTCTTCACTCACTCCTGAAAGCTTCGCTAAATCAACGCTACCTTCCTGCTCCTTTGGAACACTCTTTCGTAACCGAGTAGGTGAGGCCCCCTTAAAGTGTGAAGAAACGTTCATCACTACATCTGTGATGACGGGAGCACTTCGAAATGCTTGATCTAAGACAATTTTTCTCTCGGTCACGGCATCAAGTGCACGCACTACACCATCTGGATCTGCCCCACGAAAACGCCCGATTGCTGAGTCAGGATCGGCAAAGATCAGAAGGTCATCCGGTGCAAGTAGTTTGAGTAACTCTCTCTGAGAGAGATCACTTTCTTGGAATTCATCCACGATGATTGTTGTGTAGCGTGATCGATAAAGATCTAATCTTTTGCTGTCACTATCAAGCAGCGCTAATGCTTCATGAATGATTGCGCTGGGATCAATGCGAACGAGGCCATCACCTACTGTGGCGCTTTGCAATTCAGAGCTGAAGTAATAATGCGACCAAAAATGAGCAGCACCATCCCAATACTTCTCACCCAGTTCAACGCCTTTGGCTTGTAAATCTTTTGTACTAAACCCAAGTTCAGTTGCTCGCAAAATTAAGTCACGCACCTCTCGGACAAAGCCTCTTGTCGAAAGTGCTTGGTGCAAATCTGGGTGCCATGGGACATTCACTAATGGGTTTTGCACCATTGCTTTAATAGCAGCATCTTGTTCGGCGCCTGAGATTAAAACGTAACGGAGGGGATCTTCGCCTAACTTTTCATTAAGAATTGAGAAGGCAAGTGAATGAAATGTTCGAGCAAGAGGCTCAAAAGAAGTTGAGCCCGCGCGCAGAGCAATCTGATCACGTAGATCTGCAGCACGTTCACGGCCATAGGTAATAATCAGGATTGAATTCGGATCAACACCGGCATTGACGCGCGCAATGACAGATTCGACAAGCGTTGTTGTTTTGCCAGTTCCCGCGCCTCCATAAACAACGAGGGGCGTCCCGCGGTGGTTAATGATTTGGGCTTGCTCAGGAGAAAAAGTAAAAGCTGGCAAGACGCTCTCGCGCCTCACCAGCCTTAATTCTTTTTCACCCTTGAGGTAAGCCATAGGCCTATCTAACTAGCAAGGGCTGACAGAAGCACCTATTCAGCGTTCTGATTGACCTTCTTTGCCCGACCCACGTTACGTGCTCGTTCACTTTGATCCAGAATTACCTTACGAACCCGAACGCTCTTGGGTGTTACTTCCACGCACTCATCTTCGCGGCAGAATTCCAAAGCCTGCTCAAGGTTGAGTAATTTTGGAGGAACGATGCGGTTGGCATCATCGGCGCCAGAAGAGCGCATATTTGTTAGCTTCTTTTCACGAACAATGTTGACATCCATATCTTCGGTACGTGAATTCTCTCCAACAATCATGCCTTCATAAACTTCAGTGCCTACTTCAAGGAAGATCACACCGCGCTCTTGAACTCCGTCTACCGCATATGCGGTAACAGTTCCGCGACGATCTGCAACAAGAGAACCGCTCAAGCGAGTACGAATCTCACCATTCCAGTTTTCATATCCATCAAAGACGTGGTGAATAAGACCTGTTCCACGAGTTTCTGTAAGAAATTCGGTACGAAAACCGATAAGACCACGTGAAGGAACTTTGAAATCTAAACGAATCCAACCAGTTCCGTGGTTCACCATCTGCTCCATACGGCCTTTACGAAGAGCCATGAGCTGGGTGACTACTCCCAGGAACTCATCTGGAATATCAATACTCAAGCGCTCCATTGGCTCTTGAAGTTTTCCATCAACTGTCTTGAGAACCACTTGTGGCTTTCCAACTGTTAACTCGAACCCTTCTCGGCGCATGATTTCAACAAGAACAGCAAGTTGTAGCTCACCGCGACCTTGTACTTCCCATGTGTCAGGACGATCTGTATTTATGACACGTAATGAAACGTTACCGATCAGCTCTGCATCCAGACGGTTTTTCACTTGACGGGCAGTAAGTAGCTTTCCAACTTGGCCTGCAAGAGGAGAGGTGTTAATACCGATGGTCATAGAGATAGACGGTTCATCAACTGTGATCAAAGGAAGAGCATGTGGCTTCTCAAGATCGGCAAGTGTTTCACCCAAAGTAATTGTCTCGATACCTGCAACAGCGATGATGTCGCCAGGTCCTGCTTCTAGTGCTGGAACGCGCTCAAGACCGTTTGTTATAAGAAGTTCAGAGATCTTTACTCGCTCTGTGGTTCCATCAGTTTTCATCCACATGACGTTCTCGCCCTTTTTAATAACACCTTCACGAACACGGCATAGTGCTAAACGACCAAGGTAAGGAGAGGAGTCAAGGTTTGTTACGTGTGCTTGTAGCGGCGCACCCTCGTGGTAAACAGGAGCAGGGATGGTATTAAAGATAACTTCGAAGAGAGCATCAAGATTCTCCCGGTCTGGCATTGCACCATTTTCAGGGCGGTTCATAGATGCACGACCTGCTTTTGCAGATGCATAAACGACAGGAAATTCAATCTGATCATCTTTTGCATCAAGATCTAGGAACAAACCATAAGCCTCATCGACAACTTCTGGAATACGTGAGTCAGGGCGGTCCACTTTGTTAATAACCAAAATTACAGGGAGGTTCTTTTCGAGAGCTTTGCGAAGCACGAAACGTGTTTGTGGAAGTGGGCCTTCAGATGCGTCAACAAGAAGGATTACACCGTCAACCATTTCAAGTCCGCGTTCTACTTCTCCACCGAAATCTGCGTGGCCCGGAGTATCAATAATGTTGACTGTTTGAGCGCCACGGCGAATCGAAGTGTTCTTTGCAAGAATTGTGATTCCTTTTTCGCGCTCCAGATCCATGGAATCCATGACGCGATCGCGGTTCTCTCCCTCTTTCTGGTGCTCAGAAAACGCGCCAGATTGAGTCAACATCGCATCGACCAGCGTGGTCTTGCCATGGTCAACGTGAGCGATGATTGCTACGTTACGTAGTTCATCACGCTTCTTGAGTTCACCTGTAATGAAAGGACTCTTCTCATACTTAATTCTTGACATCATACGTTGAACCTAAATTCCACTACATCACCATCGGCCATTACGTACTCTTTACCTTCCATGCGGACTTTTCCGCGAGCACGGGCCTCTGTCATTGAACCTGCTTCGATCAAATCATCAAATGCAACAATTTCTGCTTTGATGAAACCTTTTTGGAAATCGGTGTGAATCACACCTGCTGCAACTGGCGCCGTGTCACCTTGATGGATAGTCCACGCGCGAGCTTCCTTAGGGCCAGCGGTTAAGTATGTCTGTAAGCCAAGGGTTTTAAAACCAACACGAGCAAGTGTGGCGAGCCCAGGCTCAGAAAGTCCGATGGATTCCAATAATTCTGCGGCATCAGCATCTGAAAGTTCAGCTAACTCTGCTTCGGTCTTTGCATCGAGAAATATTGCCTCGGCGGGTGCAATCATCGCAGCTAGCTTCTTGCGAAGATCGCCATCGCCCAGTTCTGCGGCATCAACATTGAAAACATAAAGGAAAGGCTTAGCAGTCAATAACTGCAACTCATGGATGAGCTCAAGATCTATCTTTGATGCGGCAAGGAGTTTTCCCTCGTTGAGAATCTTCTGGGCCTCAAGTGCCGCAGCAAGTAGAGGTGCGCGTTCCTTGTTTGTGCGAGCTTCTTTCTCCAAACGAGGAATCGCCTTCTCCATCGTTTGCAGATCAGCTAAACATAACTCTGTATTAATTGTTGCAATATCTTCAGCTGGATCAACGCGTCCATCTACGTGCACAACATCGTCATCATTGAAGACTCTAATTACTTGGCAGATTGCATCGCTTTCGCGGATATTTGCTAGGAACTTATTTCCAAGACCAGCACCCTCTGAGGCACCCTTGACGATTCCTGCGATATCAACAAAAGAGACTGCAGCGGGCAAGAGTTTTTCTGATGAAAAGATCTCGGCAAGCTTTGCTAGACGCGCATCGGGAACGCCCACAACGCCCACGTTAGGTTCGATAGTTGCAAAGGGATAGTTGGCTGCAAGCACGTTGTTCTTGGTCAGAGCGTTAAAAAGGGTCGACTTTCCCACATTGGGCAGTCCGACAATTCCAATAGATAGGCTCACGAGGAGTAGAGCCTACGGGGCTTTGTCAGTCATTCCTGCCACGATAGCGCCATGTCCACAGCAGCAGCGAGCATCATCACACTCATTATTGGCCTCTTCGCGGGGGCATTGATCGGATTCTTCATTGCGCGCCTTCGCGGTAAATCTCATGGAGGCGACGCCGCTCTCTTGGCTGATTATCGAACTCAACTTGAAAATGAACGCGCAAAGAGTGAAGCCACAATAAAGCTTGGCGCCGAACTTGAAGCAATGAAAACAAGAGTTGAAGACCTAAGCAAAATTTCACAAGATGCAGATCGGCGTCGCCTTACTGCTGAAGCCGAAATCAAAACTCAAATTACTCAGATGGCATCTCATAATGAAAATCTTGTGAATCAAACGCGTGCTATCGCTGGCGCTCTTGCTAGTTCACAAACTCGTGGAAAATTTGGTGAGGCCCACCTCGAGCAACTTCTTGAAGGTGCCGGGCTTATTGAAGGAGAGCATTTCAGTCGCCAACGCTCTGCAGCGCGTGATGAAACATCTGGTGCAATTCCAGATATCACTATCGCGATGCCTGGCGGCTCTGTTCTCTATATTGATTCTAAATTTCCCTTTGAAAGGTTTTACGAGGCGTTTGAAACAGAAGATCTAGCAGAACGTAAGACACTTCTTGCGGCCCATACCAAAGACTTACTCAAGCACATCGAAGCACTGGCAAAGCGTAAATACTCTGAGCGCGGAGCATCCCCTGATTTTGTAATTCTCTATGCGCCAGTTGATTCGATCTTTACAGAGGCACTAAAAAGTGATCCAGGCTTGCTTGATAAGGCATTCGCGCTCGGTGTCACAATTGCAACACCAACTTCCATGATGGCGCTACTTCGCACAGTCGGTTATCTCTTTAGCAGAAACCGTGTTGCAACAAATGCTGCCGAGATCCAAGAGCTTGCAACAAAATTCCTCAAGGATGTTTCTTCACTACATGAAAAGATTGTGACCGTTGGTGATCGCCTGAAGAGCACACTGAAGGCGTATAACGATTTAATTCCAACCGCTGAGACCACAGTGCTCTCTGCCGCAAAGAGAATGCGCTCACTGGAAGTCACCGGCAAGACTCCTGGTTCCATTCCTGAACTTTCTGAGAATGTCCGCCAGCTACACTCAAAGCTAGCGCCCTCAGACGATGATTTCATTGAGGTCGAAGAAGTTGAAGAAGTTGAATTAGCTCTAGAATTAGATCACGATGAGTAATTTCACCAGCACCCAAATTTTGCCTAAGCCAATTAAGGGCCCTGGGCTCACTAATGCTGGTGTGGTCGTTCTTCAGTTTCTTCTTATTTTGCTCGTGGAAACGATTGAATATTCACTTACCAAAGTGGGTATCGCAACAGGAATTGCTATTTTGCTCGCAGTTTTTGGTGGATATTACTTAGGTCGACCTGGAACAACATTTGTCACAGCTGTAAATCCACCGATTGCATTCTTCATTTCAACAATTTTGCTGATTGGAACAGTAGGCGGAGCTGGATTGCACCTTGCGCGCTTTGGCTTGGATTTCGTTACGACTTTTGGCGCAACTGCCCCTTACCTAATTATTGGTACAGGTGCTGCTTGGGTAAATCACTTGTGGGGCGCAAAAATTCGCGCTCTACTTGCCCGCAACTCTTAGATCTTTACGTAGCTCTGGCGGAATCGCAAAGAGTAAATGCTCTTCCATCGCTGTAACGGTCTCAACATCACCAAAACCGCGCTCTGCAAGCCACTTCAATAAATCCTTCACCAAGATCTCTGGGACAGATGCCCCGCTTGTCACACCAACTGTCTCAACTCTCTCTAACCACTCATCTTTTGCCTCTGCCGCAAAGTCGATGAGATAAGAAGCTTTTGCGCCATATTCCAGCGCAACCTCAACAAGTCTGACTGAGTTCGAAGAGTTAGTTGACCCAACCACTAAAACTAAATCAGCACGTGGGGCAATATCCTTAATTGCCACTTGACGATTTTGTGTGGCATAACAGATGTCATCACTTGGTGGATCAATAAGGTGAGGAAAACGATCTTTGAGCTTCTTGACCATGATTTCTGTTTCATCCACTGAAAGTGTTGTCTGGGAGAGCCAGATGAGTTTTTTCTCATCCCGAATCTTCATGTTATCTGCATCTTCAATTTTGTCGATGACATGGACATTCGCTGGCGCCTCGCCAGCCGTTCCCTCAACTTCTTCATGGCCTTCATGGCCAATAAGTAATATGTCGTAGTCCTCATTCGCAAAGCGCTTTACTTCATGGTGCACCTTGGTAACAAGTGGACAAGTGGCATCAATAGTTTTTAAAGAACGTTTTGCAGCATCAGCATGAACCGCTGGTGAAACACCATGGGCCGAGAAGATAACAATGGAGCCCTCTGGAACATCATCTGTCTCATCAACAAATATTGCTCCTCGGGCTTCAAGAGTTGAAACAACGTGTTTGTTATGAACGATTTGCTTGCGCACATAAACAGGAGCGCCATAGAGATCAAGCGCCTTTTCAACTGTAATAACGGCTCGGTCCACCCCAGCGCAATAACCACGCGGAGCTGCCAATAAAACCTTCTTAGCCATGATGTAAGCCTATCTAAAGTTAGGATTACCAACATGCTGGAAAATTCTGCCGAGGAGCCGATACCCGTTCGAGTCATCTCTGAAGCGATCGGTGACTACATCAGCAAATTGGGTGCGGTCTGGATCGAAGGTGAATTATCTGAAGTCACCGTGCGCCCTGGGGCGCCCATGGTCTTTATGAGACTGCGCGACACAAGTGTGGATATGAGCCTTTCCATTATGTGCCACCGCTCTGTTCTTGAAGCCGTACAACCACTTCCTCAAAATGCACGTGTTGTCATGCACTCCAAAGTTTCTTGGTATCAAAAAAATGGGTCTGTCTCTATGTCTGTCAAAGAGATCCGCCAAGTAGGTGTGGGTGAACTTCTTGCCCGCTTGGAGCAACTCAAATCACAACTTGCTCTTGAAGGACTCTTTGAAACCTCCCGCAAGAAGCCTCTTCCTTTCTTGCCTAAAGTTGTTGGTCTTATATGTGGACGCAATAGCGATGCCGAAAAAGATGTGGTTGAAAATGCTAAACGCCGTTGGCCCTCTGTTGAATTCGCTATTCGTGAAGTTGCCGTTCAAGGAGCTGCAGCAGTTGTTGAAGTCTCTGCCGCGCTCAAAGAACTCGATGCAAATCCGGATGTAGATGTCATCATCATCACTCGAGGCGGCGGCTCTTTTGAAGATCTTCTCCCCTTTAGCGATGAGGGACTCATCCGCCTAGTTGCCAGTTCCACAACTCCGATTGTGAGTGCCATAGGCCATGAGAAAGATGCGCCGCTTCTTGATCTTGTTGCAGACTGGCGTGCATCAACGCCAACAGATGCTGGCAAGAAAGTTGTGCCAGATGTTGAAGAAGAGCTACGTAAGATCACCCAGCTACAAGAACGTGGGGCACGAACTCTTACTCACTTTATTGAACGAGAGCTCTCCCATCTCAAACAAATAATTTCTCGACCTATTTTTCGTGACCCAACTGTCATGGTCAGTGTTAGGCGTGAAGATATTGATTCCTTGAGCGCCCAACTTCGCACTCTCTCACCGCAAGGAACCCTAGATCGTGGATACGCGGTTGTCTTAAAAGCCGACCAAAGCATCGTCCGAGATGCTACGACCGTCACTGCCGGTGAAAAACTAACTATTCGTGTTGCAAAGGGTGTGGTTGCTGCCACAGCAGACGGCGCTAAAAAATAAATAAACCCGGGTATGAACCCGGGTTTATAAAATTACTTATTAATTACTTGGTTGGCGCTGGTGCAGGTGCTGCTGGCTTTGCCGGTTTTGCTGCTGCGCGAGCTGCTTGGCGTTGTGCTTTCGCTGCATCACGTGCTGCTTGATTTGTAGCTTGGCGTTGTGCCTTTGCTGCTGCGCGTGCTGCTTGGTTAGCTGCTTGGCGTTGTGCCTTTGCTGCTGCGCGTGCTGCTTGATTTGTAGCTTGGCGTTGTGCCTTTGCTGCTGCGCGTGCTGCTTGGTTAGCTGCCTTGTTAGCACCTGGTGCCGCAGGGGCAGGAGTTGCTGCTTGGGCAGATGAAGTTACAAGAGTTAGGGCAGAGAAGAGAACTACTGCGCCGAGTGAAATTGTCTTTTTTGTATTGGTCATGCCCAAAGTTTATCAGTGCTGCTTTACAACTGCTCCCTATGAGGTGAACATGTGATTAAAGAAGGCTGAGAGAGAGTAGATTTAGCCTATGGCCGATAAG
>Ga0214172_1000767_pt1 | contig 11742 bp, 5 predicted proteins | sample TroBogEpilimnion_29_FD_153010 | JGI IMG/M metagenome (GOLD analysis project Ga0214172, IMG submission 153010) | Freshwater microbial communities from Trout Bog Lake, WI - 12JUL2007 epilimnion | ecosystem: Environmental > Aquatic > Freshwater > Lake > Epilimnion/Euphotic zone | place: Trout Bog...
TTTTTATATTCAAATTCGAAATAAGGTTTTGATAGTTTATTGAATATATCTGTTTTCATTAACATACAACCCATACCAACACCTTGCACTTCAACTAAATCATTTTGTTCTTTCATCATTAACCAACTATCCCAATCATTTATATCAGTATAAGCAACTGTTCTCAAAGGTTTAGATCTTTTCATATAATTACAAGCAACAATATCCTTATTATGCGCTAATAAACGATTAACAATTGTGGATGGAAACATCATATCACTATCCAACCATAATACATAATCAGCGTTTATTTGTTGAGCTTTTTTTATTAAATTTTCTCTCTGATTTAATAGTATTGTACTACTATCAAAAAACAAATTAGAATTGATTCCTGTTTCTTGTAATGTTTTAATTAATTCAGCTAAACAAAATGCAAAATGTGAGTGAACATTGTCTCTAGTTGGGACTAATATTGCTAATTTAATTTGTTTCCCATCCCATATTGTACTTTCATATATTGACTTACTCATAAACCTGGTAAATTATCTGATATTTTAGTTTCTTGTGAGGTTATACTCCTACCCATTCCTATAAGTTCCTGAGTTCTTTTAATAATTAATTTGAAGTCAGATATTGGTAAGTTACTTATTATTTCATAAGTTTCTCTATGAAAAACACCAGTAGTAAGTATATCAATAGCACCTCTTTTGGCATATTTTTCAATAACGGCCATTCTTGTTATTTCAGGGTCGTTGTTTAACAAACCTTTTAATTTTTTGAAATCGTGTTTCAAAAATATTTTGTTTAATGTAATATATTCACCACTCCAACGAGTACTGAAAAAACAAAGAAAATTAACCCATTTGCGTCTATTCAAAAACTTTATAAGTTTGTCTCTATCATACTCAATATCCTTCCATATGATATGTTCTAATTCATAAGAAGATATTAATTTCTTAAATTTCATAATGAAAGATAAGGAAAAAATTTGTAAAAAAAAAATTAATATGTTCCTGAACCAGATAACGCCCCAAAATTTAACGATTCTTTTGTTTGTGAACCTGTGGTAATTGCTGAAACTCCTGATAAGGACCTATTTCTATTAGCACCTAAGGTTCCATTCAACTTAAGGCTAGCAGTCGGAATGGATCCGCTTGTGTATAAACCAAGTGCGGATCCAATCCTTCCCATACTTACCATTTGTCCTGTTGCCGGTATAACTGTAGCCATATTTATTTAATTTTCGCCTCTAAAGCTTCAATTCTTTTTAATAATTCTTTATTGGTTTCAATTAATAGTGCAACCATTTTTTCGTACTTAACAGCTTTATATCCATTGTCTCTTGTTATTACTAATTCAGGTAAAACTGCTTCAATTTCTTGTGCTATAACCCCGATATCGTGTCCTTCATATTGATGTATACCTTCTGTAGGAATCCAATCAAATGTATAACCACCAATTTGTTTCAATATATCTAAAGAACCTGAAATTGTCAATACATTTTCTTTCAATCTACTATCTGAAGATGAATATGCGATAACGTCACCTGTGAATGTACCTGCACCAGTTACAAACAACGGTATAGATGATCTTAAAGATGAACCATCATCTGTTACAGATGAGTTAGTAACAGTTGTTGATGTAGCAAATTTAACTATAGTGTTAGCAACCCCTGATACAGTAACTGACGTTCCTGAACTACCTGATGAACCACTAGAACCACTCACACCTGATGAACCACTAGAACCTGATGTTCCTGATGAACCTGATGAACCTGATGAACCTGATGAACCGTTAGCACCATTCACACCTGAACTACCACTTGTTCCTGAAGTTCCAGAAGAACCACTTGAGCCTGAAGACCCACTTGAACCACTAGATCCAGACGAACCCGAGGTACCTGAACTTCCACTAGTTCCTGAAGAACCCGATGAACCACTTGAACCAGAAGAACCATTTGAACCTGATGTTCCTGAAGAACCACTTGAACCAGAAGAACCATTTGAACCTGATGTTCCTGATGTTCCCGAAGAACCTGAGCTTCCAGATGAACCTGACGTTCCACTAGAACCACTTGTTCCACTTGAACCCGAAGAACCAGATGTTCCTGAAGTACCTGAAGACCCACTTGACCCACTTGAACCAGAAGAACCACTAGAACCACTTGTTCCACTTGTTCCTGTTGAACCTGATGTTCCTGAAGAACCTGATGAACCACTTGAACCAGAAGAACCTGAACTACCTGATGTTCCACTAGTACCTGAAGAACCTGATGAGCCACTTGTTCCTGAAGTTCCTGATGAACCACTTGAACCAGAAGAACCAGATGTTCCTGAAGAACCTGAAGATCCGCTTGAACCTGAACTTCCACTTGTACCTGAAGTACCATCAGAACCACTTGTTCCTGAAGTACCACTGTAACCCACAGCACCTGCTAAACCAACTGACCAATCTGAATGTGAACCACTACCTACAGCTATTTCAACTGTTGCTGTAAATGCACCTGTAGTTGAGTTATAACTTGTTAATCTTGCTTCAATGTAGTTTGTTGTACCTGATGAAGCTGAAGATGAAAGTACCACATCTTGACCAATAGTATAAGCTAATCCTGCATCACCTGTAAATGATATTGTTGAACCACTTACAAGTCCTGTTATATTAATTGCACTTGTTGATGTTGTTGTATATATACTTCCTGATGAGCCTGAACTACCAGATGACCCCGAACTACCAGATGAACCTGATGTGCCCGAAGAACCAGAAGAACCACTTGTACCAGTAGAGCCTGAAGAACCTGAACTACCTGATGAACCTGAACTACCAGATGATCCCGAGGTGCCACTTGTTCCTGAACTTCCTGATGTTCCACTTGTTCCTGAAGAACCCGAAGAACCACTAGATCCTGATGTTCCTGAGCTTCCCGATGAACCACTTGATCCTGATGTTCCTGATGTACCCGTAGAACCTGAACTACCCGATGTTCCTGAAGTACCACTTGAACCACTTGTTCCACTTGTTCCTGCACTTCCTGAAGAACCGCTCGTTCCACTTGAACCCGAAGAACCTGATGAACCACTAGATCCTGAAGAACCAGATGAACCCGATGAACCTGATGTTCCTGAAGAACCATTGGAACCTGAACTACCTGAAGTACCTGAAGTACCACTTGAACCACTTGTTCCACTTGTTCCCGAAGAACCATTTGAACCAGATGAACCTGAACTTCCACTTGTTCCTGAATAACCAGAAGAACCTGATGTTCCACTTGTGCCTGAAGAACCAGAAGAACCTGATGTTCCACTTGTTCCAGCCGAACCTGAACTACCAGATGAACCTGAAGTTCCACTTGATCCTGAACTACCAGAAGAACCTGCAGAACCTGAGGTACCTGAAGAACCAGAAGAACCACTTGTACCCGAAGAACCGTTAGAACCCGAAGTACCTGATGTACCACTTGTACCTGAACTACCTGAAGTACCTGATGTTCCAGCAGAACCTGAAGAGCCACTTAATCCTGAAGAACCCGAACTACCAGATGAACCTGAAGAACCACTTGTTCCTGATGTACCACTCGTTCCACTTGTTCCAGAAGAACCACTTGTTCCTGAAGAACCAGATGTTCCTGATGTGCCTGAACTACCTGATGAACCCGAAGATCCGTTAGATCCTGAACTACCTGAAGTTCCACTAGTTCCCGATGTGCCACTAGTTCCTGAAGTTCCTGATGACCCACTAGAACCTGAAGACCCACTTGTTCCGCTAGTTCCTGAAGAACCATTTGAACCTGATGTTCCTGAAGTACCTGTTGAACCAGATGTACCAGAAGAACCTGATGTACCAGAGGACCCTGAACTACCTGATGAACCTGAAGTTCCAGAAGTTCCTGAACTTCCTGAAGTTCCACTCGTTCCTGAAGAACCACTTGTTCCTGATGTTCCAGAAGTACCTGATGTACCACTTGTTCCGGAAGAACCTGATGAACCTGAACTTCCGCTTGAACCCGAAGAACCTGAAGTTCCAGAAGTTCCTGAACTTCCTGAAGTTCCACTTGTTCCTGAAGAACCGCTTGAACCAGATGTACCACTTGTACCGGACGTACCAGACGTTCCTGAAGTACCACTTGTACCTGAAGAACCGCTCGTTCCTGATGTACCCGAAGAACCTGAAGTACCACTCGTTCCGCTTGTTCCAGATGTTCCTGAAGAACCAGAAGATCCACTAGAACCTGAACTACCTGAAGAACCGCTCGTTCCTGAAGAACCACTTGTTCCTGAAGAACCGCTCGTTCCTGAAGAACCTGAACTACCTGATGAACCACTAGTACCACTTGTTCCTGTTGAACCTGAACTACCTGAAGTACCGCTTGAACCATCTGTTCCGCTTGTTCCGGATGTTCCGGATGTTCCTGAAGAACCTGAACTACCAGATGATCCACTTGAACCCGAAGAACCCGAACTTCCACTCGTACCTGAAGTACCTGACGTACCTGAAGGTGCGTTGAATGATGTAACTAAATAAGAATAGTTAGCGTTACCTTCAGTGTAAAAAGTAAATGAAATGCTTGAACTATTATTATTTGTTGAATATAATTTTGTATAAATTCTATCTGTTGGGTCTAATACCGCTCCTGCATAGAATGAATCAAAATAGTAAGAATATGGTGTAGATGTTGTTTGTAAAGTTACTGTTCCTGTTGTAAATAATAAAGTTGAAGCTCCACCAATTGAATATTTGTATACTTCTGCATATAAATCTATACTTGACGCATTTGCATCAGTGCAAGTAATGTTTAAATTGAAACCCCAAACACCACCAGGTATTAAACTAACATCAGGAGAACCTGTATCTGTTGCGAATGTTTCCCATAAATGTGCACTTGTATTACCATTTGTTGAAACAACTAAGCTTTGTTGAGATACTGTAGTTGCTGTTGTAGACATTTCTTTATATGTCGGACTACCAAATGCTGTATTAGTATTATTTGATTGGTTGAAATAATATATTTGACCTCCTGAGATACCATCTCTACCATTTTGACCTGAGGTACCGCTTGTTCCACTTGTTCCATCAGAACCATTTACTCCCGATACACCACTAGAACCACTTGTTCCTGCAGAACCCGAAGAACCTGATGTTCCACTTGTTCCACTTGTACCCGAGGTTCCTGATGTTCCAGAAGAACCTGATGTTCCAGAAGAACCACTTGTTCCACTTGAACCACTTGAACCTGATGTTCCAGAAGAACCTGATGTTCCTGAAGAACCACTTGTACCTGAAGAACCTGATGTACCGCTCGTACCAGAAGTACCACTTGATCCTGATGTACCATCACTTCCTGAAGATCCACTTGATCCTGAACTACCACTAGTACCTGATGTACCTGAACTACCTGATGTACCACTTGATCCTGATGAACCTGAACTACCACTAGTACCCGATGTACCACTTGAACCTGATGAACCTGAACTACCACTCGAACCCGAAGTTCCAGAAGTTCCTGACGTTCCACTTGTTCCTGATGTACCACTTGATCCCGATGAACCACTTGATCCTGAACTACCGCTACTTCCACTTGAACCAGATGTTCCACTTGTTCCTGAAGAACCACTTGTTCCTGAAGAACCTGAACTACCACTTGTACCAGAAGTACCAGATGAACCTGAACTACCAGATGAACCTGATGTTCCTGAACTTCCTGAAGTACCATCACTTCCTGAAGATCCACTTGATCCTGAACTACCACTAGTACCTGATGTACCATCACTACCGCTTGTTCCTGAAGTACCTGAAGTACCTGAAGTACCGCTTGAACCTGAAGAACCTGATGAACCATCTAAACCTGCTTCACCTGCTAAATTCAAAGACCAAGTACCGAAACCATTACAGTTTGCACCATCGCAATGACCCATTTGTAAATTACCTTGTAATAAACCTGTTCCTGGGTCATATGATGTTACAACCCAAGTGGCATATATGTTAGTATTTCCTTGATATATTGTTATAAATGTCTGTCCTGCTGTATATGATAAACCTGTTCCAACACTTGAACCGAAAGTTGTTTGAGTTACAGTAATAGAAGCGAAAAATGTGCTTGAATATGAAGATGATGTACCGCTTGAACCACTTGTTCCTGAAGAACCAGATGTTCCACTTGTACCATCACTACCACTAGAACCTGAACTTCCACTTGTTCCTGCTTGAGCTATTAAATCCCAAGATATTAATGAATCAGGTGTTTCATTTTGATTATCGGCGTTAGCAACATACGAACTACCATTGTAATTTACAACATCGTATCTTGCATAATATAAACCATAACTAAATGTACCTCTTAACGTAAATCCACTACCTGAAGAACCATCAGTTCCTGAAGTACCTGATGTACCATTACTACCACTTGAACCACTTGTACCTGATGTACCATCACTTCCACTTGAACCACTTGTACCTGAAGAACCACTTGTTCCGTCACTTCCACTTGTTCCACTTGAACCTGAACTTCCACTTGTTCCTGCTGAACCACTTGTTCCTGATGAACCACTACTACCACTTGAACCGCTTGTTCCAGAAGAACCACTAGAACCTGATGATCCACTACTTCCACTTGAACCTGATGTACCACTCGTTCCTGAAGTACCTGATGTACCATCAGTTCCGTCTACACCTGAAATACCTGAAGAACCACTAGAACCATCACTTCCTGAAGTACCTGATGTACCATCAGTTCCTGATGTACCATCACTACCTGATGTACCACTTGAACCATTACTTCCACTAGTTCCTGATGAACCACTTGTACCGGAAGAACCTGAAGAACCTGATGTTCCTGAAGAACCGCTTGTACCAGATGAACCACTACTACCACTTGAACCACTTGTTCCACTTGTTCCTGACGATCCTTCACTACCTGAAGTACCGCTAGTTCCATCAGAACCACTTGTACCAGAAGAACCGTCGGTTCCATCAATACCCGATATACCTGAAGAACCACTTGTTCCTGACGATCCATCACTACCTGAAGTACCGCTTGAACCATTACTTCCTGAAGAACCTGATGTACCTGAACTTCCTGAAGAACCTGATGTACCTGAACTTCCTGATGTACCATCACTACCGCTTGAACCGCTTGTTCCAGAAGAACCTGAAGTTCCTGAAGAACCGCTTGTTCCTGAAGAACCTGATGTTCCACTAGATCCATCACTACCTGAAGTACCACTTGTACCAGATGTTCCACTTGTTCCTGATGATCCATTACTACCTGATGTGCCGGATGTTCCGTCACTACCGCTTGAACCACTCGATCCTGAAGAACCAGATGAACCACTTGATCCTGAAGAACCGCTTGTTCCTGATGTTCCTGAATAACCTACAGCTCCATCTAAACCTACAGACCAAGAATTATATGTACCAAAACCAATACCTCTTTCAATTGATGCTGTAATTGTATTTGTTCCTGAGTCATAAGTGATTATTTTAGCAACCATATAATTGTTAACATCATATGCGATTACTATATCTTGAGCTGTTGTATATGATAAGTTTGAATCATTAACAACGAATGTTAATGTATCTCCACTTACGTTTGAAATTGTTAAATTTGATGATGAAGTTGTTGTGTATATGCTACCGCTTGAGCCACTTGTACCTGATGTTCCATCACTACCGCTAGTTCCTGATGTTCCATCTGAACCACTTGTTCCATCACTACCACTCGTTCCTGAAGAACCATCACTACCTGATGTTCCACTAGATCCATTGCTACCACTTGAACCTGATGAACCTGAACTTCCTGAGGAACCTGAAGTTCCACTTGAGCCACTAGTACCATCACTTCCTGAACTACCTGATGTTCCTGAACTACCTGATGTTCCTGAAGAACCACTTGTACCTGAAGAACCTGATGATCCCGAAGAACCATCACTACCTGAAGTACCATCAGAACCACTTGTTCCTGATGATCCATCTGTACCATCCACACCTGAAATACCAGATGTACCAGATGTACCATCACTACCTGATGTACCACTAGTACCATCACTACCTGATGTTCCATCACTACCACTAGTTCCACTTGTTCCGTCAGAACCATCTGTTCCTGAAGTTCCGTCTGTACCATCTACACCTGAAATACCAGATGTACCACTTGTTCCATCACTTCCTGAAGTACCATCAGAACCACTAGTTCCACTTGAACCATCACTTCCTGATGTTCCGTCACTTCCTGATGTTCCACTTGTTCCATCACTTCCACTTGTACCTGATGTTCCATCTGTACCACTTGTTCCGTCACTTCCTGAAGTACCATCAGAACCACTAGTTCCACTTGTTCCGTCAGAACCACTTGTTCCTGAAGATCCATCACTACCTGAAGTACCATCAGAACCACTAGTTCCACTCGAACCATCACTTCCACTTGTACCACTTGTTCCATCACTACCTGAAGAACCTGATGTTCCTGAACTTCCTGAAGAACCATTACTACCTGAAGTTCCACTTGAACCACTTGTTCCAGATGTACCATTCATACCCGATGTTCCTGAACTACCTGAAGTTCCGTTTGTTCCATTCGTACCACTTGTACCATCTGAACCACTAGTCCCGTCAGTTCCTGAAGTACCATCTGTTCCACTTGTGCCTGAAGTACCATCAATACCACTAGTGCCGCTTGTTCCATCAGAACCAGACGTACCACTCGAACCATCACTACCTGATGTTCCAGATGTACCTGCTGAACCTGATGTTCCTATACTTGATAACCAATTGGAACCATCATATCGATATACATTATTATCACTCGTATTATAATATAAAGAACCCACATATTCTCCTATTGGATTACCCGAATATGATGGAAGTTTTAAATAATTAACCGCATCAATATCTCCGATAAATTGAGATGCTGAAATATATCCATTGAATGTGTTATCTTTTCTTAAATCACCAAAAACAAGATTGTAATTCTGATCTAAAATAGTTCTTCCTGTTGGAATATATAAATTACCATCTCCCCAAAAATCCCACTCATACCAAGAAGACGTATCAAAACCATATAAACCAATACCAACATTTGTTTGGTTAGTCCAAACATACGTGTTATAATTATAGTTTAAACCTAACCAAGGATAAGAACCACTATTAATAGCGTGAATATAGAAACCACCATCTCCTGCTAATCTTCCGATTTGTATGTCATTATTGGCACCAAAATATGCACTTTCCGATATGTGTAAACTACCTGAAAAACTAGCTTTACCAATTAAATTAATACTACCACTTATTGAAACTGAACCAGTATTGACTGTATCAGTTGTGATTATTTCTTCAATTGACGGTGCAATTGAACCTGACTTAGCAAAATAAAGCTTACCGTCAGTGGTGTTTATTGATAATTCACCTAATTGTAATTGGTCGTTAGTAGGGATTTTACCCGCTACCGAACTTCTACGAAGTTTAATAATTTGAGCCATATGTATGGTTTCCTTTGTTTGTGATATGTATCACGGTTAATAGCCTATGTAGGTTACCTAATAAATAGTTTTATTAAATAAAAAAGGAAGTTTTTTTAGAACTTCCTTTGTGTTATTTTAATTTAATTTGATGATGTGATGAATAAAAGGTTTTTTTGGGAGATAATTGTCCTCAGCATTCATATTATTAGCAACTACTCTCTGTGTTTTAATGTTAATATATGTATTTGGATTTGATAATGCTTTTATCTGTGCAATAGTGGGATTATCTAATTCGTGGTGTTGAATTTCTTCTTTAACTTTAATATTATTTTTGTTTATAACAGTTAATTTTACTTTATAATTCATTTTAAATGTGTTTATGATAAATATTAGACTAAATCAAATAAAATAATTTCTGTTTCTGTATCAGGAAAAATTTGAATTTTTTCTTCTTGTGTAAAACTCAATCCATCGCCTTCGATTAATGGTATATTATTAACATTTGATGTTCCTGATATAACATAGAGATAATAATTGCGATTAGAATTCAAATCAAATGTAAAATTTTCATTAAAAATTCCTGATAGAAATTTTGTATCTTGTTTGATTGATAATTTGGAAGTAATATCACAAAATTGATTAAGTTTATCCTCTCTTGTGAATTGATACCAATCGTGTATTGGTTCGGTATTTTCAACATTTGGTTTTATCCATAATTGAAGGTATCTATTTGGATTATTTGAAGCATTTCCTTCTGTATGTTTGATTCCTGAACCCGTACTCATTCTTTGAACTGCTCCTGCAGGAATATCTAATATATTTCCGTGGCTATCTGTATGTCTACAAACACCTTCAACAACATAACCGAATATTTCCATATTTTTATGTTCGTGAATTGGTACATGTCCACCAGGTTGAACTCTGTCATCATTAATAGTCTGTAAATGACTAAAATTCATATAACGTGCATCATAATAAGATGGAAAACTAAACGTTCTATATGAATTTATCCAACTTGCCCTTGGATTCCCTCGAGTATTTGCTGGTCTATGTATTATCATAAACAATCAGATTAACACCAATAGTTATCGTTAGATTCTATAACAGGGAAATATGGAGTGAATGTTGCAGGGAAATTGAAAGTGCCCATCAAACTTGGATTTGTTGGATCAGTGCCGTAGGTTTGATTTGTCATCCAATCATTATGACTTAAATCAATCGGGCTCATAAATATTTCATCCCCGTCATATAGTAATCTCACTTTACCTGTGGACACTGTACTACCTGCCCCCCAAGTAACATTAAAAATATAAGAAATACCAAATGAAAGTCCTAAAGAATCATATGAATTTATTACTTGTGTCGTTAAACCACTTGTTATTTGATAATACATATATGCATCACCAATACTATTAGTAGAATTATTTGTAAATCCTGATGTACCATTTGGAGTCATAGCATTGTAACCTACATATGTTATATCAGATGGATTTAAGGTAAATGATAATGCTACACCTATTTTTAAAAACTCAGAACTATTAGGAGTACCTGTACCATCCCAACCTGTAAAAGATGTATTAGATGATTCAAATAAAGTTAAATCATTAGCTCCAGTAGCATCCGCTATGTCCCAAGCTATACCTAAGTGATTGAGACTAGCACCATTTGCTTCAAAAGTATCGGGTAAGAAATTAAATGTTATGAAATTTGAATTTTGTCTAAATGTGATTTGACCGGTATTACCAATTGCTTGTTGTAAATAAGTACCTTTTTCAGTACCCGTTGAATCGAACTCATTGACATATATTGCACCTTGTGTTAAAATTAAATTTGGGTCAGATAAACCTGAATCATTTGAACCTTGGGTATTTGGGAATGTAATACTTCCTGAATCCCAAGCCGGTGAATATCCTAAAGAATCCACATATAATACCCATTCACCTGTTACTCCTGTTGTACTTCCATAAGATGTCCAACAACCGTTATTTGCTAACCAAGTTTGCGCATCGGACACAGTAGAACCATAACTACCTGAAGACATCCAATTAACTAAATTTAAAAAAGTAGCATCAGTCAAATCTGTTGATTGATAAAAACCAACTGATGCAGATGTTGGTGTAACGCCTGCTGGAACAGGTTCGTTGTTACCTGGAACAGGAAATGCTACAATGTAATTATTGGTTTGGTCTGGACTCATCCACCATTGAACATCACCATAATTTTGTGAATAATCAATTGATGGGTCAGTTCCAACTGCCAAATTTCCAATTTGTGTTGTATCGGAAATAGGTGAACCTGGATTAGATGCTATTGG
>Ga0214172_1000769_pt1 | contig 11728 bp, 14 predicted proteins | sample TroBogEpilimnion_29_FD_153010 | JGI IMG/M metagenome (GOLD analysis project Ga0214172, IMG submission 153010) | Freshwater microbial communities from Trout Bog Lake, WI - 12JUL2007 epilimnion | ecosystem: Environmental > Aquatic > Freshwater > Lake > Epilimnion/Euphotic zone | place: Trout Bog...
ATTGTTTCTAGAGCATTAAAAGACATAGGCGCATTAGAGGCTGGTGAAAGCCCTAGCGCAGATGCAGCCCAAGATGCATTTGATATGCTCAATGACCTTGTAGATCAATGGTCAAATGAAGAAATGATGGTTTATTACAAGAATGAAATTGTATTTCCTATTGTTCCTGGTCAGACTCAATATACTATTGGCCCTGGCGGTCAAATAGGCGCAATTATCACAGGCTCAATTTCAGGCACAACTTTAACTGTTACAGGCATTACTTCTGGCGCAATAAACGTAGGGCAAACCCTTAGTGGCACAAGTATTACATCAGGAACTAAAATTGTAGATATGCTCACAGGCGCAGGAAACAACGTCAATGAAGCAGGCACATATCGCTTAAATATTAGTCAAACTGTAAGCTCTGAAACAATCAATCTTTACTATCAACGCCCATTAAGCATTGATTCAGCATTTGTACGCATTAATACCAATAGTAATGGTGTGCCTATTGTAAATGGTGGCTTAGATTACCCAATCTCTATTCTTGCAGTAGAAGATTATCAAATGATTGGTTTAAAGACTTTAAATGGGCCTTGGCCTAAAGCTCTTTATTATCAGCCTAGCGAAACATTAGGAAACATTTATGTATGGCCTAATCCATCACAAGGCGAAATGCACATCTTTACAGATAATTTGTTCCAAAGCTATACAAACTTAAATGATACGATTATTCTTCCGCAGGGCTATACAATGGCTCTTAGATGGTGTTTAGCAGAGCGTTTGATGCCTATGTATGGAAAAGCTAGTGCAACGCAAATAACGATGATTAACGCCTATGCAGCGCAAGCTAAAGCTACTGTTAAACGCATTAATATGAAACCTGTTCAATCTGCTCGATTTGCAGATGCTATGTTGGCAAGCAGACAAAAAGATGCAGGATGGATTTTGAGTGGGGGTTTCTTTAGATAGAGTATTTGTTCGATAGTGTGATATAATAAAGATTCTAACAAAGGAGTCTTATCATGAAAACACTAACAGAATTAAAAGCAGAAAAATTAAAAGTAAACAAGGCAATAAAAAGATTAAAAGATAACGAAGCATACGCAAAAAAAGTAAACAGAGAAATAGGTGCGCCAGGAAGACCAGCAAACACTCCTGAAGTTTTATGGAGCAAAGTTGATAAACGTAGCGAAAACGAATGTTGGAATTGGAAAGGTTTTATAAATCATGATGGTTATGGAAGGACTTGGATTAATGACAAAGGCTACTATGCTCATAGAGTCATTTATTCGCTTGCTTATCCAAACACGATTAACCTTAGTGCGCCCAAATTTACAGATAATTCAGGATTTCTTTTACACACTTGCGACAATCCTTCGTGCTGTAATCCAAAACATTTATGGGTTGGCACTCATGCTGATAATATGGCTGATAAAGTTGCCAAAGGCAGACAAAAAAGATTTCCACAAGATTCTGGCCCACGTTGCAAACTTACAATGGATCAAGCTAGAGAAGCTAGATTACTTAGGAAAAATGGTATGACTGTTTTACAATTAATGGAAAAATTTGAATTAAGTCGTGCTAGCATGAAAACCTTGTTACGTGGTGATTCATACAAGGAAAGCGAATAATTATGGATTTTGGCTTTGTTGGCGCATCGTACACAGCTCCGTCTATTTATCAAGATGACCAAGAGTGCATCAATTGGCGGCCTGAAATTGATCCAACTAAAGGTCAAGGCGCAAGAGGCGTTGTTGCTTTATACCCTACTCCTGGTCTTACTAACGTAGTAACGCTTCAAAATTCTCAAGTTGTTCGTGGCATGAGAACAGTAAGCGGTGGAAATTATTGCGTTGCAGTATGTGGCCCATACGTTTACGTTTTAAATTCTAGCTTTACCCCTACTATTATTGGGCAATTAAATAGCTCAACAGGTCAAGTAGGAATTAGTGATAATGGCACAAACGTTTATATAGTTGACGGATCATATCGCTATACATGGCGCATTTCAGCACCTAGCGCAGCAGTATTTCAAGGAACAATCTCTGGCACAACTCTTACAATAACAAGAGTAATTAGCGGCACAATTGCTGCAAATCAAGCATTGTTTGGTATTGGCGTTCCTAACGAAACAGTTATTGTTAGCGGTAGCGGATCAACTTGGACTCTTAACAATTCAGCAACTATTGCAACTGCTATACAAATGAACTCTGCTGCTGTAGCTGGAGTTATAACTGCTTCTATATCAGGGTCAACCCTTACTGTAACAGCCGTCACAAGTGGAACAATTTATCCAGGACAAACCATTCAAGGAACAAGCGTAACTGCTAATACTGTAGTTACAGCTTTAGGCTCTGGAACTGTATTAAGTCAGTCTATTGCCACAGGTGGAACAGGATATGCTGTAAATGACACCATAACAGTTTTAGGCGGTGTTTATGGCTCAAGCCCAGCTACTTATACTGTATCAACTATTTCAGCAGGCGTTGTTACTGGATTGACCCAAACATTTGCTGGTCAATATACTTCTACCCCTACAAACCCAGCTTCTACCTCTACAAATGGATCAGGAACAGGGTTAACCCTTAACCTTACTTTTGGTACAGGATCAGGTTCAACAGGTAATTATGTAGTAAGTGGAACACAAACTGTTTCATCTGAAACAATGTATTTGCTTAACTTTAGCGTATTGCCTAGCTCTGATGGTGCGTTTAGCGGTGCTTCAATTGTAGATATAGTAGACAACTACTTTGTTTACAATAGACCTAGCACCCAACAATGGGCAGCTTCTAATCTTTTAAGCCCTATTACTTATGGATTAAGCTATGCAAGCAAGTTTACAGGGCCTGATAACCTTGTTTCTTTAGTCTGCGATCATGGACAAGTCTATTTATTAGGCGAACAAACTTCAGAAGTATGGGCAGATCAAGGTACATTTCCATTTGCTTTTCAAAGAATCCCTGGTTCATCAAGTCAACATGGTTTAGCCGCAGCAAACTCAATAGCTCGTTTAGGCAATTCTTTTGCTTATGTAGCTAAAAACAATCGTGGGCAAGCTGAAATAGTCATTATGAATGGATATTTTCCTCAAAGAATATCAACTCATGCTGTAGAAAACACTCTTGTTAATGAAAGCATTTCTGATGCTATTGCCTATACTTATCAATTAGAAGGCCATGAGTGCTATGTAGTGACATTCCCTAGCCTTGATATTACTTGGGTTTATGACATTACTACTCAGTTATGGCATAAATGGTTATGGACTGATAGTCAAAATAATTATCATCGTCATCGCTCAAACTGCTCTGCGTTCTTTCAAAACGTAGTTTTAGTAGGTGATTGGCAAAATGGTCAGATTTATCAATTAGACCCTAATAATTACACAGATAATGGCGATGCAATACGCAGATTACGTAGATGCCCACATTTGACTACAGACTTACAACGTCAGTATTTTGACGAATTACAAATACAATTCCAACCAGGAGTAGGTTTAGAAGGCATTACTGATCCCCCTTTAAATGCTGAAACGATTGGTGCAAACCCTCAAGCTATGTTACGTTGGTCATCAGATGGTGGCTCAACATGGAGTAACGAGCATTGGTCAGGAATTGGTAAAGTCGGAAGATACAAAAATCGTATTATTTGGCGCAGATTAGGCTGGGCAAGAGATCGAATCTATGAAGTAGTGGTTACAGACCCTATAAACGCTGTAATCGTATCCGCTAACCTTAAAGCAAGCGCAGGGGAAAACTAATGGCTAATGTCTTGTGGGGTAACAGTCAATCGAATAGTTACCCGAATACACCTGTTTTAGACGAACAAACAAAAATGCCTACAAGGGCATGGCAACAGTATTTTTTGAATATATTGAACTTTACAAGCGCAACAAACGCAACAAAAGGGACAGGAACGCTTCCTAGCAATCCTGTAGGCTTTATTAACATTACAGTAGCTGGTAAACCTTATAAAGTGCCTTATTACAATGTCTGACATTATTGAAAAAATGGGTATTCCTACCCAAGAGCAAATATTAAAATTACAAGCAGAAATGACTTGTATGCCACAAGTTGAACTTAAAACAGAACATTACTTCTCTGAAGGTATGTATTGTAGAAAGCTAACTAGACCAGCCGGTACGTTAATTGTTGGTAAAGTTCACCTAAAAGATCATTTTTTTATGTGCGCTATGGGAGAAATAATAGCTTGGACTGAAAATGGGATGAAAAAACTGCTTCCAGGCGATATAATTGAGTCTAAACCTGGAACAAAACGAGTGACTTTTGCTTTGTCTGATGCTATAGGAATTACTGTACATAAAACAGATAAAACTGATTTAGATGAAATAGAGGCAGAATTGATTGAACCTGATGAACTTGCTTTATTTGATTCAAGTAATAAATTGAAAAAAATTGTTATTGAAGGCCAAAAAATGGCTTTGGAAGGTAAATTATGAGTTGGGTAGCCGTAGCAGTAGTAGGTGGAACATTAGTTGGTGGATATATGGCTGGGCAAGGGGCGCAAAATGCTGCCAATACGCAAGCTAATGCTGCTATGGCGCAACAAGCCAATCTTCTTGCTGCAGGGCAACAAGCATCACAACAATTTACCCCTTATTCAGCAGCAGGAACTACTGCGTTATCTAATCTTGCTTCTAATAACGCTTATTTTAATAATCAATTTAGCAATCAAGATTTAAATTCTCAATTAGCCCCTAATTATGCTTTTCAACTACAACAAGGGCAATTAGGTAATGAACAAGCAAATAATGCTACAGGTGGCATAGCAGGCGGTAATGCTCAAAAGGCTTTACAAGACTATACTCAAAATTATGCTGGTACAGCGTATCAAAATGCGTTTAATAATTATCAAGCTCAAAGAAGCAATATTAATACTATGAATTTAAACCAAGCTCAATTAGGCCTTGCTGGTGCTACAGGTTCTGCAAACGCTCAAATTGGCACAGCCACAAACGTAGCTTCATTAGGCATTGGAGCTGCAAACGCTCAAGCTGGTGCTCAAGTTGCACAAGGCAATATTTATGGTGGTGTAGCTAATACAGCAGGCAATATGCTTGGTTACAGCGCATTAAATAGCATGAATCAACCTATGAATACTAGCTCAATAGCTGCTGGTGGTTCTGGTGGTGGTGGTGCTTTTACTGGTGCTGGAGACTTTACAATGCCATCTGGTTTATCAATGAATGCAATTCCTATTGGTGGTGGGCCATCAACTTCTGGATTTATAGCGGCGTAAGGAAAAAAATATGGCAATCGGCACAAGCGGAGTTTCAGTACCATCAATGGGTCAAACTATTGATTCTAGCATTTATGGCAATAAAGAAGCTCCTAAAGGAATGAGTTTAAGCGACATAGTTGATCTCAGTCGTAGTTCTAATGCTTTGCAAAAAGAAAAGGCTTTATTAGAACCGCAAATTCGTGCTGGTAAAGCAGCAGCAGAAACAGCAGAAACAAGTGCAGCTAAAGCTAAATTAGGGTTATCTACAGATTTTGCTGACAAAATGCGACAAAATCAAATTTCATTAATTAATGATCCTTTAATTGTGCAAGCAGAACAAGACCCACAATTTGCAGCAGCAAATAAAGACAAGATTGCTAAATTAGTTGAAAGACAAGCTAAAGCTGCTACAGAAATGGGATTAGACCCAACAAAAGCAGCAGAACTTAATGCCCCTTATCTTGAAGCAGTAAATCAAACAAATGGTCAAGGATTAAGACAATTTCTTAAAACTCGTATGCTTGCTGGCTTAGATACACAAGCACAAACAGCATTACAACCTGGACAACTTTTTGGGGCAGCACCACAAGCACCAGCCGCACCTCAAGCTAATCCAAATGCAGAACCATTTAGCCAGCCTGAGAAACTTAGTTATCCTGTTCCGCAAGCTGGTCAACCTAGAGCGCAATTGCCTAGTGAAGAACCTGATCGCCAATATGGTGAAAAAGTTAGAACAGAGCTTACAAATACTCAACGCACTTTTGGTACAAGCAAACAAAACTACGATAAATTAATAGGTCAAGCCGAAATGCTTGCTGAAAATACTTTTTTTGGTGGCCCTGCTGGTACTGCTGAACGTACATTAAAAGCTAAAATTGGTACTCCTGAGTATCAACAACTTTCTAAAGATTTAGCTAAAGCTCAAATTGCAGACATTCAATCAAGCGGTGGTACTGTTGAAGGTGTTGCAGGGCAACAATTACTTGCTCATGCAAACGGCTCTGTAGTTTATGATCCTAAAGTATTGATTGACGTTGCAAGACGTAACGCTGCAAATCTTGAAAATAAAAATATGCAAGCAAATGGCGTAAGGGAGTTTACCCAAAAATTTGGTGATGCTAACGTCAAACATTTTATGTCTATGTGGAATAAAAACTCTAATGATAATTCTGTATTTGAAATGAAATACATTTTTGATCGTGCTAAAACACCACAAGAAGGTACTGCTCAAGTTGCTAAATACATTAAAGAGTCTGGTTTAACACCAGAAAAACGTAAAGAATTAGCTACTAAATATTTGAACTTACAGAAGTTAGAAACTACAGGAACTTTATAATGGCTGATGCCTTATACAATGCAATTCTTGGGGAAGAAACGCCAAAAGCTGTAGCTTCTAATTCTGCTGCTGGCGGTGTTATAACTGATCAAATTCTTGATAGCTTAAAAAGAGTTGAAAGCGGTAAAGATAAATATGCTTTAAATAAAGAATCCAAAGCTATGGGTTCTTATCAATTTATACCTGAAACTGTACAAATGCTTCATAAACAAGGAATTGAATTTAATCCTTTTAATGAAAAAGAATCAAGGCAAGCAGCAAAAACATATCTTGAACAATTAGTTAAGCAAAAAGGTAGTGTTGAAGGTGCATTGGCAGCGTATGGTGGACATATTACAAAAGACCCAACTGCTTATGTAAACAATGTAATGGGTGGAACAAAAAAAGAACCACCAGCATCAAACGATGCTTTATACAATGCTATTTTAGGTGGCGAGTCAACTGCTCAACCAACTGCTCAAACTACTGCAAAAACAGAAGAAGTCAAAAAACCTTTGTCTTATATGGAAAAGTTTGCTCAAACAATGGGCAAAGCAAAAGAAACAAACAAACCATTAGCAGAAGGAATTTCCTCTTTAGCTGATACTGTTTATGGAGTTGTACCGGCTGCTGCTGGTGGCGTTACTTATGCTGCTGGTAGAGCATTAGGACAAACTTCTGAAGAAGCACAAAAAACATCAGGCAAAGTATCTGGATTTTTAGAAAATCCATTAGGAAAAGCTCTTGGAACAACAGAGTCTGCTGCTTATAAAGGTGAAGCGGCAAAACAAGCAATGGAAGCTATTGGTCAATATATTGGCGAAAAAGCCGATACTATTTCTCAAAAAACAGGAATTCCTAAAGCTGACGTAGAAAATATGATTCAAACGCTTTCTTTTGCAGCACCAGAAGTTGCTGGAAAAATTAAAGCTAAAGCAGTACCAGCAGTTAGCAAGTTTTTAGAAGAACGCAAAATGACTCCTGAAGAAATGAAAGGTCAATTTGAAGCTAAAGGCGGTCAAACACAAGCTGAAGTTGTTTCTGAAATTCCAAAAGGAACAGCAAAATCTTATGAAGCTGCTCGTGATTTTACGCCTGTTGAATACGCTGAAAATGTATTACCTAAAGACGAACAAATTGCAAGGGCAGAAGTTTTACATAGAATTGATCCAAATCTTAAAGTCGATCCTAGCGTTATTGAAGGCCGTGGAAAATTAAGAGCAACTGATTATCAATTATCAAAAACTGATACATCAGAAGGCAATTTAATTGCTGAAAAATTAAAAGAAGAAAAAAGAGCTTTAAACAATTATGGAGAACGTTTAATTTCTGAAAGTGGCGGCACTTCAGGTTTAGATGAAACATCAAATTATAAACGTGGAAACAATCAAATTGAGTATTTTCAAAAACTTGAAACTCATTTTGACGATGCTATTAAAAAGATTTATACAGAAAGAGATAAATTAGCAAAAGATATACCTGTTAATGGTGAAAACATCAAATCAGCATTAACTGATGATGTTACCTTATCTCTTGGCGATAATCAAAAACTAGCCAATGCTGCAAATGCAAAATTAAAACAATTAGGCATGATGGATAAAGATGGCAATATGTTGCCGTCTAATGGTTATACAGCAGAACAATTCCGCAAGTGGCTCAATGAACCAAATGTATGGGATAGACAAAATGCTGTATTGCATAGAGCATTAAAAGGTGCTGTAGATGAAGATGTTATTTCAACATTAGACCCAAAAAGCCCTATTTATAAAGAAGCAAGAGATTTGCATGGTTTGAAAAAAGATACATTAGAAAATCCTAATGGTATTTCTCGTATTTTAGATGCTGAAGGCCCAAATCAAATTAATAGAAAAGTTGATATTGAAAAAATACCTAATTCTATTGCTGGATTAGGAGTAGATCAATCAACTCATATTCTTAATACTATTAATAATGCACCTAAAGAATTAAAACCTTTAGCGGAAAAAGCTCGATCTGAAATTAAATCTCAATTTTTAAATAGAGCGCATGAGGCTTTTCAAAAAAGTCCTAATGCTGGAACAAAGTATTTAAGAGATAACAAAGAAGTAATGACACGCTGGTTTACACCAGAAGAAATGTCTAAAATTAATGATTACAATTCAGCAGCTCATATTTTAAAAACAGAAACTGGTTATCCTGGCGCAAAAGTTCAAGAAATTAACATTGAAAAACGCTTGCCAACAAAAATAAAAGAACAATTTATTAAAAAAGGTGGAGCTGCTATTTCTGAAGTTTTAACTGGTGGTCACACTTTTGGAATGGCTGGAACAACAACGCATGAAGCCATTGGTGGTCATTATGCAAGAAAAGAAGCAAAAGCATTAGAAAAACTACATAAACAAAACCTAGAAAAAAAGAAATCTGGGTATGTTAATCTTAATGATATTTTAGGAAAACAATAATGGCATCAGTTCTACTATCCCCAGTTGGCGTAGGTCAACAATACTTTGACAATAATGGCGTACCTTTAGCTGGTGGGTTAATTTACACCTATCAAGCTGGTACAAGCACCCCATTAGCTACTTATACAGACAATGGTGGAACTACTGCTAACGCTAATCCTATTGTTTTAGACTCTGCTGGTCGTGTTCCATACGAGATATGGATGTTTACAGGATATAGCTATAAATTCGTTATACAGTCTGCTACAGCGACTTCTATACAGACCTTAGATAATCTATACCCTATTCTTCAAAACGCTCCTACAAGCGCACCAGCGATTCCTAGTGGCGGTATTATTCTATGGTCAGGCTCTACAGGATCAGTTCCTAGCGGATGGTATTTGTGCGATGGCACAAACGGCACACCTGATTTACGCAATTCATTTATTGTAGGTGCTGGCAATACATACGCAGTAGGCGCAACAGGCGGTACAGCAGATGCAATTGTAGTAAGTCATACACATACTGCAACAGTTACAGACCCAGGACACTTACACGCTGGTGGTTGGGTTTCTTCTGGAAATCTTTCTAGAGCAACTACGGATGCACAAGGTTCACAAGGAAATACATCATCGGCCGTTACAGGAATTTCTGTAACAAACGCTTCTGCTGGAACTAGCGGAACTAATCAAAATCTTCCACCTTACTATGCTTTGGCATACATTCAGAAAGCATAGTAATGATAGAGATTGATCCAGTTAAAGTTGGGGTAATGTGGCAAAAAGTAGAAGCTATGGAAAAAGAAGTAGCAGAAATGCGCTCTGACATTAAAGAATTACTTGCTATGGCAAATAAAGGTCGTGGTGGCTTTTGGGTGGGCATGATGGTGGTATCAGGTATTAGCTCTTTTATAGGCTTTATAGCTCATTATTTCAGCGCAAAATGAGCCATGTCAGACCCATTCGGTATTGCACAAGGGGCAAAAACTCTTAGCAGCAGTATTGATGCAAGCAGAGAGGCTAGTAAAGGTTTAACTAAAAGCATAGAAGGAATACAGCATGACGGACTTGCTGTAGCGCAACAAAAAGCAACGGAAAGACGTAGAGTAGCAAGAGAAGAAGAACATCGTAAGCAAACGGCCTTAATTAAGGCTTTAGAAGATTGGCAACAAAAGAAACAAATTAGCGACAAAGAAGCAAAGTTAAAGATAGATTTTGTTAAGAAATATGGAGCTAAAGAATGGGATGCAGTTTTAAAGATTAAGCTAGACATAGAAAATATGGAACGTGCAAATAATGAAGCGTTCAAGCATGATCTAAAAGAAGTGCGTAAAGTACAGTTTTATTGTTTTGCAGTTGCAGCATTAATATCATGGTATTTAACATGGGGTTATAAATTATGAATGAAATTTTTACACACATATTGACAGGTAAAGACAACAATACGCATGACATTGCTAAATGGGCATGGATGCTTGGATTTTTGCTTGTTGGCTGTTCTGCAATCTATTTAATCTATACAGGCAAAGATATTAGCCTTACTGAATTAGCTGGTGCTTTAGGAATCGTATCAGGTTCAGGCGCAGCTTCAGTAGCAGCAAAACAAGTATCTGGTGCAGAGCCACAATGAGCTTTTTACTTAATCTTTTAGGCGGTCTAAGTGGACAAACTTACATATATCTTGTACTTGTACTTGGTAGTTTTTCTAGTGGTTTCTATATTGAGCATATTCGCTTTGTTGATTTCCAAGATAAAGTCAAAATTGTTGCAGAACAACAAATTGCCGAGAACAAGGCAAAACTTAAAGAACAAGAATTAATAAATAGAGGAGTAACAGATGCGTACAACGCTAATGTCAGCAATATTCACAATTTTTATCACAGGATGCTCAACGACACCAATAGCGGTGCAATGTCCAGCGTTCCCAACGCCACCATCACAATTAATGGCACTACCATCAACACATTGGACTTTGCCGAACAATGTGCCACAACCACCCAGCAACTCGAATCAACCCAAGATTGGATTCGGACTCAAATAGGATTAGATAGTGCAAAACAACTTTGATAAATGCCTTGATTTAGTTCTTAAATCAGAAGGTGGCTATGTTAATAATAGTCAAGACCCAGGTGGCGTTACTAATTTAGGTGTAACTCAGCGAGTTCTTGAAGAATGGCTAGGTCATCCTGTAGATGACAAGATTATGCGTAACCTTACAGTTGATCAAGTATCAGGACTTTACAAAGCTAAATATTGGATGGCTTGCTACGCACCACAACTGCCTTTAGGCGTTGATTATTGCTTATTTGATGCAGCAGTCAACATGGGGCCTGGAAGGGCTGTAAAACTCTTACAAGAAGCCATACAATGTATGCCTGACGGAACTATTGGCCCAAGAACTATGCAACTTTTAGATCAAAAGAAGCCAGAAGATATTGTAGATGCGTTTAGTCAGCGTAAAATTAACTTTTATGAAGGTTTAAAGACTTTTCCTGTATTTGGTAAAGGCTGGCTTAAACGAGTTGAAGATGTTAAATTTAACGCATTAAAAATGATTGGAGAAGCAAATGGCATTTGAAATCAAAGAACATAAGCAAAAACCTACAAAAACAGGTCATTATGTTAAAGACTCTGAGCATCGCACAGAAGATCGTTTAGATCGCTTAGAAAGCAAGCTAGATAAGCATATTGCTTTGCCTATGGAGAAAGCTCACCATCCGCACCAAGCAAGCCAAAAAGAAGCTCCTTTACCAAATATGCGGAAATATTAA
>Ga0214172_1000781_pt1 | contig 11540 bp, 8 predicted proteins | sample TroBogEpilimnion_29_FD_153010 | JGI IMG/M metagenome (GOLD analysis project Ga0214172, IMG submission 153010) | Freshwater microbial communities from Trout Bog Lake, WI - 12JUL2007 epilimnion | ecosystem: Environmental > Aquatic > Freshwater > Lake > Epilimnion/Euphotic zone | place: Trout Bog...
TTGGCAAGTCTGTCAAAGTGCTTTCCGGTGGTGAAAAAGGAAGAATGATTTGGGGCAAGCTCATGCTCCAAAAATATAACGTTCTCGCAATGGATGAGCCAACCAACCATATGGACATGGAATCGATCGAGAGCTTACAAATTGCGCTCGAGAAATTCGATGGCACGCTCATATTTGTTTCTCATGACCGTGAGTTTGTATCTGCTTTAGCAAACCGCATCTTGGAAGTGAAGATGGATGGCACAGTGGTAGATTACTCTGGTACTTATGAGGAATACCTACGTAGCCAAGAATTAGCTGGCTAACTAAGCTAAAAGAATCAGCTGTTTATAAAGATAAGCCCACTAATAAGCCAATAAATAAGTTGCTACGTGGACTTATTTTCTTTGGCTTGTCGTTGAAAGCGTGTCGCAGTGCCTTCTGCACGAATACGCTGCCAAACAGAGTCTTTTTCTTCTTGAGAAAAGAATACCCAATTGCTCACTTCGGCTAGCGTGCGACCACAGCCTTGGCAAATCTCATCGTAAAGCGTAGTGCAAACACCGATACAAGGCGAGTCAGAGTCGGCATCTCCCGTAGAGAGGGAGTGAGAACCATCTTGCGCTATTGGTTTGGTGTCTTCAGAATTCATGGCTGTACTTTAGACGATTTCAAAGGACTGTGCTCGGCAAGCTCATCGACATAAGCGCCAATGCCTTGATGCTCACGATTGAGGAAGTGCTGAACTGCTTTTGCAAATTGAGGGTCGGCAATAAAGTGAGCAGATTGAATCGTGGTTGGCAAGAAGCCACGGGCCATCTTGTGCTCGCCTTGTGCGCCACCTTCAAAGGTTTGGATTTGATTGGCAATACAGTATTCAATCGCCTGATAGTAGGCGGTTTCAAAGTGCAGACAGGGCACATGCTCAATAGCACCCCAATATCTGCCATAGGCTTTTGAACTTGTTTGATCGACCACCAGGATGGATGCAGCAATTGGATTGCCAGAACGCTCCGCAATAATGAGATGTAAATTCTCAGGCATACGCTGTGCCCACAGCTTGAAGAATGTCTCGCTTAGATAAGGGTTGGAGCGATGCTCTAAGTAAGTATTTGCATAGCAGCGATAGAAGAATTCCCAATCAGCATCAGTTGATGATTTGCCTGGAACATGTTTAAAGCTGATCAGCTCTCTTGCAACCTGTTCGCGCTCACGCCGAATATTTTTGCGGCGCTTCATGGTCAAGGCGGCTAAAAATTGTTCAAAGCTCTCAAAGCCTTGGTTATGCCAATGAAACTGCACAGAATCTCGCAACATAAAGCCTTGCTTCTTTAATTCTGCTACTTCCGGGGCATAGGGAAATAAGACATGGGCTGAAGACAGATTATTTTGTAAAACTATGGTCTTTAAGCCTTCAATGAGGTGTTGTGTAACTAGATTTCTATCAAAATCACCAGCACTCAGAATTCTGGAACCCTGAACCGGAGTAAATGGAATGGCACAAAGGGCTTTCGGAAAGTACTGCATGCCTTGTTGCTCATAAGCTTGCGCCCATGACCAGTCAAATACATATTCTCCGTAAGAGTGTTGCTTCAGATAGAGCGGCATTACACCGAGTAACTTCTGCCCATCTTTTAGAGCGAGGTGAGCAACTTGCCATCCAGTATTACCACCAACGCAACCGGTTTCCTCTAAGGCGCTAAGAAACTCATGCCGAAGAAAGGGCCCTGCATCCTTAGGAAGCAGGGCATTCCATTCCTGAGCTGGGAGATCGCTTAAGCGATCGAGAATCTCTAATTGAAAAACGTCAGACTCTGTCACAACTAGCGCTGAATCAGCTCTATTTTGTAACCATCAGGATCGGTAACAAAAGCAATGATGGTGTCACCACCAGCAACTGGGCCAGCTTCACGTGTCACATTGCCGCCTGCTGCCTTAATGTCAGCACAAGCAGCGTAGGCGTCCGGTACCTCAATTGCAATGTGGCCATAAGCGGTCCCCATTTCATATGAGCTCACACCATGGTTATAGGTGAGTTCAATTTCTGCTTGACCATCGCCATTGCCTTTACCAAATCCGACAAAAGCGAGCGAGTACTTTTGCTCGGGACGCTCTGTAGTACGCAGTAAATTCATACCCAATACTTTGGTGTAGAAATTAATCGAGCGATTCAAATCGCCGACGCGAAGCATAGTGTGTAGGATCATCATGGTTACATAGACGCGTAGTTAGGACCGCCACCACCTTCTGGAGTAACCCAGACAATGTTTTGGGTCGGGTCTTTAATGTCACAGGTTTTGCAATGAACACAGTTCTGCGAATTGATTTGCAAGCGCGGTTTGCCATCGGCCTCAATGTATTCATAAACACCAGCAGGGCAGTAGCGTTGCTCTGGTCCGGCATAAGTCTTCAGATTGATATCTACCGGTACAGAGTCATTCTTTAGGGTGAGATGAATCGGTTGATTCTCAGCATGGTTAGTGTTTGAGATGAAGACTGAAGACAGGCGATCAAATGTCAATTTACCATCGGGTTTTGGATAATCAATCGGCTTGTGCTGTGCTGCAGGCTCAAGACATTCATGGTCTGCGTGCTTAAGATGGATTGTCCATGGCATATTGCCACCCAACACCTTTTGCTCTAATCCCACCATCAATGTTCCAAGGTAGAGGCCTTTTGACATCCATGGCTTGAAGTTGCGCGCTTGATTGAGTTCAGTATGTAGCCAACTATTTTGGAATGCCGTTGGGTATGCGGATAGAACATCTTCAGAGCGATTTTCATTAATGGCTGCTACTGCTGCTTCAGCAGCAAGCATGCCAGTCTTAATTGCTGCATGACTGCCTTTGATGCGTGAAGCATTGAGGAAGCCAGCATCACAACCAATGAGTGCGCCACCTGGAAATACTGTTTTAGGAAGGCTGTTTAATCCGCCAGCGGTGAGTGCGCGTGCGCCATAGGCGATGCGTTTGCCGCCTTCAAAGGTTTCACGAATATTTGGATGCAATTTATAGCGTTGAAATTCTTCAAAAGGAGAAAGATAGGGGTTCTTATAAGAAAGACCAACCACTAAACCAACGGCAACTTTGTTATCACCCAGGTGATAGAGGAAGGATCCACCATAGGTATCGCTCTCTAGGGGCCAGCCAGCGGTATGTACTACCAGCCCAGGCTTGCTCTTGGAAGGCTCTACTTCCCATAACTCTTTAATGCCAATGCCATAACTCTGAGGGTCTGCATCTTTATCCAATGCAAACTTGGAAATCAGTTGTTTGCCGAGATGGCCGCGTGAGCCTTCAGCAAACAAAGTGTATTTGCCACGTAATTCCATGCCAAGCTGAAACTGATCGGTTGGATTACCTTCTTTATCTAGACCCATTGAACCTGTGATGACTCCACATACAGCACCGTGCTCGTTATACAGAATTTCTGCAGCAGGAAAGCCTGGGAAAATTTCAACCCCGAGATTCTCAGCTTGTTGTCCGAGCCAGCGAGTCACGTTCGCTAGACTCACAATATAGTTACCTTCATTTTTAAAGCAATGTGGCAACATCCAGTTCGGCACCTGATAAGATTTATCGCGGGTCAAGAAGAGAAACTGATCTTGAGTTACTTCTGTATGAAGCGGGGCACCTAATTCTTTCCAGTCTGGAAATAGCTCAGTGAGCGCTTTTGGATCCATCACCGCACCAGATAGAATGTGCGCGCCGATTTCGGAGCCCTTTTCGAGAACGCATACGCTAATTTCTTTCCCAGAAGTATTGGCCAATTGTTTAGCTTTAATGGCGGCTGATAATCCTGCAGGCCCACCCCCGACAATGACAAGGTCATAGTCCATGGAGTCTCTGGGTCCAAATTGCGCTACCAACTCTGCAGCATTCATTCAATTTCTCCGAAATATCTCAAAAATAGGGTATCTAAGCCCTAATAGTTTAGTTCTAACTGATAAAAACCGATCCAGTGCCAAGTCTGCCTAGCCTGGGGACTCTGAGGCGTTATGATTACTTTTTTACCCATTTTGGCAATATTAGGACAAAAGTTATGAATAAAACTTACCCATCGGCAGTCGATGCCCTGAGGGATATCTTAAAAGACGGACAAAAATTAGCTGTCGGCGGTTTTGGCCTGTGCGGCATTCCTGAGGCCCTGATTCTTGCAGTCAAAGAGTTGGGCGTCCAGAATTTAACTGCTGTTTCGAATAACGCAGGTGTAGATGGTTTTGGTTTGGGCTTATTGCTCAATTCACGTCAAGTCAAAAAAATGGTTGCCTCATATGTAGGTGAGAACAAAGAATTCGAACGTCAGTACCTTGCTGGTGAGTTGGAATTGGAATTTACTCCACAAGGAACCTTAGCTGAAAAGTTGCGTGCTGGTGGTTGTGGTATTCCTGCTTTCTATACGAAGACGGGTGTTGGTACTTTGGTTGCAGAAAATAAAGAGGTAAAAGAATTTGATGGTGAGACATATATTATGGAACGCTCAATCGTTTCTGATATCTCGCTAGTAAAGGCTTGGAAGGCAGATAAATCTGGAAACTTAGTCTATCGACATACAGCCCAAAACTTTAATCCAGTAGTTGCGATGGCTGGCAAGATTACTATCGCCGAGGTTGAGGAAATCGTTGAAAACGGAACCCTAGACCCTGCCCAGATTCATACTCCCGGCATTTATGTGCACCGACTGGTCATTAATAACAAGCCCGAAAAGCGAATTGAACAGCGCACTATTTCAGCGACCCTTTAATTAGTTAATAGAAAATAGATAAGAAACTTAGGTAGATCAATATGGCTTGGACTAGAGATGAAATGGCAGCGCGGGCTGCTAAAGAGTTAAAAGATGGTTACTACGTTAACTTGGGAATTGGAATCCCGACACTAGTAGCTAATCATGTACCCGAAGGTATGGAGGTGTGGCTTCAATCTGAAAATGGCTTGCTGGGTATCGGCCCATTCCCAACGGAAGATCGAATTGATGCAGATTTAATTAATGCTGGTAAGCAGACTATTACTACTTTGCCAGGATCTTCTATTTTTTCCTCTGCAGATGCATTCGGCATGATTCGCGGTGGAAAAATCAACATTGCGTTTTTAGGCGCCATGCAAGTTAGCGAGCAGGGTGATATTGCTAACTGGATGATTCCAGGAAAAATGGTTAAAGGCATGGGCGGTGCAATGGACTTGGTGGCTGGCGTGAAACACGTTGTTGTGTTGATGGAGCACGTTGCCAAGAAGAAAGACGGCACTGAAGAACTCAAAATTTTACCCAAGTGCACATTGCCATTAACTGGTGTGAAAGTCATTAGTCAGATCATTACTGACCTCTGCGTTCTTGATATCACCCCTAAGGGATTGAAATTAACCGAGCTAGCCCCAGGCGTAACCAAAGAAGAAGTAGTTGCTAAGACAGGAGCCCCTGTTGACACAACAGGTTTCTAACCGGCGTCATCGATTAATGGAATAATGGGTTCACCATGTCGGGTTCCCATCATCACCATTCGAAGCCATCTAAACCCCAGAGTCAATCGGGGGCGGATCCTTCCTTACATGCCCACAAAAAGGGTGATGCACAGCATTCCCATAGCAAGCAAGTCTCCAATCAAAATCTACTCTTAATTGCCTTAGTACTGACTTTAGGCTTTTCAGGAGTAGAGGGTGCTGCTGCGTATTTTGCTAACTCTTTAGCGCTCATCTCCGATGCAGGTCATATGGTGACCGATGCTGCAGCATTAGGACTCGCTTTATTGGCGCAAATTATTTCTCGTCGTCCGCCATCACCGAAACATTCTTTTGGTTTTGGTCGGGCAGAAGCACTGGCAGCGTTTGTCAATAGTATTGCGATGCTCGCCTTAGTTTTATGGATTGTGGTTGAGGCGCTTAGTCGTTTTGCCAATCCGCATAAGGTTGATGGTTTGACTGTCACGGTTGTAGCGGCAATCGGGCTTGTGATGAATATCGTTGTTGCATGGGTTCTGTCACGCGATAAAAAGAGCGTCAATACTCGCGCAGCATTAGTCCATGTCATGGGCGATCTTTTAGGCTCTGTAGCTGCACTAGTTGCCGGTATCGTTATTCAGTTAACTGGCTGGATGCCTATCGATGCCATTCTTTCTATTCTGGTATCCCTACTTATTCTGAAGTCTACTATCTCGATTCTGCATGAGTCCTATCACTTCCTGATGGAAGGTGTACCTTTGCACATTGACTACTTGCAGGTGGGTACCGATTTAAGAAATATTCCAGGCGTATTAGCAGTGCATGATCTACACGTTTGGGAAATGACGCCAAGCTTTCCTGCTTTGATTGGCCATATTGAAATAGCCAATATGCAAGAGTGGCCTGGAATCATGTCCCGTATAAATGCAATGCTTCTTGATAAGCATGGTATCGACCACGTTACCTTGCAGCCAGAAGAGGTGGGCGAAGATCATGATCATGAGCACGACCACGAGCATGATGATGCAAGTCATCATGCTCACAATGATGCGCAAGCGACAAATCAATTTCATGATGGCGAAACTTTTTATGTAGATTGCACAAGCGGTGATTCAACTCACCGTGTGGCCTATCACGCCTGGGGAAATCCAGCTAATAAAGTGTTGTTATGTGTTCATGGCTTAACAAGACGAGGTAGTGACTTTAAGACACTTGCCCAGGCCATGTGTAAAGACTATTACGTTGTATGTCCCGATGTTGTAGGTAGGGGCGATTCAGATCGCTTGTCTAATCCAATGCTCTATGCTATTCCGCAGTACGTTTCGGATATGGTCGCTCTAGTAAAAAAACTCGGTGTGACTCAGGTGGATTGGTTTGGTACATCGATGGGCGGCCTCATAGGCATGGTCTACGCCTCATTACCAAACTCACCTATACGCCGCATGCTGATTAATGATGTGGGTCCCAAGATTGAGTCGGAAGCAATTAAGCGTCTGGGTTCTTATGTTGGTCAGCCATTCGTTTTTGCTGATCGAGCTGATGCATTGACACGTTTAAATGAGATCTGCGCTACTTTTGGCGAACACACTCCACAGGAGTGGGAGATTTATAACGGCCCAATGCTGGTTCAAAAAGAGGGTAAATGGATCATGCATTACGACCCAGATATTTCTGTGCCATTTGCCTCCGTGAATCCCATGATGGCTAAGGCTGGTGAAATGGCGATGTGGCATGCCTTTAAGCAGATTCACATTCCAATGTTGATCGTGCGTGGTGGCAATTCTGATTTGCTATCTGCAGCAACCGTTGCAGAGATGTGCAAAGTCAATCCTTATGCGCATAGTGTTGAGATACCGAATGTAGGCCATGCGCCTGCATTCGTAAAGTCAGAACAAATCGCTTTAGCAAAAGAGTTCTTTAGTTAATCCTCCCTAGTTGCCAATGGCAAACAACCCCAGCAATTTATATAAATCGCCAATTTTTATTGATGCTTGGTATGGCGAGCCAGCTGAGGCACATGCCGCTGGCGTGTTGCAAATATTAGAAACACTCAACCTCGATAAAGCGAGCCTAACTGCTGCAAGCAATATTGCCCGTACACATGGAAAAGAAGCTCTCATTAAGCTGATTGGTGAGGAGCCGGCAAAGCTATTGATTGGCTATCGTGGTCTGCGTCAAGCGCAGGCAAAGTTAGTGCGTGATGATGGTGGCTTAAGCGTCGCTGGTCAAGAGGAGATGCTCCGAAAAATGCTTTTGGCATTTGGCGATGACCTGCGGGTGGTTCTCATCTACCTCTCATCCCGCCTTCAGACCTTACGCTGGATCACAAATGAAAAGATGGAGATGCCTGCTGCATGGTCCCAAGAGATTCTCAATATCGATGCCTCACTAGCAAATCGTCTGGGTATTTGGCAAATGAAGTGGGAGATGGAAGATTTGGCTTTTCGAGCTTTGTCACCAGCGACCTATCGTGGGATTGCCAAGATGTTGGATGCAAAACGCATTGAGCGCCAATCATTTATTGATCAAATTGTCTTGCAACTACAAAAGGAATTAAAGGCAGCCCATATTGAAGGTGAGGTACTCGGCAGGCCAAAGCATATTTACAGCATCTGGAAAAAGATGGAAGGCAAATCTTTAGACTTTGCCGATCTATATGACGTCAGAGCATTTCGGGTGTTGGTAGATGATGTTAAATCTTGTTATGCCGTATTAGGTATTGTGCATAACATCTGGCAGCCAGTGCCTAGAGAGTTTGATGATTACATTGCGCGCCCTAAGCCGAACGGATATCAATCTCTCCATACAGTCGTGATGAATGAAGATGGCACTGCATTTGAGATTCAGGTGCGGACACAAGCAATGCATCAGCAGGCTGAATATGGTTTGGCTGCGCACTGGCGCTATAAAGAAGGCGCATACGCAGGTATGGCAACGCCGCCTAACCCTGCAAAAACCAATAAGCCCAGCGTCAATCATCAGCAAGGTACACATAGTGCTGAGGTTGCCTATGAAAGACAAATTGCTTGGGCTCGCCAGCTGATCTCCTGGAAAGAAGACGCTTGGGAGCAACTCAAGCATCACGAGATTGATGATCATATTTATGTGCTCACTCCATTGGGGAAAGTTATCTCTTTAGAGAAGGGTTCAACACCAATTGATTTTGCTTATGCGGTGCATACCAATCTAGGTCATCGTTGCCGAGGTGCGCGAGTCGACGGTGCCATGGTGCCACTAGAGACTGCACTAAAGAATGGTCAAACTATAGAGATCATTGCAGTGAAGCATGGTGGTCCATCGCGAGACTGGATAAGTCCTGATAAACATTACGTACGCTCACAAAGAGCGCGTCAGCGAGTGCGCGCCTGGTTTAACGCGCTTGATGATGAGGAGGCTGGACAATCTAAAGCGGCTGAAAATAAAGCAGAAGTAAACCCTGAGTTAAAAATTGCCCCAGTTGAACCTGAAATTATTTTGCGCAACAGCAGTCATAAACCAGGACGAGGTGGAGATGTATTGGTGGTTGGAGTTGATTCATTGCTTACTCAATTAGCGCGTTGCTGCCGACCAGTCCCTCCAGACTCAATCGCAGGGTTTGTTACGCAAGGGAGAGGAGTCTCCATCCATCGTCGTTCTTGCAAAACTTTTAGAGGTTTATTGGATAGGGCGCCTGAGCGTGTGATTCAGACAGCTTGGACCGCTTCTGCTGCAGATCCCGCTGCCCAGCAAGAGCAAAAACGGGTATTCCCTGCAGATTTAGTAGTGACAGGCTTAGATCGACCTGAGTTAATGCGGGAGCTCTTTGAGATTCTTACTAGGCAGGGCGTTCATGTCATCGATTTGCGTAAATCCGCGAAAAAAGGTCTTGCCCAGATCCTTTTAACGATTGAGGTTAAGGATTCTGAGGTCCTCAGACTAGTTCAAAACAGCTTAGAAGAAGTTAAAGGGGTCACCCAAGTGCGGCGCCGGTGATAAACTCTAGGGCTGTATAGGCTCGTAGCTCAGCTGGTTAGAGCACCACCTTGACATGGTGGGGGTCGTTGGTTCGAGTCCAATCGAGCCTACCAACGAATAAGACCCAAAAAGGAGCTCCATTGGGGGATCCGAAGAGGCGCGGATGCCGACAAGCTACCGCGCTTTCTTTTTGGGAATGATGTCAGTAATGAAGCTTATTCACTAAGCTTAGTGAATAAGCTTAGTGAATAAGTTTGATAAATAAGATGGGGTCATCATGCTTGTAGTTACTTTGCCCGATGGATCAAAACGAGAGTTTGAGGCAGCAGTTCGAGTTGCGGATGTGGCTCAAAGCATCGGCAGTGGTCTTGCCAAAGCAGCTCTAGGCGGTATCGTTGATGGCAAGATGGTCGACACCAGTTTTATCATTGATAAAGATAGTCAATTAGCCATCATTACCGATAAGAGTCCAGAGGCGCTGGAGATTGTGCGTCACTCTACAGCTCACTTGTTGGCATACGCTGTTAAAGAATTATTTCCTGAAGCACAGGTCACAATTGGTCCAGTGATCGAGAATGGTTTTTACTATGACTTCTCGTATCACCGCCCATTCACACCAGATGACTTAGTTGCTTTAGAAAAGAAAATGACTGAGCTTGCAAAAAAAGATGAGCTAGTAACTCGCAATGTAATGCCGCGCGATGAAGCTGTTGAATTTTTCAAGAAGCAGGGCGAAAACTATAAGGCAGAAATCATCACCAGCATTCCTCAAGATGAAGATGTTTCGCTATATACCGAAGGCAAGTTCACTGACTTGTGCCGTGGCCCCCACGTGCCCTCTACAGGCAAGCTCAAGGTATTTAAGCTCATGAAGCTTGCTGGTGCTTATTGGCGTGGCGATAGTAAGAATGAGATGCTGCAGCGTATTTACGGCACCGCCTGGTTACGTAAAGAAGATCAAGATGCATATCTGCATATGCTCGAAGAGTCTGAGAAGCGCGATCACCGCCGCCTCGGTAAGCAACTTGATTTATTCCATTTCCAAGAGGAAGCGCCTGGTTTAATTTTCTGGCATCCAAAAGGTTGGTCAATTTGGCAAGAGGTTGAGCAATACATGCGTCGCGTGTATCAGCAAGAAGGCTACCAAGAGGTTAAAGCTCCGCAGATTTTGGATCGTGGCCTTTGGGAAAAATCTGGCCACTGGGAAAACTACAAAGAAAATATGTTCACGACTGAGTCGGAGAATCGTGCTTATGCATTAAAGCCGATGAACTGTCCTGGTCACGTACAAATTTACAACTCTGGTTTACATAGTTATCGTGAATTGCCATTACGCTTTGGTGAGTTTGGCCAGTGCCATCGTAATGAGCCATCAGGCGCTTTGCATGGTTTGATGCGGGTACGTGGCTTCACGCAAGACGATGGTCATATTTTCTGTACCGAAGATCAAATTCAGTCTGAGGTTGCTGCTTTTGATAAAGCAGTACGTGCGGTCTATCAGGATTTTGGCTTTACCGAGGTTGCTGTGAAGCTGGCTCTTCGTCCTGCTAAGCGTGTTGGTGACGATGCGATTTGGGATAAAGCAGAAGAGGCTCTGCGTGGCGCCCTCAAGGCTTCGGGTCAAGAATGGGAAGAATTGCCAGGCGAAGGTGCTTTTTACGGTCCAAAGATTGAATATCACCTTAAAGACTCTATTGGGCGTACTTGGCAGTGCGGCACGATTCAGGTGGATTTCTCGATGCCAGCTCGTTTAGGCGCTGAATATGTCGCTGAAGACAATAGTCGCAAGACTCCAGTCATGCTTCATAGGGCAATTGTGGGCTCTTTAGAGCGTTTTATCGGCATTTTGATCGAAAATCACGCCGGAAACATGCCAGTTTGGCTGGCTCCGACCCAGGCCGTAGTCCTCAATATTTCAGGAAATTCCGCTGCATATGCACAAAAAGTGCAGCAAATGCTGAAAAAACAAGGGTTTAGAGTCGAATCGGATTTGCGGAACGAGAAAATTACGTATAAAATACGCGAGCACGCATTACAGAAGATCCCATTTTTGCTAGTTGTAGGGGATAAAGAATCTGAAAGTAATACGGTGGCCGTTCGTGCCCGTGGCGGAGTGGATTTAGGTGTAATGCCTCTTGATGCCTTCGTTGCCCGACTCCAGCAGGATATATCCCA
>Ga0214172_1000788_pt1 | contig 11509 bp, 10 predicted proteins | sample TroBogEpilimnion_29_FD_153010 | JGI IMG/M metagenome (GOLD analysis project Ga0214172, IMG submission 153010) | Freshwater microbial communities from Trout Bog Lake, WI - 12JUL2007 epilimnion | ecosystem: Environmental > Aquatic > Freshwater > Lake > Epilimnion/Euphotic zone | place: Trout Bog...
CATAGTGGTTTTTTGGCGATCAAGACCCATCAAACGTGAGCATGCAGCAGCTGAGCCTAGCATGCCAGTGGAGCCAGTGATGTGCCAGCCACGATGGTAGTGATCTGGATACATTGCATTACCAACACGACACGCAACATCAATACCAAGAACGAGGGAGTCAATGATTTGGCGACCATTAACATTGATGTGTTCGCCTAATGCTAGGATGGCTGAGGCAACTGGACCTGCTGGATGAATTACTGTCTTTAAATGAGTGTCATCAAAGTCAAAAGTATGTGAGCTGATGCCATTAATGAGTGCTGCACCACCCATATCCACTTTGTCTTTGCGACCAAGAATGCTTGCTTGAGGAGCTGGCTGGAATTCGCGAATGGCGGCCAAAGAGGATTCAACGCTCTCATGATTTGCTGCACCGATTGCGCAGCCTAGCCAGTTCAAGAATGTGCGATGGGCTTCATGATCAACTTCAGGAGTCCAGCCTTGACTTGGGTGAGTATTTACAAACTCAGCCAAAATTTTAGTAACTGGTGGCGCATTTAGATCGGCTGCTGCAGCAATAGCGTGAGACATAGATAAGTTCCTTTTTAATACGTTATTTTATTGATCGAGTTCGATGTGGCGATCTTTGGCAACCTTGGTCCAGCGTGTAATATCTTCTTTAATGTACGTACCAAATTGCTGTGGAGTCATTGGCATTAATGTCATCGACTCACTCGCCATTTTTTCTACGAACTCTGGACTAGCGAGTACTTTATTTAATTCTGTATTGAGTTTATGAACGATTGCTTCGGGCATATTGGCAGGACCAGCAATTCCATACCATTGCTGTCCATCAAATCCTGCGTAACCCAACTCCTTAAAGGTGGGAATATTTGGTTCTGTAGGACTACGTTTTTGACCAGTAATCGCTAAAGCACGAACTCTGTTTGACTGAAGGTAGGGCATTGCTGCAAACAAGGTTGGAAACATGGCATCAGTCTGACCACCAATAATATCTGTGAAGGCTGGTGCAATTCCTCGATAGGGTACGTGAACCATGAAAATATTTGAAGCCATCTTAAATTGCTCCATCCCTAAATGAGTAAGTGTCCCAGGCCCTGAACTTCCATAACTAAGTTTAGAGGGATTCTTTTTAGCGTAAGCAATAAATTCAGCTAAAGTTTTTGCAGGCACATTGGGATTAACGATTAATACATTCGGTGTTGCACCGATCATACCGATTGGCGTGAAATCTTTTAATGCATCGTAATTCAGTTTTCGTACAGCAGGATTCGTTCCGTGTGTACCAACATAGGCAATCATCAGGGTATAGCCATCGGGTGTTGCTTTGGCCGTTGTTTGTGAAGCAATTGCGCCGCCACCACCAGATAAATTATCAACAATAACACTTTGACCAAGCCCTTTGGAGAGACGTTCGGCTACTGCTCTTGCAAGATTATCTAATCCTCCGCCAGCTGCAACTGGGGCAATTAAGCGGATTGGTTTGCTTGGATATGTACTTTGCGCATGAACTAGGTTGGTTGCCAATGTTGCAAAAGCAAGGATCGCAAAGGATAAAAAAATCGGCGCGCGCCGATAAATCATATTAGACATGTCTCGAGTCCGATTTGTTGTTATTTATAAATGTTGTACTACCCAGTAATTCTACTATTTATAGCATCAGGCCCTCTCAAGTATTGCTGGCTTTGAGTTTTTTCCGAATTGATTGTTCCACTGGTATGGATTCCAGGTTTGGCTTTAGCGCTTCCCGCTCATCAAAGACAAAACAGCTGCCTTGGTAGTGAGCAGAGCCGACCTCTTCAAAGTACTTCAAAATACCACCCTCTAATTGATAGCTATGTTGCATACCAATCTCACGCATATATAGACCTGATTTTTCACAGCGAATTCCGCCGGTACAAAAGCTCACTAAAGTTTTGTCTGCTAATGCTTCTTTGTGTGCAGATATGGCTTGCGGAAATTCAGTGAACTTTTCGATATTGAAATGCAAAGCGTTTTCAAAGGTACCGTAGTCAACCTCAAAGGCATTACGTGTATCTACCATTACCACGGGGCGACCTAAATCATCCGTGCCACGATCTAGCCACTCCTGTAATTTTTTAGGTGTGATGAAATTAGCTCGACCTTCCTCAGGACGAATCGCTGGATGATTCATGCGAATGATTTCATTTTTCAGCTTAATCAACATTTTTTTGAAGGGTTGATCTTCCGACCAACTTTCTTTTGCTGTCAGCGGTGTGAAGCGAGGGTCTATGCGAAGCCAGTCTAGGAAGCCGCGTAACTGATCCTCCTTGCCAGCAAGGAACATGTTGATACCTTCGCCAGTTAACAAGATAGTGCCCTTGAGTTGGCGCGTATTGCATTCATCTAGCATTTTGGCGCGCAGTTCTGGCAAGCCATCAAGGCTGACAAATAAATAGGCGGCAATATTTAGAATTGACTTCATTTTTCTCTCACTGGGCTACACCATCATTATCGAGCAAATAGGCTGGGGGAGTGTTAATCTTGAGTCCTTAGCGAGAGGAGACAAATCCATGCGGGATATAGTAAAAATGGCTAAAAGAGCCTTTAAAAACAGCCTATTAGCCACTTTGATGGCTATGGCAGTGAGCGGTTTTGCCTTGGCGCAAAGCGCGGGGGTTGGTTCATGGCCTACCCAAAAGCCAATTCGCTTAATCGCAGTATTCCCACCAGGTGGTTCGGTTGATCAGGTAGCTCGGGTATTAGCGCCTGCTCTGCAGTCAGAATTAAAACAAAACGTGATTGTGGAGAACGTCGGTGGTGCCTCTGGTGTGATTGGTACTTCTGCGATGACACGATCTGATCCTGATGGCTATACCTTCGCAGTGGTGTTTGATACCCATGGTGTGAATCCCAGCCTCAAAGACAAACTTCCCTATGACTCTATCAAAGATATTGCCCCAGTCATTTTGGTGGGCACATCGCCTATGGTCTTGGTAGCAAGCAAGAAGTCAGGTATCACCAGCTTTAAGCAATTGGTGGATATGTCTAAAACAGGCAAGCAATTTAGTTACGGCTCGATTGGTATTGGTAGCTTGGGTCACTTAGCTATGGCACGTCTTGCAAAGCAAGCAGGCTTTGATTGGAATCACATTCCTTATCGTGGCGGAGGTCCCTTAATGCAAGATTCTTTGGGCGGTCAGGTTGAGTTAGCGGTTGGCTCAGAATTTTTGGTTAAACCTCACATTGATAGCGGTGGCGTTATCCCATTAGTAATCACTACTACTAAACGTTCACCTTCTTTACCTAATGTGCCAACGATCTCAGAGAGCGGCTTCCCTGGCTTTAGTGCACCAGCTTGGTGGGCAGTACTAGCTCCAGGCAAAACTCCTACAGCCGTGGTGGATGCAATGAATAAAGCCTTGAATACCGCTTTGAAATCACCAGCCGTTGCGGAAAAGTTTAAAGCGCAAGGTATTCAAATTGTCGGTGGAACACCTGCAGCCGCTCAAGATTTCATTGGCAAGCAAATTGGTATCTGGGGCAAATTCGTCATTGAAAACAATATTAAAGAAACTGCGCAGTAAGCAACGCAATAAGCAATATTGGTAAAAAATATTCATAAAAGGTAATCATGTCAGAACGTTTAATTCCGTATCAGCCTATGGATTTGGCTGAGCCTGCAGAGTTGGTGGCCGCTATTCGCAAAAGACGTGGTGGTCAGTTCATTAATTTAGACCGTATGCTTTTGCATAGCGTTCCGATTGCAGAGGGTTGGAATCATTTCATTGGTGAGATTCGCAATAACCTGTCTTTGGATCCCAAGTTGCGTGAGTTAGCCATGTGCGGCGTAGCCGTTCTCAATGGCGCTGAGTATGAGTTCTTCCATCATGCGCCTCCCTTTAAAAAGGCGGGCGGCACAGAAGAGCAGGTTCAAGGTTTACGTCTGATCGGTCAGCCGAATTTTCCAAAAGACTTGTACTCGCCAGTAGAAAATGACGCCGCTGCGCTTACTTTTCAGATGACGCGTAATATCAAAGTTGATCCTGACTTGATGAAGCGTTTACAAAATGCGCTTGGAAGCACCGATACGGTTGAATTGGTGACTGTGATTGCCGCTTACAACATGGTGTCTCGCTTCTTGATTGCTTTGGATGTAAACCCTGAAGACCATCCTCCAGCTTAAAAGAGAGAGAAGAGAGATAGTTTCCATCACATGATTCGCAATATTCAAAACATTATTCCGGGTATCGCTACCTCTGATGGTGCGGGTGTGAAGTTGCGCCGTAGTCTTGGCGGTCAGAATCAACTGAGGTTAGATCCTTTTTTGATGCTTGATGAGTTTTCTTCAAATGATCCCAATGACTATGTAGCAGGCTTTCCAGCTCATCCTCATCGCGGTTTTGAGACGGTGACCTATATGCTCGAAGGTCATATGTTGCATCAAGATCATTTGGGTAATCAAGGACATCTGAAAACTGGTGGCGTGCAGTGGATGACTGCAGGGCGCGGCATTATTCATTCGGAGATGCCGCAACAGGTCAGCGGTGCCATGCGTGGCTTTCAGCTTTGGATTAATTTGCCTGCAAAAGAAAAGATGAAAGCAGCAGGTTATAAAGATATCCAGGTTGAGGATATTCCCAAGATTGCATTTGGTAATGGCGGTTCGGTGAAGGTGGTTGCTGGTACCTATAGCCAAGATGGTAAAGAAGTGCAAGGCCCCATTCAGGGCATTACTACTGCACCTTTATTTTTAGATGTTCACTTGCCGTCCAATGCAGAGTTTGAGCACCATATTGCTAAGGAGCTCAATGCGTTCGTCTATGTGTACGAAGGCGATCTTGATCTTGGTGAACCCATGAGAGCAGTCCCAAAGCAGGCCGCTATTATTCTTGGAGACGGCGATCGCTTAAAAGCTAAAGCAGGTGATGCTGGTGCGCAATTTATTGTTCTTGCGGCATTACCACTTCATGAGCCTGTTGTTCAATATGGCCCTTTTGTAATGAATACTCGCGCTGAGATTGAGCAAGCCATTGATGATTATCAAAATAATCGTTTTGTAGTTGCTCAGTGATTACCCAGCGATTAAATAAGTGAGTCAAGTTTCATCACTTCAATGGTTAGAGGGCGGACAAGAGCGTTCTGCTAATTGGCACTCCGAAAATGGGATTGCGCCGCATAAAAAAATCCAGATCGCTGATGACACAATGACCGCCGATATTGCCTATCGCCTAGCTTGCGAGGGTACGGCATTACTATACAAAGGTGATTTTCAGAATGCACGTCAACTATTACAAGCTTTAGTGCGAAGGGTAGATAAGCCCTCCAAGAAATCCACTAGGGTTGATAGGGTTGAAAAAGAGAAAAACAAGAGTCCTTTAGATGCATTCAATCTTCATCGCCTTGCACAGTCACAACGTGCACGCATTCTAGGGATGGTTCTCATCCAAGTAAACGCTGACCATACGATACCTTTAAGACGCCCCCCAGATGTAGCCCAGGCCTGCTTTGAGGCTTATGGGAAGCAAGAAAATTCTTATGTGATTTCCTTACGTGAGTTGCTCGGTGTCATTAGCGCTCACGAATGGCGTAAGACGGGTGTGCAAGTGCTTACCAGGGATGATGAAGAGGTTCGGATACATGCGCACTATGGGGTTTTCTCGCCGGTGCGAAGTGAATATATTCAATTGGTATTGAAAGCGCCGCTGCCCGAGGTAATCCAACAAAAATCCACAGCATTTGATATTGGTACAGGCACTGGTGTATTGGCTATTGTTTTAGCTTTGCGAGATATTCAGAAGATTGTTGCGACTGATCTCAATGATCGAGCAATCACTTGCGCAAAAGAAAATATTGACCTCTTGGGTTTAAATTCACAAATTGAAATTCAGAAAGCTAATCTTTTCCCTGAAGGAAGAGCTGCGCTCATTGTTTGTAATCCACCATGGCTACCTGCCAGACCAAGCTCCTTGCTGGAGCATGCGGTATATGACCCTGATAGTCAGATGCTAAAAGGCTTTCTAGAGAAGCTCAAAGATCATCTTTTGCCTCATGGTGAAGGGTGGCTCATTCTTTCTGATTTAGCAGAGCACTTAAGTTTAAGAACGAGAGAAGAGCTTCTGAGCTGGATTGAGCAAGCGGGATTGCAAGTAATTGCACGCTTGGATACCAAGCCCACGCATCCAAAAGCATTTGATAAGACAGATGCATTACATACGGCACGATCAAAAGAAATTACATCACTTTGGCGTTTAGCAATAAAGTAGTAACACACTAAATAGCCCTACAAGGTCCGCCCTTATTGGGCTTATGGTTGTTTATCTACAGCAGCATCCTTAAAATCTCCTGAACAATAGTTAACTTACTACAAGCTATAGCGGTAAGTGAACTTGATTATTTTTTGTTTATTTCCATTTATTTTTTAAGGAAGTCTTTTGTTCAGTAGTTTATTGCCTAGAAATATTTTACTCATTTCAGGCGTAGTAATCTCTCATCTATTGATTTTGTTGGGGCTTTTATTGACACCGTTTGGTGTCAAAGATTCTTCTACGCAGAAGCCCCTCTTAGTGAGCTTGCTAAGCAATGGAGCAAACTTCTCTTCATTGAAGAAATCTACGGTTACATCTCAAATAAGTTCACCTGAGAGCAAAGAAAACCCAAGCTTGATAAAAGCTAAGGGAGATTCCTCTCCTATTGGCGTCGAAGCTATGAGTCGATCGGCAATTGGCGCAGCTAGGCAGGCCATATATAGCCCAAAACCACATTATCCCTTAGTAAGTCGGAGGTTAAAAGAGCAGGGTTTAGTGGTTGTGAAGCTTTGCGTTAATGAGCAGGGCGCTGTAGGAGAGTTAGGTGTAGCCAAAAGCTCAGGCTTCCAGAATCTAGATCAATCTGCCCTCAAGGCCTTGTCACAATGGAGATTTACTCCAGCCACTTCTAATCCCAACAACTTGTTCGCACAGTGCTTTCAAACACCAGTGCAATTTACTTTAGAGGGTTAGCGATTGAGTAAGCAAAATAGTTTGAATTCTGAATCAATCTGCATTCAGCTTCCCCATGTGTTACCAAAGACCATTACCAGTGAAGTCCTACTGGGACAGCTGAAGCAGATCTTTATTTTGCATGATGGGCACTCGTATCAATTACGCATTACTAAATTGGGAAAACTAATTTTGACCAAGTAAATGTGAATTAGCTTACTAGCCAGCAAGAGCATTTTCATATGCATATAGCCAGCGATTTTTTGTTTTTATCACTGGAGAAAGTATATGAAGTATCAAGAAGTTTTTTGCTCTCGAAATAAGCTTGCCTGGATTTCATCGCTAGCATTGTTGTATGGAAGTTCATTCTCAAGCTGGGTTAAAGCTCAGGACATTGAGTTACCTAGAATTGATATTGTTGGTCGCGAAGAGAATGCGCTCAGCAAGATTCCGGGCACAGTTGATGTTATCAATCAGAAAAAAATGGAGGAGCTACAGCCTCAGTCGCTGCAGGATGTTTTAAAGACGGTTCCGGGTGTGAATGTTCGCGGGGATGAAGGTGGCCTTGGGTCTATTCCAAATATCGGAATTCGTGGCTTAAATCCTAGCCGCAGCTCAAAAGTGCTTTTACTGGAAGATGGGGCTCCAATTCAACCAAGCTTATTTATTTCCAATGCTTCTTATTACAGCCCACCGGTCGAGCGTATTAATGGAATTGAAGTGTTGAAAGGTGCCTCAGGCTTGAAGTATGGACCCTCCAATATTGGTGGGGTCGTGAATTATCTTAGCAAAACACCTTCTCAGGGCTTCAAGCTTACTGGCAAGCTTGGTAATTATGGTTATCACTTGGCTGAGATAGAGGCGGGAGGTAAATCTTCCTCAAATGGTGCAGTCGGAGGAATTAATCTGATTCAATCTGAATCTAACGGATATCAAGGTAACGGCTTCAAGATGTATGACATCCTGATGAAAGCCGGCCTTGAGATTGCCCAGAATCAATGGTTGAGTTTGAAATATACCCACTACGACAACAATATCAATACTTCTTACGTAGGCCTGCGTCCCACACAGTATTCCAACCGCATTAAAGACAATCCGGCGCCAAATGATCGCTTTATTACCCAACGAAATGCTGTCGATCTAAATCACTTCATCGAAATTAGTCCCGATACCAAAATCAATACTTTGTTGTATTGGAGTAAGTTGTCTCGTGATTACTGGCGACAAAGTATTTTGCAGCGAACTGAAGATTCCACGGTATTCAAGGCTTGTAATCTTGGCTCCGATTGTTTGGTTGGCCGTAATCGCGAGTTTCAGATGCTAGGCTTAGATTCTCGAATCAATCATACTTATAAGGCTTTTGGGATCTCCAACGAAGCAGAATTTGGGATTCGTTTACATACTGAATCTCAAATTAATCATATGGTCACTTCAAAAACGTTAGCGTATTCTGGTCGACTCTCTTCTCATGAAGAAAACAAGGCCAACTCCCTTGCAATGTATGCTCAGAACCGTTTCTTACTTACAAAAGATTTTGCAGTGATACCTGGAGTACGACTCGAAAGCTATAACCAAACTCGTTCAAACGTGATCACCGGTAAATCGGGCAGCGCTAAAAATGTCGAAACCATTCCGCAGATCGGCGCAACTTGGCAGCTCATTCCCCAAGCTCAGGCTTACGGAAGTGTCTACAAGGGATTTGCGCCAGCACAATTGGCAACTGCAATTGATGAAAAAGGGGTTGATCAGCAGCTAGCGCCAGAGCGTTCAACCAATATGGAGCTTGGTTTACGAGGAAGATCAGGAGCATTCTCTTATGACTCTGCAGTGTTTAGCATGAACTTTAGCAATCAAATCGTGAATCAAAGTTTGGCTGCAGGCATCTCAAAAGCGAATGGTGGGAAAAGTTTGCACCAGGGTGCTGAATTAGCCTTGGCTTACGAGATTGGACGCGGTTGGGGCATTAACGGCAACGCAACGTATATTCCAGTAGCGAAATTTGTCGGCACCAATTCTTTGGGTCGGGATGGCAATCGTATTCCCTACACCCCTAAACTCACCTCAAATTTAGGAGTTAGTTATGAAAAAAATAGCTTCAATACTTTAGTGAGTCTTAACTATCTATCAACTCAATATGCAGATTCAGCAAATACAGTCGAACAGAATGCGATTGGAACTTTAGGTGAAGTGCCTGCATTTGCAACGGTAAATTGGAGTGCGAACTACGCCATTAATAAAGACTGGAAAGTATTTGGGGTCATCAATAATCTCTTTGATAAGAGATATATTTCTAGCCGAAGTCCAGATGGAATTTTTGCTGGCGCGCCACTCAATTTTCAAGCAGGCATGAGTTATCAATTTGATTAAGGTTTGATATTCAGATGTAATGAAAGAAAAACGCCACCTGATTGGGTGGCGTTTGACTGTTACAGACTTCAAAATGGTGGAGTCGGCGGGAATCGAACCCGCGTCCGCAAATCCTCCACAACAAGTTCTACATACTTAGTCATATCATTTGATTTAATCAGTTAAGCACGGACTGACACGTTCTTCACTGACGATTCACTAAGTTTTCGAATCATTCCCCGTGACATGAAATGATCTTATCTCTTGTAAATGACCCTGATCTAGCTTGCGCTAGCTGACCCAAGAGAGAATCAGTTCAGGGGCAACCGCAATTAAGCGGCTAGTGCGAAACGTTCGTCGTTTGCAGTTAAAACATTCCCATTGATTTACGAGATAACGGGTCCTCGGTATGCCCTTGATGCTTTGTAATCCACGTCGAAACCATGTCGACCCCGGAGTTCATGCATAGGAAGCCTCTATTTTAAGGCTGCCCACCTTAAATTGCTCAATATCTTTTTAATCCCTGCTGGGAAAAATGATTTCCAATAGCTCACTGGGGTTATAGATGATGTAATCGGCCTCCCAAGCCTCTGGTGGCTCCTTACAGCCACAGTAGCCGTAGGCAGCAGCCACAGTCTTCATTCCTGCTGCTTTGCCTGCTAAAACGTCTCTAATATCATCGCCAACATAAATTGATTGGGTGGGATCGATATTGCTAGATCTAGCGGCATGCAAAATGGGCTCAGGATGTGGCTTTGAATACGGGGTGGTATCGCCAGAAACTGTAGAAATGGCTCTTTGGCTCAAGCCCATGAGTTCAGTTAATGGTTTGGTAAAGCGTTCACTTTTGTTGGTAATAATCCCCCAGGGGAGCATTGCTTCATCCATTTGATGAAGCAAGTGATCAATTCCATCAAATAATTTGCTCTCAACCAGGAGCGCTTTTTCATAATTACTGAAAAATTCATCGCGTAATGGAATGAAATCTGCATGGTCTGGGCTGATCCCAAAAGCCCCTTCAAGCAATCCTCGAGCGCCAGCGGATGCATAGGGGCGAAGAAATTCATAGGGCTTGGGCGTGAGATTGCGCGCAATCAGCAATTTATTGGTTGCCGCCACTAAATCAGGTGCGGTATCCGCTAATGTGCCATCTAAATCAAAAAAGATTCCGGCGTAAGGACTAGAAAGATTAATCATGCCTTCACTTCTTTGCGTACAGCAATCATGTAATTTACATCCACATCATCATTCAGGCTATATACCTGAGTGAGCGGGTTGTAACTTAAACCTTTCATGCCCAGCATCTCTAAGCCTGCATGGCGAGTAAATGCAACGAGCTCTGATGGTTTGATAAATTTGGCGTACTCGTGAGTGCCCTTGGGGAGTAACTTGAGGATGTATTCAGCGCCAATAATGGCGAATAAGTAGGACTTTGGATTTCGATTTAGTGTGCTAAAAAATAAAGTGCCACCGGGTTTGCATAACTGGGCGCAAGCGCGAACTACTGATGCAGGATCGGGAACGTGTTCCAGCATTTCCATACAAGTCACTACGTCGTATTGTGCGGGCTGTTCATCAGCTAGAGCTTCTGCTGAGATGGAGCGATAAGTGAGGGTCGCACCTACTTCTAAGGCATGCAATTGAGCAACCTTCAGTGCTTTTTCAGATAAATCGATGCCAGTGGTATCGGCACCTGATTGAGACATAGACTCAGCCAAGATGCCACCACCACAACCAATGTCCACAACCTTCTTGCCATCCAAATTAACGAAGGATTTAATCCAGTCTAGGCGCAACGGGTTGATAGCGTGCAAAGGCTTGAATTCGCTATTGGGATCCCACCAGCGATGGGCTAGAGCACTAAATTTGGCGATTTCTGACTGGTCTACGTTCATATTGGGAGAGTGATTGGATCACTTAAAAAATAACAAGAAAACAACAAGAAAATAACTATATAAGGGACGAATATAGCGGAAATAAAAAAGCCCGCTAGAAGCGGGCTTTTTTACAAGTAAAGTGAATTACTTAGCTGCTGTACCAACAACTTCGATGTCAGTACGGCGGTTCTTAGCGCGGCCTTCAGCAGTTGCGTTTGATGCAACTGGATTGCTCTTGCCTTTAGATTCTGTGTAGATACGGCTACCGTCAACACCTTTGCTTGTCAGGTAAGTCTTAACTGACTGAGCGCGACGCTGACCGAGGGCCATGTTGTAAGCATC
>Ga0214172_1000792_pt1 | contig 11460 bp, 10 predicted proteins | sample TroBogEpilimnion_29_FD_153010 | JGI IMG/M metagenome (GOLD analysis project Ga0214172, IMG submission 153010) | Freshwater microbial communities from Trout Bog Lake, WI - 12JUL2007 epilimnion | ecosystem: Environmental > Aquatic > Freshwater > Lake > Epilimnion/Euphotic zone | place: Trout Bog...
CTTTCAAGCAATACCAGGTCTACTGTTGCAATATTTAGAACCAATACAACAAACGAAATTATTATTTCAAATTCAAGTACTTCAGCTTATACGGTTTATGCTAACGCAGGCTCAACAATGAGGCAAGGTCTTGAATTATCAATTGATTCCGCTCTAGAACATAACATAAGTCTATATGGTGCTTATACATATCTAGATGCTCAATTTACCTCGACTTATTCGACAACGACCTCAGATCCAACAGTATATGGATGTTCAACAAGCTGCAGTTATAAAACAGCCGCGGTGAATTCAGGCAATAGAATTCCAGGCACATATCGTCAACAATTATATGGTGAAATTGCATGGAAATACCCAGAGTTAAATTTTAATACAGCCTTTGAAGGCAGATATAACAGCAAAGTTTTTGTATCTGATACAAATATTGATACTTCAAATGGGGGTAGTTGGAGTGGCGTTTATGCTCCAACATACACAATATTTAATTTAAGAGCTGGATTTGATCAAAACTTAAGTAATTGGAAAATAAAAGAGTACGCTCGAATTGAAAATATTTTTGATAAGCAATACATTAGTGCAGTAAGAGTAAACGATGGCAATGGGCGCTTTTTTGAAGCTGGGCAAGGAAGAAATTATTTAGTCGGCCTTACTGTAAAGTATAATTTCTAATTTTTTTCTAGCAGAGATTTTTTGCCAGCCTTCCCGTTAAAACTATCTGCATCAGAAAGCGGCTCTTTTCTGGATGAAATTACAGGCCATATCTTTGACATCTCTGCATTAATTTTTATAAAATCTTGTTGATCCGCCGGGACATCATCTTCTGCAAAAATTGCTTCAGCAGGACATTCAGCAACACATAAGGTACAGTCAATACATTCATCTGGATTAATGGCTAAGAAATTAGGACCTTCAACGAAACAATCGACAGGGCAAACATCTACACAGTCTGTATATTTACATTTAATGCAATTTTCGGTTACTACGTAAGTCATATCAATCCTTTTACTTCTTAAATATTTTGTTATTTTAATCTATTTTTTTTCTTGATCCAATGATTATGCAATCATACCTGCACCTACCGTGTGATAAGTGGATTCATCAATAATGATAAAAGCCCCTGTAGATCTATTATTTTGATAGGCATCAGCCATAATAGGTTGTGCTAATTTAAATGTGACTTGAGCGATATCATTCATACCTAAATTGGAAATAGCCTCATGCTCAAGTGTTTCAATATTCACTTTAAAATCTATTTTATCTAATTTAGCTTTAGATTCACGTGAAGTGTGACGAATCAAATAGGTTCTTGATGAGGCCATAGGCGTTTCTGACAACCAGCAAACCATCGCATTGATATTTTTATTAGGCTCTATAGCATCATTTGATTTGATGATCATGTCACCACGTGAAATATCAATTTCATCTTTAAGAAGGATAGTTACCGATTGTTCTGAAATTGCTTCCTGAAGTTGCGTGTCACCCAATTGAATTGATTTGACTTTGGATTTGTGCTGAGAAGGTAAAACAGTAATTTCGTCACCAACAGAAATAGAGCCTGATTCAACTCGCCCCATAAATCCTCTAAAGTCATGAAGGTTATGATCATCAGATGCATGAGGACGACAAACAAATTGAACGGGGAATCTGAAGTTTTTATCTTTGCCTGCGTAATCTGCAGTTGTTTTTTCTAGGATATCGAGAAGTGTAGGACCTTTATACCAACTAATGGATTCACCACGATCCACAATCATGTCGCCATTAAGCGCTGACATAGGGACAAATTCAATCGTGCGATTTTCTGATAATTTAATTTCCTTCGCAAATGCTTTATAACTTTCGCAAATAGTTTGATATTTACTTTCATCGTAATTAATAAGATCCATTTTGTTTATTGCAACAATGATATGAGGAATTCCAACAAGTTTTGCTAAAAAGGAATGACGTCTTGTTTGTGTGAGGACGCCTTTTCTGGCATCAATGAGGATAATTGCTAAATGAGCGGTAGAAGCAGCTGTGACCATATTACGCGTATATTGTTCATGTCCTGGTGCATCTGCAATAATATATTTGCGTGTACCTGTACTAAAGTATCTGTATGCCACATCAATCGTAATACCTTGTTCACGTTCTGCTTGAAGTCCATCAGTAATTAAAGATAGATCAACGGCTGTCATACCTCTTTTTTTAGAAGTCTTTTCAATTTGAGTGAGCGTGTCGGTCAGAATGGTTTTAGTATCAAAAAGAAGGCGGCCAATGAGTGTACTTTTGCCATCATCGACGCTACCACATGTCATAAAGCGTAATAAACTATCTTGAATATTTTCTTGTGACATTTTAGAAATAACCTTCTTTTTTGCGTTGTTCCATGGAGGCATCCGATGTTTGATCATCTAACCTTGTTGCACCACGTTCTGTAATGGTGGTACTTGCCGTTTCGATAATAATTTTTTCAACGCTATCAGCTTCACTTTCAACAGGTGCAGTACAAGTAATATCGCCTACAGTTCTATAGCGCACCATAATTTCTTCAACGACTTCATTATCTTTTTTAGGAGTAAGAGGGGTGATAGGTACAATAGCTCCTCCACGTCTCACAATAGGACGCTTATGTGCAAAGTAAATACTAGGTAAGCCTAATTTTTCACGTTCGATATATTGCCAAACATCCATTTCAGTCCAATTTGAAATAGGGAAGGCACGAATATTTTCACCTTTATGTACTTTTGCATTATAAAGATTCCATAATTCAGGTCTTTGGTTTTTAGGATCCCATTGACCAAATTCATCTCTAAAGCTCATGATGCGTTCTTTAGCGCGTGCTTTTTCTTCGTCACGTCTCGCACCACCAATACAACAATCAAATTCAAATTCAGCAATAGCTTCTAGGAGTGCCACTGATTGATGTTTATTACGAGGTTCATTCGGTGTTTTTAAAACAACCGTACCACGTTTCATAGAATCCTCAACAGACCTTACGATGAGTCTTTCGTTGAGTTCTTTCGCGCGAAGGTCTCTAAATTGAATGACTTCATCATAGTTGTGCCCCGTATCAATATGAAGAAGCGGAAAAGGAAAGCGTCCAGGCCTAAATGCTTTTTCAGCTAGTCTTAATAAACAAAGCGAATCTTTGCCACCTGAGAAAAGCAAAACTGGATTGCTGCATTGCCCTGCGACTTCTCGTAAGATATGAATAGCTTCAGATTCTAGCCAATCGAGATGTGTTAAATTTGAAAGTGTTGTCATATTATTTTACGTGTAGTCCGCATTCTTTATTTTGAGGATCTTCCCACCACCATCGCCCAGCTCTGATATCTTCTCCTGCAGAAATTGCACGCGTACAAGGTGCACAGCCGATGCTTGGATAAAATTGATCATGAAGTGCGTTATAAGGTACGTCATGAATTTTAATGTAAGCCCAAATTTCAACTTCGCTCCATGAGCTTAAGGGATTTAATTTTTGAGATTGATGAGCTTCGTCAAATTCTTCTTCTTGAAGCGTTTGTCTTGTTTGTGATTGCTCTTGTCTCATGCCTGTGATCCAAGCTTTTTTATTTTTCAAAGCGCGATTTAAAGGCTCTACTTTTCGAATAGCGCAGCAAGATTTTCTTAAATCAAGAGAATTATAAAAAGCGTTGATACCATTTGTATTGACGTAGTTTTCAACTTTTTCTTGATTTGGAAAGTAAAGTTTAATTTTAAATTGATATTTATCTTCTACTTTTTGAATCAAATTATAAGTCTCAGAAGGTAGTCTTCCTGTATCAATAGAGAAGATCTCAACATTTAATTTATTATTTTGGATAAGATCAACAAGCACCATATCTTCTGCACCTAAACTATTCGCGAAAGTTACGGAGTTGTATTTCTCAATATTCTTTTCGATGAGTGAAATGACATTTTTAGATTTTTCATCGATTGTTTTAATAAGGACATCATTGATATTAATTTTATCAATATGTTTTTTGATGGTTTGGACGTTCATGAGCGAATCTTCCTTTTCCATACAGGTTCTTTTATATCGACAGCACCCTGATAGGGATCACTAAAAGATTGAAGTGCTTTTAAAGCTTCATGAACATCTTTACCAGTTTTAATGAGATAACTATCAAATCCTGAGCGTTTTAAATAAAACAATTGATCTTGTAATACATCACCAAAGGCTCTGAGGGTATTTTTAAATTGATAACGCGTACGAAGCAAATTACCCAATGAAAATATACGGCCATCTTGAAAGCGCTCCACAAATACAGCAATGAGTGGAAATACATTAATATCTTTTTCTATAGTTATAAGCGCATCTAAAGTTTCATGTGTGGCTAACCATAATGCAATTTCATTATTCTGAATTCGAGTTTGTAATGCTTCGCGATTTTTTAAGTAGACACTTAGTGGCAAAATAATTTTGCCATTTTGCGGAATGATAGTTTCGTTAATTTGTAATTCTGAAGGTAGTGATTCGCCTGTTAATTTAAATAACACTACTTTACCTGCTTGTTTTTTTACTTCTTCATTGGCACTTGGAAGTGCAACAAACGTCCATTCGTCATCAACGATGCTTTGATTAAGTATGAGTTGTGAATTAAGCATAAACATGCTCCTTAAATGGATTCACACCTAAGCGTCTTACCGTATCGATGAATCTTTCTTCAGGATTGCGATGTTTGATATAAACATCGATAAGTTTTTTAACAACCCCTGGCATTTCTTCTGCAGCGAAAGAAGGTCCTATGACAGTCCCTAAACTCGCGTCATTTCCTTGTTTGCCACCAATGGTCACCTGATACCATTCTGATCCATCTTTATCGACTCCCAATACGCCAATATGACCAATATGATGATGACCGCATGCATTCATACATCCAGAAATATTAAGTTCTAATTCTCCAATATCATGGAGATAATCTAGATTATCGAAAGCTTCTTGAATAGAAGTTGCAATTGGAATACTTTTTGCATTCGCAAGTGAACAAAAGTCGCCACCAGGGCAGCAGATGATATCTGTTAAAAGGCCAATATTAGGTGTAGCCAATTGATGCGTTTTTGCTTTTTCCCATATATGAAAAATATCTTTTAGTTTTACATCGGCCAGGATGAGATTTTGTTCATGGGATACACGAAGTTCCCCAAAGCTATAGAGCTCAGCTAAATCAGCCACAATTCTCATTTGCGCTGAAGTTGCATCGCCTGGGGCTAGGCCATGGGGCTTAAGCGATAGTGTAATCGCACGATAACCTTTTTGTTTGTGCGGATGAACAGATCGCTTCACCCAAGATGCAAAAGCTTTATTGTTTTGAATAGCTTGATCGAAATCGTCATCTTGATCATTTAATTTTTCATAAGGCATGCTAGTAAAAAATTTAGCAACACGTTTTAATTCATTTTCATTAATTGTGTTTGGTGAATTTTTTAAATGGCTCCATTCTGCCTCGACTTGTTTTTTAAATTCTTCAATACCTAAAGCCTTTACTAAAATTTTAATACGCGCTTTATAGATGTTGTCGCGGCGACCATGAAGGTTGTAAACGCGAATGATTGCTTCGCAATAAGTGAGCACATGCTCCCATTCGAGATGTTCGCGAATAATAGATCCAAGAATTGGTGTTCTTCCTAATCCACCACCCACCCATATGCGAATGGCCATCTTTTGTTCTTTGTCATAATAAAACTCAAGACCAATATCATGTGCTTGAACAATCGCACGATCTTGTTTACTACCTGAGACTGCAATTTTAAATTTACGAGGTAGTAGTGAAAATTCAGGATGAAAAGTACTCCATTGTCTTAAGATTTCTGCAATAGCTCTTGGGTCAATAATTTCGTCAGGTGCCACGCCTGCAAATTGGTCGGTCGTAATATTACGAATACAATTTCCAGAAGTTTGAATAGCGTGCATTTCAACTTTAGAAAGCTCTTCTAAAATATCGGGCGTCTCTTCTAATTTAGGCCAGTTAAGTTGTAGATTTTGTCTTGTACTAAAGTGACCGTATCCTCGGTCAAATCGATCCGAAATATCAGCTAATTTGCGTAATTGTTTTGAAGATAAAAGACCGTAAGGAATCGCAACGCGAAGCATAGGTGCATGACGTTGAATATAAAGACCGTTTTGTAAACGAAGTGGTCTAAATTCATCGTCGGTAAGCTTGCCACTTAAATAACGTAAAGTTTGATCACGGAATTGTGCGACACGTTCATTGACAATGGTTTGATCGATATTATCGTACTGATACATAAATTCTTTTATTAACGCTTAATGAAAAATAAGTTTTTGGCCAACATAAATTAAGATTAAAGCCAAAACATAGCGAACGGATTGTTCGCTGACTTTAGAGCTTAGATGGCTACCAATATAAATACCTGGAATTGAGCCGATTAAAAGCACACTTAAGAGAGAATAATCAACAGTACCTAAGCTCGCATGACCAAGACCTGCAACAAGCGTTAATGGTACCGCATGCGCAATATCGGTTCCAACAATTTTTGTGATACCTATCTTAGGATAGATAAGTAGCAAAGCTGTAACACCAAGCGCTCCGGCACCTACTGAAGTCAGCGTCACTAGCCCACCTAAAACAAGACCAAGAAAGATTGTCACAAGAGCAATTGAAGTATCTGATTTAAAAAGCTCAATTTTTGATTTTTCAATTAAAAATGGCCTAAAGATCACAGCAATCGATGTAAGTAATAATGCAATACCGAGATAGAACTTAATGATATCAACTGCGCCTGTGGAAGCTACATCAATTTGTCTTAAATAATAAGTGGTAAAAATAGAGGCAGGGATACTACCAAGCATAAGCCTTTTCACAATCTTCCAATCGATATTACCCAATTTACCGTGAGCAAATATACCCACAGATTTAGTGATTGATGCGTACAGAAGGTCGGTACCGACGGCAAGTGCTGGTTTGATATGAAAAAATAGGACGAGAATAGGGGTCATGAGTGATCCGCCGCCTACACCTGTTAAGCCCACAAGTAGACCTACTAAAAATCCCGAAAATATAAAACCAATATCCATACAACCCTATAAAAATTTAACTTTTTAGTGCTAAAGTGGACGTCAATATAGCAAATTTTGATATTATAAATTAATAATATAATATTCTATCATTATACCTTTTGGTTATATTGGAATAAGACATGAAACTCCAGCAATTACGTTGTATCCATGAGGTTGTCAAAAATGGCTTTAGCATCTCTAAAGCCGCAGAAGCGCTGCATACTTCGCAGCCGGGCGTCAGCAAACAAATCCAATTGCTAGAAGAAGAAGTAGGTCTCCATATTTTCTTAAGACATGGAAAACGTCTCGTAGGACTGACTGAGCCAGGACAGCATGTTTATAAACGCATTAGTGAAGTGATACGAGAAATTAAAAGCATCAAACAAGTTAGTGACGAATTTAGTCATTCGAATGCTGGTGAATTGACGATAGCAACAACCCACACACAAGCACGTTATAAATTACCAAGTGTGGTTCAGGCATTTATGACTAAATATCCAGAAGTAAAGCTTAATATTCATCAAGGAAATCCAACACAAGTCACTGATCAAGTGGTTAAAGGTGAGGCTGATATCGGGATCGCTACCGAATCAATCAGTCAAAATGAAAAATTATTTTGTATACCTTGCTATACATGGAATCGTTGTTTGGTCATGCCAGCAAAGCATCCATTAGCTAAAGAAAAATCTATTTCACTTGCAAAGCTTGCCACTTATCCGATTATTACTTATGACTATGCATTTACTGGAAGTACGATTGTTTCAAAAGTTTTTCATGATGCAGGCCTTACACCTAATATTGTATTAACTGCAATCGATGCCGATGTGATTAAAACTTATGTGAATTTAGGGCTAGGTATAGGCCTTATTGCGCAAATGGCTTACGATCTTAAAAGAGACCATGGGCTCGTAAGTGTTGATGTGAGTCATTTATTCCCCACAAGCACAACTTATCTTGGTATCAGGCGTGACGTTTTCTTAAGAGGTTTTATGTATGACTTTATTGAAATGTTTACACCTCAATTTACAAAACAAACCATTAAGAAAATGATGTTAGAACAAGAAAATATTTAACTCTTAAAAATTACATGAAATCTGATTTAGACATTAATCAAGCAGCACAATTAAAACCTATCGATGAGATTGTAAAATCACTTCATATCAAAGTAGATGATCTAGATTTTTATGGCGCCTATCAAGCTAAATTAAAAGCTTCTTTTACAGATCAACTAAAAGAAAATAAAGCATCTAAATTAATTTTAGTCACAGCGATGAGTCCTACCCCCGCAGGTGAAGGTAAAACAACAACCACAATTGGATTAGCTGACGCACTTTTCTCAATAGGAAAAAAATCAACAGTTTGTATTCGCGAACCTTCTTTAGGGCCTGTTTTTGGTATGAAGGGCGGTGCAACAGGTGGCGGTTATGCTCAAGTGGCACCTATGGATAAAATTAATTTACATTTCACAGGTGATTTTCATGCCATTACATCTGCTAATAATCTTTTAGCTGCATTAATTGATAATCATATTCACCACGGAAATGAATTAAATATCGATATTGATCAAATTTCATTTAGACGATGTCTTGATATGAATGATCGTGCCTTACGCAATATTGAATTAAAGCTTGACCATCATCATCGAAATACAGGTTTTGATATCACAGTTGCAAGTGAAGTAATGGCAATTTTTTGCTTAGCAGAATCATTAGATGATCTTCAATATCGCTTAGGTGAGATCGAAGTTGCAAAAAGAAAAGATACAACATCTATTTACGCTAAAGATTTAAAAGCAGAAGGTGCTATGACAGCATTATTGAAAGATGCATTTCAGCCTAATGTTGTTCAAACGTTGAATGGAACACCAGCTTTTATTCACGGAGGGCCATTTGCCAATATTGCTCACGGATGCAATTCAGTGGTTGCGACAAAAACAGCATTAAAGTTAGCTGATTATGTAGTCACAGAGGCTGGCTTTGGTGCAGATTTAGGCGCTGAAAAATTCATTGATATCAAATGTAGACAATCTGGCATTAAGCCTGACATTATTGTTTTAGTTGCCACCATTCGTGCGCTTAAATTTCATGGCAGCTTAAGCGTTACTGAATTAAATCAGGAGAACTTAAAAGCACTTGAAGTCGGATTTAGTAACCTAAAACGCCATATTGAAAACTGCTCTAATCACTTTGGCATAGAAGTGATTGTTGCAATCAATCAATTTAATTCTGATACAGAGAAAGAAATAACATGGCTTCAAAATGCGATAGATAAAATGGGATTTAAATCTGTTCTATGCTCACATTGGGCGGATGGCGCAAAAGGCGCTCAAAATCTAGCTAAAGTTGTTTTAGAAGCATTGAATAAACCTCAAACATTTAAATTTTTATATGAAGACAATCTAAGTCTAAAAGAAAAAATTACGACTATTGCTTTGAAAATATATCGTGCAACAGAAATACAGTTTTCGGATAGTGCTTTAAATAAACTTGAATCACTCGAAAAAAATTATGCCAATTTACCAGTTTGTATTGCTAAAACACCTTATTCATTTTCAAGCGACCCTAAGGCACACGGTACTCCTGATAATCACACGCTTATGATAAGAGAATTAAGATTAGCAAGAGGCGCTGGTTTTGTAGTAGCTATCTGTGGCGACCTTATGACAATGCCGGGATTACCTAAGATTCCTGCAAGTGAAAAAATACGATTAACTTCCAAAGGCCTTCTCCAAGGATTAAATTGAGAGAATGAATTGTTTTAAGAGTATTTCAATCCAAGAACAAACGATTCAAAAATCTAGATTTATTGGTTATACATTCATAGGGGAAACAAAGCAGGATATATTGCGCGTATTGCAATCAATTGCGAAAGAACACTCTCATGCAAGTCATTTAGCTTTTGCTTACCAATTAAAATCTGAACACGGGTTTGAGCCTTATTATTCAGATGCAGGGGAGCCTTCAGGCACTGCAGGAAAACCACTGCTGCAATTGATTGATGCTCATCAAATTGTAGGAGGAGGTATCGGTGTTATTCGATATTATGGAGGTGTAAATTTAGGTACCGGAGGTCTTACAAGAGCCTATGGCGGTACTGGAAAGCTTGCTTTAACGCATTCTGTAATTGAACCTTATATTGAATACATTAAATTAAAATTAATTATTAATTACAATGAGTTAGATAGTTATGTTCATATTATACATTCAATGAATGGCAGCGTTTTAGATAAAATTTTTGATGAAAAAGTGAGTCTTTTGATAAAACTTCCTCAAGAAAATTTTGATAAATTAAAAGCGCGTTTCCCCATGATCGAAATCAATCATTCGCTATAATCAAGCTATGCTTAATTTGATTCTTATCCTTCTTATTGTGTTGTGTTCTTTAGCTGCCTATTTTTTATGGCGTTTCCAAAATCAATCTCCTGAGGCAAGCATGATAAAAACGCTTGAAGAAAAACATCGGGAAATGATTATTAGCTTAAATGATAGCATCAATAAATTAACAGACCGTCTCAATTTAGCCCTTTCAAAAGAGGGTGAAATACAAGGAAAAATTATTCATGACACTATGGATAGCGCTACCAATCAATTAAAAAATCTACTTAATATGAGACTTCAAGACATTGATAGTAAAGTAAAAGAAAGTCTAGAAGAAGGATTCAAAAAAACAAATGATACATTTGATCGTGTGATGAAACAGCTTTCTACTATAGATGAAGCACAGAAAAAAATAGATGGACTCACTACAAATATTGTGAGCTTTCAAGAATTGTTGGGAGATAAAAAATCTAGAGGTGCGTTTGGCGAGGTCCAGCTTGAAAGTCTTGTGCGTAATGCCCTGCCACCTGATGCATTTTCAATGCAACATACATTATCTAATGGTAACCGAGCAGATTGCGTTTTATTTTTACCTGAGCCAACGGGTAGTGTTGCAATTGATTCTAAATTTCCATTGGAAAGCTATAGAAAAATGTTGGACTCTAGCTTGCCGCCCGATGAAATTAAAAATGCGCAAAAACAATTTAAGCTTGATATCAAAAAACATATTCATGATATTGCGAGTAAATATATTATTTCCAATGAAACTTCCGATGGTGCAGTTATGTTTATTCCTGCTGAAGCAGTGTTTGCAGAAATTCATGCTTACCATTCTGACTTGATCGAAGAGGCGATGAGCCAAAGAGTATGGCTTGTATCTCCAACGACACTGATGGCAGTTCTCAATACAGCGCGTGCAGTTTTGAAGGATGTTGAAACAAGAAAGCAAGTCCATATTATTAAAGCGGAGCTCGGTAGACTCGGACAAGAATTTGAGCGATTTGATGTGCGTATGAAGAAATTAGCTGACAATATTAGGCAAGCCCATGAGCATGCTCAAGACGTTCATGTGACAAGTCAAAAAATATCAAGACGATTCTCTCAAATTGAGCGCGTTGAATTAAAAGATGACCCAAATGCTTT
>Ga0214172_1000797_pt1 | contig 11414 bp, 21 predicted proteins | sample TroBogEpilimnion_29_FD_153010 | JGI IMG/M metagenome (GOLD analysis project Ga0214172, IMG submission 153010) | Freshwater microbial communities from Trout Bog Lake, WI - 12JUL2007 epilimnion | ecosystem: Environmental > Aquatic > Freshwater > Lake > Epilimnion/Euphotic zone | place: Trout Bog...
TTTTCTTTCCCGACTTAGAACAAACTAATGTCTCGGTAATAATGGCAATCGCACCCTTAATTCGCCATCCGTTTTCTACCTTATTATGGATTGCATGCCGACAATACTCAACTTCATTCCCTGCGGAATCAAATGAGATAATCTCATCATTATGAGTAATAAAGCAACGGGGGTCACCAGAAGGGCTGTAACAGCCCTCCTTAAGCAACGCCTCGAAGTCTTTAACTGTATTGACTGGATAGAATAATGACATGAAATTTATTATACTCAGATTTTTTAAAAGTCAATTGATTGACGAAAAGAAACGATAACCTTGCCAGAGTTGTCAATGTCGAACAGGCTGAAAGCCAACTTATTGGCACGGGCAAAGTCCTCAACAAGGATATGGCAACGCATATCTAATTCGTCAGCCCAAGCCCGTCCATTGGGGTACTTGACTGCCTTAAGGATATAAGTCGCCGCCTTTTCCTTTAAGTCGTCAGAGGCGTTGAGGATGTTAAGGTGTTTTTCGAGTTTGGTATAGTTTTTCATGACACTGATACTATACCTTATCTTTTTATAAATTCAAGGATTATTTTGAATTATTTTTACTTCGTGGGAAATTATCAAATTGCTTTAAAGCCTCCTTGGAATCCCAGTCTATAATACTGATATATTCGTTCCCTGTGCCATTTGCTTTATCAGGATGGAATGTCCAGTCTATAAAATCATTACAGCCTTCTGTAAGGCATTCTGACCTTGCAATCCATAGTTTAACCTTGCCGTCAGGACTGGTCTTATCAGGAGCCAATACCAACAATGTAGGTAATATAGTCGCATGTGGGTGAAAGTGTGCACCCCCGCAACTTGGACACTTCATGCCATTGGGAAAGACTGGAAGTTTAATATAATCCGTCTCAGAAGGCTGTTTCATTTTTTATAATTGTCTGATAATCCATGCACGATTATACTATGACTTTTAAAAAAGTAAAGAGGGAGGGCTTTCGCCCTCCCCCTTGGTTCCGCCTTTACTGTACCCCTTAGTTGTTAGCCTCGGTGTAGAACAGGGATTCAATACCGCCCTTCTTAACAGCCTTGGTGAAGGCTTGAAGGGTGCCAGTATTGACCCGCTCGGCTAATTCAAACCGTTTGCCCTCAACTGAGTGCGTAAGGTGCTGAGTCACCGAATTGTACAGGTTGAACAAGTTTCGGTCGGAGTCCTCCCGATAAGTGGGGCGATTCCAGATTGCCTCAATCCCTTCACGCATGCGTTCCGACATGACCTTGGACTTCTCCAATCCGAGAAGGACAGTCAAGCCCTCAGTCTGAGTCAGGCGGGTTTCAATCATGCGATTGAACAAGGGTGCCGATTCCGAAAATGCCTTTACGGATTTATGGAACGATTCACGCACCAACTCAGGGTCAAGTTGGCTGTTAGTGTGCTTACGGGTCATACCCACGGAAGCCACAGGGAGAGCCAATCCGTTGGAGCAAACCAGTCGAACTAAGCCCACTTGGAACGAAGCCCGAAGGGAGCCGTCAAACGAATTCTGAACCTTGAGACGGAAGGTGAGGTCATTGCCATTGGCTAACTTAAACCCTTGGTCAGGGAAGTCGTAAATGGCACGAATGCGGGAGCCGTTAGCCGTGCAAATGGTCTTACGGTTGTAGTTAGTGAAGCCCTCCTTAGTAAAGAGACTCTCAACAGTGTTGATGAGGTCGTTATTTTGGAGTACTTCGTACTTTTCGGTGACTACACCCAGAACTTCGTTAGTGTCCGTGCGGACATTGGCGAAGTATCGGGTGGGGGTGCCGTTCGGGAGGGTCATAGTCACTTGCTCGACATTATAGTCGAACTTGCTCGTTTGACGCTCGAGAACTGCCTCGGTGTTATTTGGGTTCATGATGCTCATGGTATTATTTGGTGTTTTGGTGTTTTGGTTTTGTGCACCCCGTAGTGGGATGATGCCAGTACTATACCACAAACTTTTCATAAGTCAATAGATACTTTGATTTATTTTCTGGAAAAACAAACTCTATATAAGGCACGAAAAATCGGAACTGGCAATACCTACATTAAGTTGGCGTTTGGGCACAAAAAACCCGCCTTTTACGGCGGGCTTATTATCAAAAGGACTTCTTTTTAAAAATCTCCTCCAGCGTTAAGTACTCGGACTCAGTGATTTCAAGCATCTCAAGGTTTGATTCAATCTCAATAATAAGGCACTTTAACTCACTTTCCTTTTGGAAAATCATGTTCTTACTTTCAGCGGATTCCGTTTGTAAGACCCCATTAATGTAATTTTGAACCTCCGAAGCAAGTTCCAGCAACTGACTAATCTTATAACTCAAATCAGCAAGGCGTTCATTTGCGTCCTTTAACTTGTCCTTCATGGAGCAAATTTGCGTAATCTTGTCGATACGCTTTTTGCATCTATCCGAACAGTTATTAATTAAACTGTTAATGTTTTTAATGTCAGAATTAGTGATTTCTTTTTTCATTGGTTTTTTAGTCATGGTTTTGATGTTGGTATTATAGTATGGTTTTTTAAAAAGTCAAGAGGTCGGAGGGGGATTTCTCCCCCTCCGTTCTCATTATTCTTCTACTTCGTTGCCCTCCTCGTCCTCGTCCTCCAGTGCATCCTCCTCAGCCTCAGTTTCAAAGGTGGTAATATATTCGTTCACAGTGGTCTCATAATAGTCAGCCAACTGTTCATGAATGTTTTCTGCCACGCTCTCTAAACGCTTGAGCATATTACCCGATGTGTCAGAGTCAATCTTTTCGACTAAGGTCTCTGACATTTGAAGGGTGAGGTCTTCAAGTGTGGTTGCGATAATATGAATGCCAGAAGCGGAAGCGAGGGTCATGATTTCACGCATAGCCTTCTCTTGCTTCTTGGTGATTCGTTCTAGTTGTGATTTTTGGTTCATGGTATTTAGTGATGGGTGAAGGTAGATACTATAGCATAGATTTTTTAGAATTCAAGAATTATTTTCAGTTGATTGATTTATTTTTTTAAGTTCCTCAATCTGATTTTTTAAATCAGTGATTTGTTTGTCATTACGAATGAGGTCGTCAAGCATTCGTTCGGTTGTGCTACGCCAATAGCCAACCCAAAACAGAGGGGAGTGAATCATGGGAGTGTCCTTGTAAAGGACAGGATTCAGCCCTTCCGTCTTAGACAGGAAGTAGTTGGCATTATCTACCCCCAAGGAATCCTTGAGGGAGATTGGTTTTAGCGGGTTAGTGAATTCCATATTAGTATTATTTTGGGTTTTTAACAGATTCAATTTTACCTTTCCACTTAGAGAAGGACTCATCAGGGTAATGGCTATTAGTCCATAAGCCCCAGTGGGAGTCAATGTCAGCCTCAGTGAGTTCGTACTCCCAAAAGTTAAGGTGACTCTTTTTAGCACCAGCCCAATATGAGGGCTGAGATTCAATCATCTCCTTACTTGGGTAGACGGGCTCAATCAGCCCGTTCTGCTTAAGGAAGTTAAAACGCTTCTTAACCTCAGTCTTAGCCTTGGCACCCCCGCAGTAATTAAGGCGGAGGGTCATGGTAAGCCAGATTAAGGACTGGAGTTTAACGCCCATGCAGGACTGTTCTTTCCCTTCATATACCCACTTGTTAGTGTGTAAATGTTCAGGGACTTTATCGTATTGGTAGTTTAGCGACATGTTGGTTTTGGGTTGAGATTAGAGAGTATGCACAGGTTTTGGGATTATGCAAGTTTTATTTTTGTTCGTTGTAATAATTGATTTCAGAAAAAACTTCATTTGCCAAATCTATGCCAGAGCGAAAAATGGCATACTTAATGGCTTCTCGTTTTGACTCATCGTTTTCCTTGAATAGTTTAGTATTAAGGTCACGGATTTCTTTTGTTAATTCAATGGCTCGTTGGGTGTATTGGTTTTTCATGGTTTTGGGTTGAGATTGATACTATAGCATACTATTTTATAAATTCAAGGATTATTTTGAACAAAGTTTCTCGCCCTCTTTATTAAGAGCAATAAGTTCAGCCTCAATCTGGGTTAGTCGTTGAACCTTAAGGGCACGGGCACCCGCATCTAACAAAGGGCTTTCCTTATAGATACGGGTGCGTTCCTTAATAAGGCTACGAACCTTACTTAAAATGAGGCGGAGGCGATTGGCTCTCATGAGGTTGTTTTATTTGTTGGATTGGTCGTTTTCCTTTTTTTGGTTGAGGCAATCAAAGCCATCTACTTCTTCTTCGTTGAGGCAATTCCAATCATGGTCAACGATTTGATTTTTGCCGTCTACCCATGCGGCAATTTTCATCGCTTGCATGATGTTTTCAGCCTCAACTACCTTGCGATTAACAATGGTAGTAATAATTTCGTACTTGTATATTTTTGTGCTCATGGTTGTGGTTGATTTAGTTGGTTATAGTAGTAGTTGGTTGTAGTTGGGTGAGACCATGACTATACCATGCATTTTGTTTTGTGCAAGTACTATTTTCGTTTTTCGTAATTTTATTTCTTATGCATTTTGCGATTACCCTCTTGACATTTTTAAAAGGCGTGGTATACTTGGGCATATTCAATTTGTTGGTGGTGGTTGGTTACTCATAACACTGAGGGGAGAGGCTGAGGAGGCTTCTCCCCTCTTTCATTTTTACGAGGCTTCAAGCCTAATGTAGGCATGAAGATGCGGGCACAAAAAAGCCGTCTTTCGACGGCTGGTTTGCTTTGACTATTTATCCCTCATAGTCTTCCAAGAATCTAAGCCACAGCATGAATCTGCCATGTTCATTAGAGTGTACCTCGGTAGATAAGCCCCAAGAGCCATGAGGCTTAAATGAAGCCTCATATATCTCAAGGTACTTGTCATTTTTATTAGTATTGTTTTGGCATTCAACTAAAACCCTTGTTTTAAAGGTTTCTTCAGTATACGCATCCAGAGACTCTAAGGCTAACTTTTCAATAGCCTCAAAGTTGTTGATAGTATAAGTGTAGTTGTCTTCCACGGGTACAGGTTTGCCATATCCGAGTACTTCTTTTAGTGCTTTGTTCATTTTATTATGTATGTTATATTTGGGTTAGATTTTATATTTAGTTACACAGGATATGCAACAAGAGAAAGTATCATTTAAAATATGATGAGATTGTCGACCATATCTAAATGTTAAAACCATTGCTTTGCAAGAATAATGATAATTATTCAAAGTATCACCGCAACAGTCGCATGGTTCGGTCGTCTTATATGTTTGACTCCCCGACAGTTCTGGAGGGCTTCCTCCAGAACCGAACAAGGGAATCATCATTTCATGAAGTGAGATAAGTTCGTACTTAGATAGTTTAGATTTGTTCGCTTTCATCATTATAAAAGAGGTTAAAGACACCTTCGACCTCGACCTTGGACAAGGTCTCCTTTTTAAGACTTTGGATTTGTACCAAGACATGGTATAAAGTGTTTTGATATAAATAGTTTTGCGTAGACCATGGGGAAAGGATATAAGAATTTTTGGAGAATTCACGCTTGATGTACCAAAGAGCAATTGCTTGCTCGCTGGTGGTCATTTGTAGCCAAGGGCGTGGCAGGAGAATGCTTTGCTCATTAAAAGCACTTCGCTTCATGACATTTAAAACATTTAGATAATCTTCGTTGGATAGTTGGTATTGCATGGTTGTGTTGGTTGGATATAAGAAGTATACCATGGATTTACTTCAATGCAAGATTTATTTTAAGATTTCTTTGCTTCGCCCATTGATTGGTATCAAGCCCAAGTCTTGTACAGGCAAAGTTCAGGGTTTGGCTATTAGTCCACCATTTAGTCTCAAGGGGGTAGCCAGTTGCTACGAGGGTATCCCTGAGATACTTACAGGTAGCCTTATTGGGCGTGTCACAGGCGATTTGACATGCGTTAAAAATCTTGTTCTCTCTATGGTTCATGAAAAAAGGTATTAAATTTAAGAAAAGTTCAGTTGTATTTGAACCTCGTAATGTTTTTGATGATTGTGTTTGTAATGTTAAAAAGAATGGAGCCGTTGTATATTCATACAGCGACTTAGTCAAGGCTTGGATAAAGTCAGGCATGACCGAGGATGAGGCTATTGAATGGATTGACTACAATGTAGTCAGAGCCATCCCGTATATGCCTCATCCTCAGCCCCAGATTAATTACACAGTTTGAGTTCCGCAATCCCGTAAGAAGTAGAGGGTTGGCTTACCCTCATCTTCTAAGATTAACTTCCACATGGAAGTCTCGGGGTCTCGGTTATAAACCCGATAAGAGGTTGGATATAGTTTCTCTATATCTAAAACCTTCTCGTCTACATTGACGATATAATCAACTGGTTCAGTTGATTCGTATGCCTGAGTCAGCGACTCAGCCTTTACGAAGTACTGAGTCTTGTCTCGTTTTAGTGTGCTTTTGATTTTCATAGTGGGAAAGTTTGATGGTGTAGTTGTATTGTATATCCGCCATTTTGATTTGTGCAAGCCCCCAGATACCAATTTCTTTATAAACTTCTGAGGGTGCGTCAAAGTAGATAGATATAATAAGTAATTGAGCCTCATGACTCCACGGGTTTTTGCCGTGTATCATCTTGTTCCGCTTAATAAAATTACAGTGCTTGGCTAACACCCTTCGGTGATATACCCAGTTTATATCTTTATTGCTATTCCAGATAAGTTTATGCAAGTGCCCCTTGGCACTTGCTATCAGAGAGGTAAGGTGGCTATCCACGATTAAACCTTATAAAGTTTAATTAAGAAGTAGACAGTGACCGCCAAGGATGAGTACATGAGGTAGTTCATATAAGCAGTATAGCATATTATTTTCTTACTTCAAGTATTATCTTCAACTTTTTTTAACCCTTTCCAAAAAAAGACCCCGCCCCCACTGGGCTTGCTTTTATTATTAAAGGGTTTAAAGCGGCTTTAAATGCCCCTTAAAAGGGGCAAAGCAAGCATTATAATTCTTCTGGGTATACTTTTACCCCGTAAGTATTAACCCATAAAATAAAGTCCTTATTATTGGCTAACTTTTTGGGGATAGTTTTTAAATAGAAAACTTCATTATTATCCTCAAGTCTTTTAACCCAAAGTTCTGAACCCTTTGGAATTATAAACTTCTTTCCGTAGCCATAACCCCAAGTTTTTTCAATGTTCAGTTTTGTGGTAATAGTTTCTTTCATGAGAAAAGGCATTCTAACACAGGTTTGCCAAAAAGCAAGCAAAATCCCCGAGGGGGCTCTCCTGTTTTGAATTCTGGCACCCTGTCCTTTTTCGTGTCCAAAATAGAGGTATCAGAACCTGCAATTTTTTACGCCAAAAAATTTTCAATTTGCAAGCCTACCTTAGGCGTGGGGCGGGCGGGTCGTTTGAGCCCTCGAAGTGCCAACCTTCATTATAGCACAGGTCTCCCGTCAACGCAAGCAAAATCGTAAAAAAAAATAATTGGGCTAAAGTGAAAATAAATCTTGTTTTTAAAAAAATCTATGCTATATTCCCTTTCGTCATGAAAACCTCCTCCTCAACTCAAAACAAGGTCGCCGATGTAATCGCTGACCGCTTCATTAAGTCCTTAGAACAAGGCGTAGCCCCTTGGCAGAAGCCTTGGGCTGGTGTCGCCCCCTCTAACGGGCTTACCCGCAAGCCTTATAAGGGTGTTAATAGTTTCCTCCTTTCCTTTTTCGGCGAAGGGGAAAACTACTTCCTGACTTATAAGCAAGCCTTAGCCCTTGGCGGACAAGTCCAAAAGGGCTCTAAGGGCTTACCCGTAGTCTTCTGGTCTAAGAAGCCTCGTAAGGACAACCCTGAAGAGTTCTTTTTCTTAGTCCGCTACTCCACTGTCTTCGCTGTTAAAGATTGCGGTCTTCCTGATTTTAAACGGGATGACAAGGTCATTAACTTCAGTCCTGTAGAAGAGGCTGAAAAGTTGGCTAGCCTTAATACTTGTCCTGTTTCCTTTGGAGGTGCACGGGCTTACTATACTCCAGCCTCTCACAGTATCCAAATGCCAGTAAAGGACTCTTTCCACAGTGTCCCCAATTATTACGCAACCCTCTTCCATGAGATTGGTCACAGCCTCAAGGCTGATAAGCACGATTGGGCTCGGGAAGAGTACGCAAAGGAGGAATTAGTAGCGGAATTGTTTGCAAGCCTTTGCCTCAATTCCTGCGGTCTCTTGGGAGAGGTCAACTTTAACAATTCAGCCTCTTATCTCCAGTCTTGGCTAAAGGCTTTGAATGACGATAAAACCTTAATTCAGAAGGCTTGTAAGGAAGCCTTAGCAAGGTTTGAGAAGTTGACGGGAGAAGCCCCTCAGGAGGAAGGGAATGAAGAGGAGGAGGGCTAAGCCCTCCCCTTGGGGTTGGGGTTGGGGCTCTAAGCCCCTTCCCCTTTGCCTCAAAAGGCTGACACTAAGGGGTCGCCAAGGGCTTAGAAGCCCCTTGTCCATGTCATGATAAGGACTGATAATCAAAAGCCCTTAAATCCGGAATTAAGGGGGTAAAAAATAATTGCGATTTTACTTGCATGATTGGCTAACTTCTGCTATACTGAGCCAAAGATAAAAAAATTTTGGCGGGTGCCATACCTAACGTAGGCGGGGCTATATATTATATATATTAATATATATATTATATATATTATATATTATATATTATCGTAAGATAATATATATTTAAAATATATTAACTTAGTACTTGAATTATAAAATATATATGCTATAGTACTTAAGTCATGCAAAACTATACCCGCCTCGACATGTACAACCACCCTGACCCTCGTGTCCGTCATGGTTTCATCCTCTTCACGGAAGCACTGGGCTTCCTGCGAAGGATGCAAGATGAAGGAGACCCTGAGAAAATCAACTTAGCCCAAGCCAACCACGACCAATGGGAAAAGGCTTTTCTCGGTGCCCTCGACCGATATGAAGCCCTGAGGAACCAAAAGAGAGCCCCTTAACGGGGCTAAAATAAATCGAAGGGTGCATGCTCAGCCCTCCAATCGGGGGGCTGGGCTTTGTTTTAATCTGGCACTGTTCATCACTGAACACCCGTTCACCAGTGAACAAATGTTCACCTAACGTAGGCAAGCCTCCGCCGTCAGCCCTTGAGGTCAGGCTTGCGTAAATAGCCCAAGGCGGGCTTTTGATTTAAGGGTGAAGGGGAAGACTCAGTCCGCCCCATCAAACCCTCCTTGAGGGCAAGCCAAGGGCTTCTTTTGACCCTTGGGCAAAGGAGAAGCCCCCTTACGGGGGCTCCCGCCCTGAGGGCTTAGATTTTCACCCCCTTCACTGAGATGAGGTTTTCAGCCTTAATCGTGAAGCGGACTAAGGGAGTCTCAGGCTTCTTAAGGGCTGAGGGCACAAGGTACGACTCAAAGTTTTCCTTTGAGACTTCCTCCCCGTTGACGAAGTATTGAACCTTTGACTTTTGACCTTCGCAGGTCGTAAGGGCTAGAAGGTTCCCGTTTTTAGTCTCAATCACATGAGGAAAGATGACCCAGTCTTGTCCCTTGGGAAGGGATTGCACCTTGCCCCGTTCCCCAGCCTCAATAGCATTCTTAATAACCCCGATTTGGGAGTAGTCAATTCCCGTACGGAAAATGCCATCGGTGACCTTACGCAAGACAGTGTCCTTAAACTCAGCCTTGGGCTTGGGTTGAGAAGCCCAAGAGACTTGAATGAATTGTCCTGCATGACCCGTGACAGTGTCCACAAACAACTTTGCGTTGGGGTGGATTGCCTTGGCGTTGGTGCCAGCAGGGGAGTTGCTGGCGGGAGTAAGCCCCGATGGATTGATTGGTTCCATGCCAGAGACTATACCCGATTATTTTCTAAAAACAAGTTTTATTTTCTAAAATGCGAAAATAATTTTTTACGATTTTACTTGAAAAGTAGCCAAGGCTATGCTATAATAATCCAAACAGGCTTGAGCAACAAGCCTACATTAGGTATGGGTGCCAGAAAAACGGGAAAGCCCGCCGACCCTTGGCGAGCCCCCCCGTCCCCTTGCGGGATTAAATCTTTTCGTAATTGAACCCGTAGACACAATAGCCAAACCGTTCCGCCAAGAGGTCGCCCAGTGCCTCCTCGATGTCTACAGTGTCGGGGTGCAATTCGAGCCTTGCGGTCTTGGGCAAGGGGAGGGCTTCCTCCCCGTCGGTATCCCATTCAATTTGGGTCAGGTAATAAGAGTTGTTTTCGGTCATGGTAGTTTTGGGTTGAGGTAGATACTATAGCAGATTTATTTTTAAAAACAAGTATTATTTTAAATTATTTTACGGGAGGGAGCAGGGCTAGCAACTCCTTTGACCCGTTTAATAACTTGTCCTTGGTCTCTTCGTCATCAAACTCTTCTGCCAGTTTAAAGGCGATTGCAGAGACATTAAAGAGATTTTTCTGAAACTTCTCTTTGTCATCATTAAGTATATCTGAGACGAGCAATCCAAAGGACTTGCAAAGAGGGTCAAACTCTTTAGAGTCGTCATCCATGGAATTGCGGACTACCAGCAGTTTTACGAGCATGCCATCATGCCACTGTTTGGTCGTACCGACTTGATTGAGGGCGGGAGAGGCACCCTTGGTTTTTTCTCCTTGGTTGATTGGTTCCATGACAAGGACTATACCCATTTAAAAAATAAATGCAAGTACTAAATCACTTTTTCTGAAAATAATTTTTAGCCCCCAATGCCTACGTTAGGAATGGCATGCAGTAAAAGGGAGGGCAGGTTTCCCCGCCCCCCCGCACCTGCTTACTGTGCCCCGCCCCGCTCCTCCTGAGCCTCCTTAGAGGCTTTTAAGTGTTTCTGGTAATAGTTTTCACAAACCTCCCTGACACAGTGCTCAACTTCTGCGGAAAGATAAATCTCCATTTTGTCGGAAACCCTTTGCAGGTCTTCTACAGAGGCTTTAGAAGCCAAGGGCTCAAAGTAGTTTTCCAGTGCCTCATATGCGTCTGCAACCCCGAAGACTATGATTTTTAGCCCGCTCTCTTCGGCTAATTGGATTATCTGCTGGTAAGCCTCCTCCTGCTTACCGATTTTGTACTTAACTTCTGGTTTCATGTTTTGTGGTTTCATGGTTTTGTGTTGGTGGTAAAGGTACTATAGCATAGATTTTTTAAACTTCAAGGATTATTTTTTAAATCCATTAAGGCGAGCCCACTTGTCGCTGACCGCTTGATAAGCATCCGAAGGGCAGGCTTTACGGGCTTCCTCTAACTCCTTTGAAGCCTTGTTCAACTTCCGTTCAGCCTGTTTAGAATTGCTATTCTTAAACTTGAGCATGAGGGTCATTACCCGCTCTTGAAGGTTCATGACCTTATTTGCGAGTGCTTCGTTTTCTGGGGTGAGGTTGGTGTTCATGTTGGTGTTCATGTGGTTGAGTCCAAGTACTATAGCATAGATTTTTTAAACTTCAAGGATTATTTTCACTTTTCTGAAAATAATTTTTAGGGG
>Ga0214172_1000804_pt1 | contig 11327 bp, 4 predicted proteins | sample TroBogEpilimnion_29_FD_153010 | JGI IMG/M metagenome (GOLD analysis project Ga0214172, IMG submission 153010) | Freshwater microbial communities from Trout Bog Lake, WI - 12JUL2007 epilimnion | ecosystem: Environmental > Aquatic > Freshwater > Lake > Epilimnion/Euphotic zone | place: Trout Bog...
TTTGCGCCTTTTCGCGGCCAATAATTCTCGTTCGTGTGGTTCGTTCCTTTCGTGGTTAAAAATTCCGGATGCCCGTTTTGGCTTCGGCCTTCTGTCTTCCGGCTCCTGACTCCTATTTTAAACAGGTTTCAGATTTCAGGTTTCAGGTTTCCGCTTTGGGTCCCGAATTGGAAAAAGGTGCCGGCGAGACACCGGGGCTCCCGGGTGGGCGATCACGGTTTTATATGGAGACGACTGGAAAGTCGGCGCTACGCCGGGGAATGCGGCCTGCTCGGAGCCTGTCTGGCGCATTAGTGGGCTGATTGTTTCTGGTATTGTTTGGGGGTCATGCCGGTGGCCTGTTTGAAGGCCACCCAGAAACTATTGCCACTTTGATAGCCGCAGCGCTGGCCCACCTCATCCATTTTTTCATTGGAATCCGCAAGCAACCGTTTCGCGCGTTCAATCCGGACGCGCTGCAATTCATGGCCGGGCGGGCGTCCGACATTCTCCACAAAAGCCTGATGGAAGCTGCGCACGGACATGCCCGCCACCTTGGCCAGCGTCTCCACGCCGATGGGCTCCTGACAGTGATCCCACATGAAGCGCAGGCTGCGGGCCACGCCGGGGTGATTGATGGCCACCAGATCGCTGCTCTTGCGCGTGATCAAGCCCAGCGGCGGGATGCGGACGGGGTCCGCGGCCACCTTTTTGCCGCGCATCAGTTGGTCGAGGATTTCCGCGCCGCGATAGCCGACCAGTTCCAGATTGGGATTCACGCTGGAAATCGGCGTGTGCATCGCCTCCACCGCGAGCAGCGAATTGTCCATGCCGATGAGGCTGACCTGGTCGGGCACGGAAAGGCCCATGCGCTCGCAGGTTTCCAACACTTCGAGGGCGTGGTCGTCGGTGGTGGCAAACACGCCCAGGGGTTTGGGGGCGCGCTTGAGTTCGGCCGCCAGCCAGTCGCGCTTTTGTTTCCATTGGAACCGGCCGGTGTCGTGGGCGGGCGAACGATGCCAGCGCAGCCAGTTGCAGGGGTGCCCGGCATTGCTTAAGGCGCGGACAAAGGCGGAGCCGTTCTCCTCAAACGCCCAGTTGTCCCGGTCGCTGTAAAAAATGAAATCCTTCAGTCCCCGGGTGAGGAAATGATCCGCCACCAGCCCGGCACACGCCACATGGTCCACCAGGACGCGCGGGAACTTCAAATGCGGGCGGCGAAAGCTGAAATCCACCGTGGGTTTTTTGGCGTGCACCACAAAGTCGGCCAGATCGTCGCCCGTGCCCAGCCAGGCCAGGATGCCATCGCCCTCCCAGCCCCAGGGAATGACTTTTTCCCGGGTGACATCCGAGCAGAGGTGCCAGCCGTGTTCCTGCGCATATTTTTCGATACCGCAATGCAACCGGTAATCATACCAGCCCAGCGCCAGCAGGACGCGTGGAGATTTGATTCGCATGCTCCGACTGTGCCGCTTTTGATTCCGGCTTGGCAAGTCTTATCCGGCCCGGTCCCGGGGCGGTGCCGATTTTTCATACTTTTTCGCAGAATCGCCAGATTGAAAGGAAAGTAGAAGCCGCTAAGGTGGCGGGGTAACCCATAACTCCAACGCCGACACCCATCATGGCTTCAAAATTATTTCGGATAAAAACGACCTTAGCGCTTTGTCTTGCGCTGCTGGCCTGCGCCACAGTAGCCAACGCATCCGTTTTCGATATTTTTTATAAATTGAGCGCTACCACGACTACAGTAAATCCAAGTGCGGTGACCATAGCGGCGCCCAGCGGTTACAGCTACAGTGCCGCCGCGCCAGTTTCGGGGACGACTTGGAACGTGGTTGACAAGAACGCGGGCATTCCGGCGAGCCAAACGGCTGGATCCACCTATACTTACAGTGCAAACAACCAAGCCGCCAGCGGTGCGGTGAAGGATGTGGCTGGAAATATCTTGTCGGGGGTTGCGCTGACTGTCACCTATACGGCCGTCGTCGCGAACGGAAATTCCGAGCCGCTGACCATGTCCGGTGAAAACACGATTCAACCTGGGGGCGTGATGCAATATGGGTTTCGAAATTACAACAACTCCAGCGGGAATTATTATACTTTTTCTTTCACGGGTTTGCCGGGTTCCACGCCGTTTGACCTTTACATTTACGGCGGCACGAGCACAACTGCCCAGGGCACTGGCTGTGCATTGCTCGCGGCGAATGCGCTGGGAGCTAATCCCACCAGCGCCACGACCGCCAATTCAACACTAAACAGCGCCAGCGTCTATGGCAGCCTGTTTACTGGTACCTCGCCCAGTTACTCACTGATGGCATCGGGGACTACTTGGGCCGTTATTCATGCTCAGTCGGATTCGTCGGGGAATTTCGCGTTCCAATTCAAGAAAATCAACAATAACAACCAAGCGTATTTGAACGGCTTCCAGTTGGTTCGCGTACCAATCTCGACATATTCGGTGACCGGCGGCGGTTCAGATTGCACGAGCGTGGCTGTTGGCTTGAGTAGCTCAGAGGCCGGTGTCAGCTACCAACTTTACAACGGTATCACAGGGGTGGGATCGCCTGTTTCCGGGACGGGTTCCGTCATCACCTTCGGGGCACAGACCGCCTCGGGCACCTACACCGTGAAGGGCACCGTCACTGATGGCACGACCACTGGATTGACCGCCACCATGACGGGTAGTGCGGTTGTTACCATCAATGCTCCCACCACCATCAGTGCGGCGTCACCAGCCAGCCAGAGCGTCAGCGTGAGTGCGAACGTGAACATTGCCGTGACCGTCGGCGGCACGACCCCGACCACCTATGTCTGGAAGAAAAATGGCGTGACTGTGAACAATGGGAGCACCGGCAATGGCAGCAGCACTTATTCCGGGGCGACCACGGCGACGTTGACCATCAACGGCGTCCAACTTGGGGATTCCGCCACGAGCGGCCAGGGCTACACCTGCACGGTCTCCGGCGGTTGCGGCAGCCCCACTTCCACCGAGGCGACCCTGAGTGTCACCAGCGGCAGCACCACCCCCACAATCGCCGGTCTAACCAATCAGACAGTCATTGCCGGCAACAACGCCACTCTCTCTCCCTCGATCGGCGGCACGCCCACCCCCACGGTGCAATGGTATCTCAGCAGCAACGGGGGCGTTTCCTCCAACGCCCTCACGGGGGCGACCAGCGCGACCCTGACGTTGACGAATGTGCAATACTCGCAAAACAACTCCATCTATTATTTGGTCGCTAGCAATTCGGTGGCCATGGTCGTCAGCAATATGACGCTGACGGTGACCCAGATTGCGCCGACCATCGCCGGCCTCACCAATCAAACGGTCTATCCGGGCAACAATGCCACGTTTAGTGCGACGGTGGGCGGGGCCCCGGCTCCCGCCTTGCAGTGGTTGGTCAATGGCACGCCTATTACCAGTGCAACCAACAGCACCCTCGTGGTGACCAACATCCATGGTTCTCAAAACGGCTACATCTATGCTCTGATGGCCACCAATACGGCGGGAACGTTGACGAGCAATGCGACGCTGATGGTGACAAGCCAGATGTTCTGCCTCAATTTTGACGTTAATAGAAATTATGCTTATCAAAACAGCACGGCGGTAGCTCCCGACATCGGCACGAATTGGAACATGCTGCCCACCAGTGGTATTTCCTCCGCATTCACCTCGAACAATGTGACGGATTCCAGCGCCCATGTGACAGCCTGTAGCATTACAGTTGCCGGCAGCTTCAATTCCTGGCCGGACAACAGCACTGGTAATCCGAATCCGGTGAATCTCATGGCCGACTATTTCTTCAACGGACCTTACACGATCACGTTTAGCAATCTCTCGCAAGGAACCTATGCGCTTTATGATTATGCCCACGGGAATGCGCTTGCCCAAAACTCTGTCGTAACTGTTAGTGCAGGCAACGGGAGTGCCAGTGCCAGCACGACGGCCAACGCGACTTACACGTCAAATTTCCGTGACACCACGGCAGGCCCCGGGGTGGCCTATGTGGTCTTGAATGGCACGGTCGGCAGTTCCGGAACCTTCACTTTCACCAACGCCAGCTATCTGAACGGCTTGCAACTCCAGCTGGTTTCGGCGGCGGGCGTCACGGGCTTGACCAATCAGACGGTGATTGCGGGAAATGCGACGGTGCTGGTTCCGGCGGTGATTGGAACCGCCCCCCTGGCGTATCAATGGAGTTCGAATGGCGTGGCGATGGCCAACGCCACGAATGCAACGCTGGCGCTGAGCAGCGTCCAGTATGCGCAGAACGGCGCGGTTTATTCGCTGGCGGCCAGCAACGCAGCGGGCGCCGATACCAACAGCATGACGCTGACAGTGATCGTCACACCGAGCATCACCGGCCTGGCCAACCAGGCTGTTCTGACCAATTCCACCGCCACCCTCAGCGCGACGGTTGCCGGTGTGCCCACGCCGACCCTACAGTGGCAGTTCAACGGCACCAACCTGGTAAACGGTTTGGATGCCAATGGGTCGACCCTTTCCGGCAGCACCAGCAGTTCTCTGGGAATCGCCAATGCGCAAGTTGCTGACACGGGCACCTATTTTTTGATTGCCAGTAATAGTGCCGGGGTTGTGACCAACAGCCTGACCCTGACGGTTTCTGCGGGTGGACTCATGCCCGTTTTAACCGGGCCAACAAGCCAGACGGTGGTCCAGAGCAATAATGCTACTTTTTTCGCATCGGTCACCGGATTGCCGGTGCCCACCCTGCAATGGCTGGATCAAACGGGAACGCCCATAACCGGGGCGACCAGTTCCACGCTGACGCTGACCAATGTCGCTTATGGCCAGAACGGCTATACCTATTCGCTGGTGGCCAGCAATAGCGCCGGAGTGGTGACAAACGGCGCGACGTTGACGGTGCTGGTTCCCGTGAGCCTTTCTGGCCAACCGCAAAATCTGGTGGTCACCAATACGCAGAGCGCGACCTTCAGCGTGACGGCAGTCGGCGTGCCGCCGCCGGCGTATCAATGGTATTACAACGCCAGCCCGATCAGCGGAGCCACGGCTGCGAGCTACACCCTGGCGAACGCCGCGCCGACCAACATGGGCAGCTATTCGGTGGTGGTCACCAACAGTGTTAATGCCATAACCAGTGCCGCCGCCACGCTGACGGTGAATTCAACCCTGGCGCCGATAGGCTTGACCCCGGCCAATGGGGCCACAGGCATCTGCTACGACACCCCGCTCGCCATCACCTTCAGCCAGACGCCGGTCCTCCGGACCGCAGGCAAAATCCGCATCTACAACGTCACCAACTCCACCGTCCCGGTGGATACGATTGATCTGGGCCTGTGTGTAACGAACGCTCCCACCTACGCCGTCAATGTCCAGCCCTATACCATCGGCGGACAGACATTCACGAATTTCCCGGTCATCCTCACCGGCAATACGGCGGCGATTTATCTGCATCATGGCCTGCTGACCTCCAACCAAACGTATTATGTCACCGTGGACGACGGGACGTTTGCTGACAGTGTGGGTGCCTATTTCGCCGGCATCTCCGCCACGAACGCCTGGTCGTTTACCACCAAAGTTTCCGGACCCGCCATCCCGACCAAACTGGTCGTGGCAGCCGACGGTAGCGGCGATTTCTTGACCGTTCAGGGGGCGGTGGATTCTGTGCCCGTGAATAATACCACACCGACCGTGATCAATATCCGCAATGGCACTTATACCGAGCTGGTGAATATCAATTCCCGGAATAATCTGGATTTGCGCGGCCAGAGCCGCAGCGGCGTGTTCATCGGCTATCCCAATAACAACTACGTCTTTGGCGGCGCTCCCTGGCGCTCCTGCTTTGTGCTCAATGGCAATGATTGCACCTTGGAAACCCTAACAGTGACCAACATGACGCCCGTCGGCGGCAGTCAGGCGGAAGCCATGGATGTCGAAGGTACCCGCGCCACCTTCTACAACATGGAACTGGACAGTCATCAGGATACCTTCCTGGTTCATTCTGCCGGCAAGCTGGTTTATTTCCAGGATTCCCTGATTCAGGGTGACACGGACTTCAACTGGGGTTACGGCACCGTCTATTACACCAACTGCGAACTTCGCTGTTTGAGTGCCGGCGGTCTCATCACCCAACCGCGCTCTCCGGCTACGACCAACGGTTTTGGCTTCTACAATTGCCGGATCACCAAGGGCTATTCTGGCAGCAGTGCGTTTTATTTGGGCCGCACCATCGGCACCCCCACCACGCCGTCCGAAGTGCTCTTTGGCAACTGCCTCATGGATGATGCGGTCACGGGTTATGCCAGTGATGCCGGAACGAATATGGCGGATTACGCCTGCAGCAATCTGACGGCCACGGCGGCAAAAACCGTGCTGTATTCCACCCACTCAGCCGGCAGCGATCCCTATGTCATAGCCCTCCAGAGTGCGGCCACCTGGCTCTACGGCTGGTCGCCCGCCCTGTCGCCCAACATCCTGTCACAGCCGACAAACCAGGCCGTGAGTCACGGTCAGTCGGCCAGTTTCACCGTGAGCGCCACTGGCATGCCGGCCCCGACTTACCAGTGGTTACGGAACGGCGCCTCAATCGCCGGGGCGACCAACGCCACCTACACGGTGGCCAGCGTGGTGCGGACCATTGGCGGGAATTACTTGGTCATGGTCAGCAATGCATCCGGCAGCGTCACCAGCACCGTCGCCTCATTGACTTATAACAATACGGCCCCGACAGCGACGCCGGCGACCTTCAACCGGGGCGGCTCGCCGACGTGGAAGCTGGCGGTGAGCGATCTGCTGACGAATGCCAGCGATGCGGACGGGGACGCGCTGACCCTGGTCAGCCTGGGGGGCAGCACCAACGGCGTGACGTTGGATTTGACGACCTTTCCGGGGTTGGTGGCCTATTACAACCCGAACCCGGTGACGGACCAGTTCACCTATACGGTGGCAGACGGCTATGGCGGGACCAACACCGCTGTGGTCACCCTGACCTACACGAGTACCAATGCGGTGACGGGCACCAGTTCGATTGCGGGCATCACCGGCAGCAACCCGAAAATGCTGACTGCTTTCGGCATCCCGGACTACATCTATGGGGTGCAGCGCTCCACGAATTTGACCACCTGGGTGGATATCGGCACGACGGCGGCAGGAACCAATGGGGTCATCAGCATCAGCGATTATTTTGGCGATCTGGGCAGCAATGCCCCGGGCTCAGCGTATTACCGCCTGAAGTGGTAACAAGAACTTGGCACCGGGTTTGGGTTCCCGTTGCAAAGACCGGATGGGGTTTTCCGTTTGGGGTGAGTGGTGGCGTTCCTGATTTGGCGCCGCCACTCGTCTCCCGAAGTGATAGAACAACAACGAATTATGAAGCACTCTTTAATGGCCGCAGCCATCCTCTGGGCCGCCACCACAGCACTGGTGCCGGCACAGGTCATCACCACCAATAGCTACAGTCTCAGCCCGGGTGCGGGGATCCCGGACGGCAGTCCGGTGGGGCTCCTGCAGCAGTTCAGCGTCAGCAGCCTGGCCGGCAGCATCACCAACGTCCAGGTCCAGATGAACATCACCGGCGGGTTCAACGGGGATTTGTACGCGTATCTGGTGAATCCGCAGGGTCAGCTGTCGGTGTTGCTGAACCGGGTGGGGGTGACGGGCAGCAACCCCTTTGGCTACGGCGACAGCGGGATGAATCTGACGCTGGACGGGCTGGCGGCGAACAACATCCACAGCTACGCGAGCGGTGGACCGGGCACGTACAGCCTGAGTGGCACCACGTGGGCGGCTGACGGTCGGAATATCGACCCGCAGGCGGCGGGAAGTGTTTTCAATACGGCAGCCACGGACGCCAATTTGAGCATTTACCAGAATTCGGCCCCGAATGGCGTCTGGACCTTTTTCATTGCCGATTTGAGCAGCGGCGGCGGCAGCGCCACCCTGAACAATGTGGTCCTGACGATTATGAGCGTCCCGGAGCCGCAGCCTTGGCTGATATGGGGCGGGGGACTGGCCGTGATGTTCCTCGGTCAGCGCGGGCGTTATAGCCCCGGTGAGGCAGTTTGATGGGGTTAATAATAATTGTTTCATTGTGTGGCCGCAAAAAATGCACCTTCCGGTCAGGTCGCACACCCTGCAGAAAAATCATACTTTTTCGCCTAAACTCGGTAGCGACAGATTTAAGGCGCATGATAAATTTAATCAATCTCTCTCTATGAACACCGCAAACCATCGCGTCCATGGACGCAAAGGCATTCTGACTGGTCCGAAGGGCAATGATATCACCCACGGACTGAATTTGCCCGGGCGGGCTTTTACGCTGATCGAACTGCTGGTGGTGATCGCCATCATCGCCATTCTGGCGGCGATGCTGTTGCCGGCCTTGACCAAGGCAAAGCAGAAGGCTCAGGGGATATCCTGCATGAACAACATGAAGCAAATGGGGCTAGCCGATATCATGTATGCCGGAGAGAATACCGGCAAATGGTCTCCCAATCCGGATGGAGCCGGGGCGCCGCCGTATTCGGGGGAGGACGCGCAGAGACCGTCATGGGTGGCCGGGCAGATGAGCCTGACCGCGAGTTCGGACAACACGAACGAGGTCAAGTTGGTTGGTGACCAATATGCCCAGTTCGGTTCCCTTGGCTCGTACACGAAAAGCCCCAAAGTCTATCACTGCCCGGCGGATAAATATGCCGCTCCCGGTCAGGATCAGCGTGTGCGTTCCTGCACGAAGAACAGTTACATATCCCCGCACGTTTTGAATAATGGGGTTGCCACCATCAGTGCCTCCATTCTCACCAGCGGCAACGAGTACTATTTGAAGGACACCAGTTTTCACAAACGGCCGGCCACGGATGTCTTCCTCTTTGTGGATGAACGAACCGACACCTTAAACGACGGGTTCTTTTGGTCGCCCGGTCAGGATTATAATCTGCGGGATTTGCCCGCCATCGCCCATAATCAAAGCTCCTCTTTTGCCTATGCGGATGGCCACGCAGAGCTTCACAAATGGCATGATGGTTTTTTTATCGCCTTAACGGCTGGTGGCAACACGCAATACCCCGGGCTGAGCGATGCAGACTGGCTATGGCAGCACAGCACCAGCAAATGATGAAAATGCGTGTTTCGTAAAGAATTTCCCCAAACAAATCCAATAAACCTAAACCATGAAAACCACACCAAACACTAAAGTTTTGAGCCGCCTGATGGCGGTAATATTCGCCACCCTCGTGCTGGGGGCAGGAAGGTCAAACGTCAACGCCGCCGTCAAGATATGGGGTGGTGTAACTGCCGGACTGGCTGGGGATGGAACCACCATGTCCTCGCCTGCCAACTGGTATGGCGGAGTGGCTCCGGTAGCTGCGGATGCATTGGTATTCAGCAACAGCACCTCGTTGACCCCCAACAACGATTTCGCGAACGGCACCTCCTTCACGAACATTTCGTTTAGCCCTACCGCCGGGGCCTACACCATTAGTGGCAACACGCTTGCCATTGGCTTGGGCTCTACGGTGGTTGGAATTACCAATTATTCCGCCAATGTGCAGACTTTTACCTGTGCCATCACGAATAATGGTGGTTCGCGCGTTTACAACGCCTTGTCCAACGACATGGTTTTTGCCCAGGTGAACGGCAACACTTTGATCAAAGCAGGGGCAAGCAGCGTGATTCTAAACGGGGCAGTCGGCAATGTGTCTACGGCTGCAATTATTAGTGGCGGAAAATTATTTTTGGCAAAAAGCGCCAATGAGGCCGTCTCCAGCAGCTCTTCAACCACTGGAACCATTATTAATAGCAACGGAACCCTCGTGGTATTTGGGCCGGGAACCGACCAGATCCATTACAACAACCGCATGAACATCGAACAAGGTGGCGCACTTGACGTCCGGAATCCGGAAGAAATTGCCAGCTTGTCCAGCACGGGTGCGGTCAGTGGCGTGGTGTTCAACAATACCAACATCCCCATAACGCTTACGGTGGGCGGCGGCGACGGCCACAAGGCCATTTTCAATGGTTCGCTTCAGGATGGCACAGGGGTGCTGAATTTTATGTTGGAGCGCGACAATATGCAGCTCCTCAACGGGGTCAACTCGTATTCCGGCACGACGCTTGTTCAAAACAACGTTGGCACCACCACCATCACCCGGCTTATTGTAAACGGTATTCACACCAACGGTGGAACATATAATGTCAATTCCACGAAGGGAACGGTGGCTGCGCCCGGAGCTTTTCTTTGCGGGACGGGTCTGATTAGCGCCGCATCCGTTACCATCGGAACCGGTGCCGCGAATAACTATGCCGGAATCTCTCCCGGCGGGGCATTGAGCGCCAATGCGGATACCGCGACTTTTGCGGATACCACGGGCATCCTGACTATCAGCAATAGCGTGGTGACGTTGAGCACCAATTCCACCTTGTCCGTCCAGCTTACCAATACCACGGCGGGTTCTGGATATGATCAGCTCGTTCTGGCCGGCACGTCGGTGCTCACCAACAATGGCGCCAACCTCAACCTGACCTTGGGATATACGCCGGCGAATGGCGACAAGTTCACTGTGGTCAAGGTTCAGGGCACCAGTCCCGCCAACAACGTTGGTGTTTTTACGTCATTGAACGGCGTTGCGGCCAACCTTTCCCAAGGCGCTACGAATACTGAACCCAGTTCGGGGAAAATGTTTCGCATCAGCTATCAGGCCGAGGGATCCACCTTTGACATGGGCGCGGGCAACGGCAATGACATTATGATCCAATTTGTTGCGCCAGCGTACGCCGGCAACAATTTGACCTGGCGCGGCGATGGGGTGAATAACAATTGGGATATTGCAACCACGGCGGATTGGTCCACCAATGGGGCCTCTCTTACGACCTTTAATAACGGTGATTACGTCACGTTTGAGAATACAGGTTCCAACAATGTTTCTGTGAACATCGTCACGCCTCTTACTCCCGGCTCCTTGCTTGTCAATGCCACCAAAAGTTATGAGCTCGACGGCACCGGTTTTACCAATGCGGTGGTGATGACAAAAACCAACACCGGCACACTGATCATCAATACGGTAAACAACAGCAACTCAGGCGCCACCCTGGTGAGACAGGGCATATTGCAAATCGGCACCAACGGAACCACCGGCGCCCTGTCGCCTGCCGCTTCATTGGATATCGCAACCAGTGGAACAGTGGTGTATCGCCATTCCGATGATACGATTTGGAACCTCGCGTTTACCGGCGCAGGTGTGTTTGTCCATGATGGTTCAGGGCTATTGACCCTAAAATCCGCAGTTGAGGATCAACCGGTGGGGTTTGGCGCGGGTTGGGCGAGCCATTCCAAGGGGTCATCCGTGGTTTGGCGGGCGAGCAGGCGGAG
>Ga0214172_1000807_pt1 | contig 11323 bp, 7 predicted proteins | sample TroBogEpilimnion_29_FD_153010 | JGI IMG/M metagenome (GOLD analysis project Ga0214172, IMG submission 153010) | Freshwater microbial communities from Trout Bog Lake, WI - 12JUL2007 epilimnion | ecosystem: Environmental > Aquatic > Freshwater > Lake > Epilimnion/Euphotic zone | place: Trout Bog...
TAATAATTTAAAGCCCTATTTTTTACATCATCTGTTAAAGAAAATGGCTGATTATCATTACTATTTACTTTAGCTCCATATATAGTTCTTACTACTTTATCAAAATTTATTGCTAATTCTGCTCTGCTAAATCTATCAGTAGGTTGAGTATTACTATTTAAATTTTTTAAATTTTGAGCATCTCCAATTTCATTTTTAAATCTATCCCGCGTCCCGTAATTATATATCCCAAAATCTGAAGTATCTTTTGAAAGACTTACTTGACTCCCTGGCACTGGATTTGCTGCAATGGATATTAAATTTGAAATTTTATTACTTATATCAGTTCTTAATTCAAAAGATCTAGCTATTGAACCAACTCCATAAATTGGCAATTCAAATGCAGTATCATTATTTTTATCATAATTTATACAAATACCGTTTATAGTTATAGAAGTATCTGCTGCGCCATTTACTTGATCATCTACTATAATATAGCAATTAGCATTATCATTATACGCTAATCTAAATGCATTTATTCCTCCAAGATATTTATTTAAATCTACTATTATAGTCTGTATAATAGACTGAAAATACACCTCATGATTATCACTTGCTTTAGCATATCCTGATATAGTTTTTAAAAGATAATTAATATCAACTAAAATATTCATGAATTTACCAACATAACCATCTGTTTGAGGCCCGCCGTATTCGCTATTTTGTAATGGTAGATATTGATTTATAATATTATCAGTCTCTGGATCAAAGATTGTCTGTTTAAATTCCTGCTTTTCATTTTCTCCATTAGTATTTTGTATAGTTTTTTTATAGTATATAGTTCCATTACTTGAAAGAATATCTTTATCAAATAGACTATCATAGTCACTTTTATCTCCTGTAAAACGTATTAAAAATTTTTCTGGGTCTATCGAAAATTGTTTTTTATTACTTAAAAAGAAATTAGTCTCTGGATTAAAATCTATATACGCCATAGGAGTTATGACTTCACTATTATAATTTGATCTATTATAAAGAATACCAGTGTGATTTAGCATCATAAGAAAAGATCCTAAGGTAATATAAATAGACTGTTTAGTGTCTTTATCTGGTACTTCCAAATTTAAAGATTCATTATATCCAGCAGTAAAAAGAGTAAATAATATTTCAAAATCTACTGGTTTCATACGATTATAATGATTTTTTAATGTTGGATTATTTCCAGTTACATCAAAAGCATTTTCTCCACTCATTAAATATCTGCTATTTCCATAATAGGTATTTATTTTTAATCTCTCTTTTTCAACTAATCCCCCATTTATGTATTTACTATATACATCATCAGTCAATTCAGCTTTTATTTGATCTACTGTAGGGAATCTTCCATCAGGAAATATAGTTGAATATGCACCTTCAGAAAATAAATCTTTATAAAATTGATCTTGTATTTCTTTTTTTATAGTACTTTGATTTGGATTATTATATACATATAGCATTATTGATTTAAGCATAAGCTCAATAGCAGATTCAGATTCTATAGCGCTTTTAAATTGTTCTATATTATATTTAGCATTTATAGATTTTGTTTTATCTTTTATATCTTTATCATACTCTTCTTGTGCGGTTGAAATAGATTGATTATAATTATCTACTGGTTTATTATCTGATAAATGCTGAGGTCCTTCTACAGTTTTTATTAATGATAAATCGGCTAATGCTGTTAATGGATATTCTGATCCATTTGCTCCTCCTAAATATATTTGTAATTGAAAATCATCATTTGGTTCATTAGCTGATAATTTTATATAAGAATATAAATTAGATGTAGATTTCCCATTTATATTAGAATCTATAGCTTCAATTTTATATTTTGTATTTGAATTATTATATGCATCATAAATACTAATACGATTATCTATATTTCTAGGTATAGCAATACCTATAGCATACTTATTATCACCATATTTTATAGCCTTTGTATAAAAATCATCTAAAGTATTACCACTTATATCACCTCCAGATTTTCGAATAGTATCTGTAAAAGCATTTGCATTAGGACTAGTTACTTTTAATAATCCAAGTAATCTAGGAATATCTAAAGTTACCTCTATATCATCAGATGATAAATTAAATTGTTTTGGTGCTATATATTTACCATTTATATCATTATTTATATTTTTAAAAAATATTGCATTATTTGTAGTAAATGATGACCCCCCTCCTATATAATATGCTATATCTTCATCTTCTGTAGATGATTGATTATTTGCAGGTTTACTAAATTCATATTTTGAGATCCATGTATCTGTATCTGTTTGAGCTGATGATTTATATAATGTTAAAAGTGCTTCATCAGGTTTATTTTGTTGTGCATATAATTTTGCTAAATTACTTATAGCTTGAGGATATCCAAATTGTTTATAATCATTATTATAAGTATTTTGATTATTATTATAAAAATCGACTGCTTTTCTATTAACATCTTCTGGGGTATCAATTTGAGAATGATCTCCTATCGGGATATGACCTTTATGAAATAATAAATTTTGAAAAGGGTCAGATATTTGTAATTGAGCCCATAAATTATTCGTATTTTTTAAATCACCTATTGCTTTTGCTAAATCACTTTGTCTTTTAGCAGCTGCTTGCGCTTTTGCCTGAGCTGTCTCTTCTTTTCTTCTTCTATCTAAATAATCTTTAAGTTGATTTTCATAGGCTCTTGTCATACCAGGATGATTAATTTTCATATTATCCATAACTGCACCTAATGCAAGTGCTTTTATAGTACAATCATAGCCACCCTCTGAAGTCATGGCAAAATTAAATTGAGTTATAGTTGCAAGAAATCCGCCGTAATTCCCTAAAGATTTTTGAGTATTTGTATTTATTTTGATCATTAGCTCCTCTTTAGTCCAATCAGATTTAAAAGGATTTCCAATCATAAACATCTCTGATGAATTTAATTTCCCTAAATTATCAAAATATTTTGTATGACCCCACTCTATAAGAATTGTAAAACCTGGTCTAAAATATAGTGCGTCTATAATATCAAGCTGTGATTTATCCCAAACTTTAAGATTTATATTTACAGTCATAAGCGATCCCATTTTACCAGTAGACTCCACTGTCATACTAGTAATACCTGGCATAGGTCTATAACCATACTTTTTAATTTCACTATCTCCAAGCATGCCATATGATCCACCTAGACCATATCTAAGATTCATAGATCCATCTGTAAGAGATGGTTTTATTGTATATTGTGAAGTACCTCCATATAATACAAATTTTTCAGCAAGACTGCTCTCATTTGGTAATGTGTCGCCTATTATATCTTCATAATTTTTATAAAGAGGGGATTTTTGTTGAATAGTAATAGAGGCGCCTGGATTATCGACTGATTCATTTTCAATTAAATCAACTGAAGACACTACTCTTATCCAAGAATTTTTATTTGCAAAATAGATTAGATCTTCTTGACTTCTATTCTTTTCAGAAAGTTTTTCACTTCTTTTTTTAAGCTGATTTGCAGCCCAGGGGTATATTGAATAACCTGCAATATTACATATTTGCTCTAAATCTGCTGTAGACATAACTTATCTTACTGTGTTTATTTGATTATAATTATTTACTATTGATCTAATATCTGAAGGAAGTCTTAATTGTACTCCTATTGGAGGAAAAACACTATCGCATGATAATGAATTTGCAGATGCAATTACCCACCAATATCCAGGATCTCCATAGATATTATTTGACATAACATCCATTCTATCTCCTAATACAGTAATAACATAAATATCATTATCAGACAGAGGAATATCTGGATATATAGCATTTACATATATAGATTTTGATCTAGGATCTACTGGATCGCTCTTTATTGTTAATATATTTTGATATCTATTTATCATTGTTTTATATTAATTATAGGTAATTATAATGGTATTTCTGGAATAGGAGTTTGAGTAATAGGTGTAATAGGAGTAGGAGTAGGAGTTTGTTGATTTATTTTAGATATTGCATCATAAACACGTAATTTAGATTGTAAAAATCCCTGTTTTGTACCATTTGTAATTAAATTAGTAATAGAATCTGGCGTTGATCTACTTGGTAATATATCATGTATAGGTTTAAAAGTTATAGACACATCTAAAACATGTGGTAATTCTTGTAAACTAGGATCATCATCTATATTTATTTCCCAAGGTATACTATTATCTACAGTGATATTTACATTTTCTAAAAATCCAGGTACTCTATATAAATAGTCCCCTAAAGTAATTTTTACTAGAGGTGCTCTCATAGTCTGATTTCCATTAGTAGAGTAATCTGGGTAGACTTGAGATATTAAATAATTAAGTTTATTATATAGAGGTTGTAGTTCACTTGCACTAAATGCTGCTACTTTAAAAGAAAATGATATACTTCTTGAAAATCCTTGATAAGTATAAAATTCTTCTCCTCTACCATAATATCTAAAAGAATTTAGTACTGCAGAATTTGAGTCTGTAAATCCATTAGATAATAGTACTCTAAATATAAGGGCCACATAGTTATTTGGATGATCATTATCTACACACTCAAATCCAAATTTTATACTATCAGTCTTTGGTATTTTTAATATACTAGCCATTATTTTATAAGGATCATCTCCATTTATAGGATTTATAGCTTGTGGATATAGTGAATTTATAACATCATTTCTTGATCCTGAAAGCGCTGAAACATTATATACTCCTATGCGATTTTGCATAGATTTTTTATTAGTATAAGGTTGTGTTTTAGTAAAATCCTTGCTGCCTTTTACAGGGGTCTGTTGTGCAATTTGAGCATATGTCATATTACTACCTATTAAATTTATAGTAGTATCAAATGCTCTTTTTATTACTGTATTTCCAGATTGATACCCTGAATTTGGTCCACCTGGGTAATTAAATAGTGTATTTGCAGTTATAGAAATACCTAAACTTTTAGCAAGTGCTAGATCTATTATTGGCACATTAAATACTGTAGTAGGCGCAGTAGTCATATTACTAATCTTTAATTTAGTAAGTAATAATAATCTATTATTTACTGCATCATTAGATATATTTTGAAATCCTACTGTATCTGCATAGTATTGATCTCTAGCACCAAAATTAACACTGCCCACTCTTGTAAGATGTCCTCCGGTACCCTGTATTTTAACTTGACCTAAAAGATTATCTACACTATATACTCGAGTATTTTCTACAATTCCAGGCAAAGTTTGTGAATTATATGAATCTATAAAACTAGGACCAGTTTCCATTTTAGGATTTGTAAATTGTAAAGTTCTCTGTTTATCTAAAAATACTTTACCTTTTACTGGATCATTTAAAAATGCCTTAATCCTCTGCGTGTCTATTTCTCTTGAAGGGTATGTACCTCCTCTAATAGGAAAATCTACTAATGTCCCAATATCCGCTTTTATAGTAATGCCTCCAACATCAGCAGAGCCGCTATTATTAAATTTCACATATGGCTGTCCAGAATAACCTCCTCCTTTTTGATCTTGTGAAAATTTTAAAGATGTGTATTTAGTTTGTAGATTTATAAGTGCCATTATATTACTATTATTTTGTTTGAGATGCGCCTGTTTGACCTCCAGTATGATATGGATGAGTATTTGTACTATCTGCTGCTGGTAAATTATAATACACAGTTTGATTAGCCTGTCCTACTTTATGACCTTCTTGTTGTATAGTACTAGTTAATTGAATTGTTACTGGTTGTACTCTATTTTGAGTAGGCGTAGTAGATGGTGTGGCTGCTGATGTATTATCTCTAAAACCTACTTGATTTGATATAGCATTTGGAGATACCTCTTCTGGCTTAAAAAAATCTGAAACTTTTCCAGCTGCAATATCTAATCCGGCTCCTACTGCAAATGATTTCGCAGCACCTATACCTAATCCAACAGCCGCTTCCGGTGCTACAATTGCTAATGCGATCGCAGCTATTGTTTGAATTGCTCCTAATATTTCAAAAAATGTGGCAGCTGCATGCATTAATCCTGATATAGCTTTAGGTAAATTTACAAAAAAATGAGCTATTCCTTTTATTATAGGTTCTATTTTTTCCATTATGGTCTTAAATCCACCTGCTGAATTTACCATATTTATAAAAGAATCAATTATTGGACCTAGATACTTTTCAAGTACTATAGATAAATTATCTTTTATTTTCTCTATTACACTATTCCACTTATCTGCTATGGACGCTGATCTATCTTGAGCTGCGCCTTGTTCTGTTAATATACCTTCTATTTGTTTGTATGTATAACCCTGTTTTACTAATTGATTATATGTTTCACCGGCAGTTGCATTTTCAGCTATTCCATATTTTCTTACTAATTCTTGTTTTTTAATTATTTCTGCTAAACTATCTTCAGACATATTTAAGGCTTCGGCATATGCCTGTCTTTCAATAGTATTCATTTTTTCAAAATCTAGCATACTAGGAATTCTTTTTCCTATTTCTGCCATAAGCCCGGCAGTATCATGAGTTAAAGATAAGTATCTTAATCTTTGTAAATTAAGATCTTTTCCTGTAATAAGCTGAGCTTCAAATTCTTTGCCTATGCTAGTTTCAAAATCAAGAAATCCATTTGCTGTAGAATTTACTTGATCTAAAGATAATCCTAAAGCATGCGCTTTTACAACTGCTGCTGCTAAAGCTGGAACATTACCTTTAAAATTTAATAAAACAAGGGAAGATACTTTTGATATCTCTCCTACTATTTGTTTTTGAGATAGTAATGATTTATTTCTACTACCTTCTATTTGTCTAATTGAATCTATAGTATAATATGTATCTTTAAAAGATTTTCCACTTAAAGCAGAATTTTCCATTATAGATCCTAAATCAGCTGCAGTAAGACCAAATTGTCTTTGAAGAATAGCGGCCGTCTCTGTAGTTTCTTTATTATTTTTTAGAAAAAGACCAGACGCTTCTGTTAATGCTGAATACGCCTCTCTATACTCTTTAGTAGTAAAAAATAAATCTTGAGATGAATTAACCATGCTAAGAAAAGACTCTTGTAGTCCTTTAGCTGCGACGGATCCTATTCCAAGATTTTTACCAAATTCAAATATAGCGCTATTCCATCCAACTATTAAATTTAAAGTCTCTGTTGCTACTTTCTTAATAAAACCAAATACTGCTTTTATTCCACTCCAAATAGCACTTTGAGCTTTCATTACAAGACTAAATTGAATTGCTGGGTCAATTAATGATTCTTTTATGCCGGCTTTTAATCCAGCTAAAAATATTTTACTTCTACTTTGATTATCTTCAAAAGCATCTTCCATAGCTTCTAAAGCCTTGGTTCCAATAGAAATATCAATTCCTAATTTTTTAAATAGAGCTCCAGTTATTCCTATTTTTGAACTAAATTCTTTTGCTGTGCTTAATTGACTTTTTAATCCAGATTCTATATCTTTATTAGCATCTGATATTTTTTTATATACTAAATATTCAGCTTCATTTATATCTAAATTATGTTCTTCAAGTTGTAATTGAGCAATTTTTTGATTTATAATATCAGCTTGAATCTTTAATTGATTTTCAGTAGTTTTATCATTTGATTTTAATCTAATTAATTCTTTTTGAGATTCTAAAATATCATTATTTAAATCTAAAATTTTCTGTACATTTATCTTTTGTGTATTTGATAATTTACTTTCTTTTTCCTCAAATATACCCTGTTGAACTTTTATTTTATAAAGTTGATTATTTATATCTTTTATATTAAGTTCACTTGCAGTAGTAACTTTTAATTTTGCATTTAAAACTTCTGTATATTTACTAGTATTCTTAAGTGCTGTTTGCGCTTCTTTTAATATATCATTAAAATCCCCAGTAGCTTCTGTTACGCTTCTGAGTATAGTTTTAATACTATTTAATTCTTCTGTTGTTTTACTAAGTTGATTTGTAATATTAGCTTTGCTAGGAATTTTAGCCATTGTCTATATAGTATTATAGATATAAATATCAGACATAATTACTTTTTAGCTCTCGCTTTAGAAATAAAATCTGGTGGTTTGATTGCCGCCTGCTTTGTATCATCAGACATTTTGAATTTCTTCATGTCTGTATTTTCAGTTATTATTTGGGACTGCGTATTGCGCTGTTCTTCAACCTTTTTTAAGAATTCATTAATCTTCTTAAGACTAAACTTTCTATGCGGAATTGGCATATCCCAGACATCATTCCAGCTAAATCCACCATTACCATGATAAACTAATTCAAAAATTTCTGTCATAAAGACAGCTCTATATTCCTGCCCCGGGAAAAAAGAATTCTGCTGTGATTGGTAGATCAATCTCGGCCTCCTCTCCGTTCTTTAAAGTAACTGCTGTTTTCATTACTATATCTGGAGTAATTTCATTAATATATTGCCTTAGCGCTGAAGCATCACGAGCCATAAGAGCGGTATCTACAAATTCTCTTATTGTTTTATTTGATCTATCTCCATTTACTGATTGTATTTGGAATTTAAGTCTTAAACTCGCGCCTGGATCTTGATTTAGTGCTTTCTTTAGACCTTTAGCCTCATCATCGATCTTTTTATCATCTCCTACTGTAAGTAGCTTAAATGTCACAGTATTTTTTGAGAATGGAAGTTCAAATGAAAATTCATTTGCATTTGTATAAAGAGTCTCATTAATCTTTTTATATTCTAATTTTTGAAGATCTGCTGTTACAATTTCTTCTTCTCCAGTATCTGAATTTACATATTTGAATTGGTAATCTTTACCATATGCTAAAATCCTTGCTGCAATTAGTAGACCATTTCTATCTCCTAGTATTAAATCATCATAATTAACATCAGAAGAGATCAAGGCCTTAAGAGTCTTCTCTATAGCCGTGCCATTCTTAAGATTATTAATATTTGTAAGTATGTCTTCGTGTCGAGCTGTCATATATTTCATCTCTATTTGACCTGAAGATAGTGGATTTTCTTTAGAATAAACTAATCCTTTACTTGGTAATTCTACTATTTCTGTAGGTATTACAAATTTCTGTTCTGCCATGTGCAACTGTGTTTATTATATATATTGAGGTTTTAAGTTTTTCCTCTATAGAATATAATGAAACTTTTCTAAAAAGAAAAAAGCTCGTACAAAGTCGAGCTTTTTTTTATAATATTTTTAATAGTTTAGAATAAAAATATTCTAGTAATTGAGGATTAATAATTTAATATTGCATAGTCCATTCCGAGTGTCAATGTCAATTCTGTAGGATCTGTTGTACTCCAGTCATAATTACCAGCTGAGAATGTCTTAATAAATGCTCCACGAATTATCCACTCAGACACTATATCTCCAACTGGACCGATAATATCTAGAGTAATATCTTTCTTATAGAAGTCAGAGTAGCCATCGCGACCAGTCACTGATTCATGATGTAATCTGACCCACTCCATACATGCCTGTTGACCTGAAGGAGATATTGGATTATAAAGAGAAAGCTCAATATCTTTCCATTCAGCTTTACCCTTTATCTTGAAGTACGTATTGATGTGGTCAAGTTTGATTTCACCCATTTCAACACTAGGAGCTGATGCTTTTTTAATCATGTATGAGGGAATACCGTCGATGTACATGATGAACCTATTGCTTACTGTAGGTTCAAATGCCGTATAAAAAATTTCACTCGGATCCAAAAGTCCTGCCATTTTATTATAGTTTTATGTTGTTGTTCGTTTATAAATATACTTACTTTGCTTTTTTTGCTTGTGCTTTCCACATTGCAGCAGCTGCTACTTTTTGTCCTGATTCTTTTGAACCATATTCTTTTGCTGCTTTTGCGGCTAATTTATCAAAGCCTTTGCCTGCTTTACCAATGTCTTTTCCAGCTTTGGCTTTTTTAGCTACTACTGATTTCTCTTTCTTAGTCATTCCAGCAGATGGCTTCTTTTTAGCTTCATTTAATTCTATTGTAATATCTCCATTTGGGCTAACCTTTTTTACTACTCCCTTTTTAGTTTCAGAGCCACTTTTTAATTCAATAGGATCGCCTTCTTCATGATTATGATATTGAGCTGTCCACAGTTTACCATCTAACTTTGTCTTGAAATTATCTCCACTAGCTATATGTATCATGGCTTCATCTAGATCATCTCCAATAAATTCTTCATATGCATATTTCATAGCCTCTTCAGCTTCAGATCCATTCATTACATTTCCAAGTATATACTCTAGAATTTTAATATCTGATACTCCAAATTCTCTTAAAGTTTGTAATATTCCAAAAGCCTCTTGTCTTGGATTTGGAAATGCCTCATTTAGTATTTTGTCTTTGAGAGTCTCATATAGTGCAACTGGCACTTTAACTCTTACGATTGTATTTTTATTCATATTTATTTTTTATTATGCAAAGCTTGCGCCAGTTGGTAATATATTAAATGTAAGTTGTATAAATTCAGCAGTTCTAGTTGGTTGTATGTATATAGTACCCACTAATTCATTTCTATCTACTACATCTGGTGTATTATTAGTTTCATCCATTACTACAGAGTGGCTATAAAGACCTTGACGCTGTTGTACTGAAGCCAAATATGGATTTACAGCATTCAAGAATTTATTACGAGTTACTTGCGTATTTGGTTCGAATACTAGATTTCCAGAAACTTGAATAATATATCTTTTAAGAGCAATCAGTAGTCTACGTACATTTACTCTATCAAGAGCAGATGCAGCAGCTTGAAGAGTCTTTTGACCATATATCACTGTTCCCACTGTAGGGAAATTTGCAATTGGATTTACTTTAGAAGAGTATAGTGTATTTCTATCAGTAACTGAAAGTTTTCTTTCTGGTTGAAGTACTGTAGTTAGACCGCCTCTTGTAAAACCAGCGGGTGCAAACCACTCAGCAGCAATCTTGTCATTATATTCATATACTGCTGGCACCATAGTAGAAGCAGGTACCCAGTTGATCTTTCCAGTCTCTTGAGATTTTACCTGTACCCATGGCCAATATGTAGCTCCATATGAGCTATCAAAAGTTTTAGCTTGAGTCGTTACTGTATTGATATTCTGACCATAGCCTACCATATCAACTACTGCAATATTATCGCCTCTAGTTTGAGCTAATTGAAGTAGAGATGATATTTCAGAAGAGGCATTTTGAGATGTTAAACCTGGAGCAAAAATAGCATTAAAATCATATGCATCTTTGTTACCTAATAGATTTATAACATTATCATAATCATTACGCGTTAAAGGTTTAATCCCTTTAGTTCCAAATTTAACTTCTAATTCATATTCTAATAAATTTGAGCTATAAGAAGGATTCATAGAATAAAACAAAGACACAA
>Ga0214172_1000813_pt1 | contig 11267 bp, 6 predicted proteins | sample TroBogEpilimnion_29_FD_153010 | JGI IMG/M metagenome (GOLD analysis project Ga0214172, IMG submission 153010) | Freshwater microbial communities from Trout Bog Lake, WI - 12JUL2007 epilimnion | ecosystem: Environmental > Aquatic > Freshwater > Lake > Epilimnion/Euphotic zone | place: Trout Bog...
AGCAGTACGATTCCTCCAGCACCAACTACCACCGGTATCTCACCCCGGCCCAGTTTGCCGCCCAGTTCGGTGCCACCGCTGCGGATTACCAATCGGTTGCCACGTTTGCCCAGGCCAATGGTCTGACGGTGACGGCCACCCATCCCAACCGCTTGATTCTGGATGTGGTCGGTTCCGCCGCCAGCATTCAAAATGCCTTTCACGTGCAGTTGAAAGTCTACAACCATCCCACCGAGTCACGCACCTTTTTTGCGCCAACGAACGATCCGGTGATCAGCAGTTCCTTGCCGATCTTGCACGTCAGTGGTCTGGATAATTATTATCAGCCCCATCCTAAACTGGTGCCGATGTCCCAAAATACGAACTCGGTCACGCCCAAACTCGGTTCCGGTCCGGGCGGCTCCTATCTCGGCAGCGACTTCCGCAAGGCTTATGTGCCGGGAACGACGTTGACGGGGGCGGGGCAAAGTGTCGGCCTGCTGCAGTTCGATGGCTTTTATGCGAGTGATATCGCGGCGTATGCTTCCGCGATCGGTCTGACCAATCCACCGTCGGTGATTACCGTGCCCATTGATGGCGGCGTGTCCGTGCCCGGCGGCGGCAATGGCGAAGTCTGTCTGGACATCGAGATGATTTTTGCCATGGCTCCCGGGGTGGCCAATGTCTATGTCTATGAAGCGCCCAACCCCAGTCCGTGGGTGGATTTGCTGAGCCGTATGGCCAATGATAATCTGGCCCGCCAGTTAAGCTGTTCCTGGGGCGGCGGTGCGCCGGATGCCGCAGCGGAACAAATCTTCCAGCAGATGGCGCTGCAGGGCCAATCGTTTTACAACGCGGTGGGCGACAGCGATGCGTTTAATAATCCCTTCAATCCGCCTCAATTCCCCGAAGACAGCCCGCATATCACGCAGGTGGGCGGAACGACGCTGACCACCGCGCCGGGCGCGGGTTATACCTCGGAAAAGGTTTGGAATTGGGGCGGAGGCATCGGCTCCTGCGGCGGTATCAGCACTTTCTATTCAATTCCCACCTGGCAGCAGGGCGTCAGCATGGCGAACAATCAGGGTTCGACCACCATGCGCAATATGCCGGATGTGGCGTTGACGGCGGACAATGTCTATGTGATTTCAGACAATGGTGTGCCGGGAGTCTTTGGCGGCACGAGCTGTGCCGCGCCCCTCTGGGCGGCCTACACGGCCCTGATCAATCAGCAGGGAACCATCAACGGAAAGCCGGCGGTCGGCTTCGTCAATCCGGCGCTCTACGCCCTCGCCAGTACCACCAATTACGCGAATGTCTTTAATGATGTGACCAATGGCGACAATACGTGGAGCTTAAGCCCGTCAAGTTTCTTCGCCGTCCCCGGCTATGACCTTTGTACCGGCCTCGGCACGCCCAAGGGAACCAACCTGATCAACGCCCTCGTTGGCCTGGGCAGCCCGGTCGCCACCGGCCCGATTATTTCCGCACCCGTCGGTCCCTGGGGCACGAATCTCGCCGTGATGAACGGCAGCAATCCCAACGGCGCCTGGTTCCTGTTTGTGCAGGATGACAAGCCGGTGGACATTGGCTCGATTGCCAACGGCTGGTATGTGACGCTCACCAGCGCCAACCCGGTGGGCTTTGCCGCCGACAACGCGCTCTATGCCACTCCGACGAATCTGACAATTGCCCCGTCCACGCCGTGGTCGGTTACCTTGTCGATCACCAATTACGGCCCGTCTCTTTCCACGAATGTGCTGGTCTCGGACGACTTGCCCAGTGGTCTGCTGCTGGTCTCCAACACACCGTCGGCGGGTGTGGTGACGACGAATGGAAATAATTCCATCGCGTGGAATCTGCCCAACCTGCCCATCAACACCGGTGCCACGCTGGTCTTGAATTTCTTCGCTGGTTCTGCTGGCATTTATACCAACACGGCATCCGTTTCGGCCGGCACCAGTGACCCGAATCCGGATGACGACGTGGCGGTGTCCACCCTGATCGTCAGTGGTGTGCCCCCGCTGCCCCCGCAGTTGACGTTTGCTAATGTACCCGGCGCCGGCGGCGGATTCCAATTGAACATCGGTGGGAATGAAGGATCTTCAGTCATTATTCAGGCCTCCACCAACCTGATCAACTGGGTCGGTCTTATTACCAACCTCGTGCCCTTTACGTTCACCGATACGGATGCCACCAACTATCCCTCGCGGTTCTATCGCGCCATCCCCGGCCAATGATGGTAGTATGAAACTCTGCGGTTTGACCGGCGGCGTCGGGATGGGCAAATCCACCGCCGCCGCTCTTTTTGTGCAGCACGGCGCCCGCGTCGTGGATACCGACGACCTCGCCCGCGACCTCGTCCGCCCCGGCCAGCCCGCGCTGGTGGAAATTCAAAATGCCTTCGGCCAAAACCTGCTGACCCCGGAGGGCGGCCTAAAGCGCGATGAAATGGCCCGCCTTGTGTTTGCCGATCCCGCCGCGCGCACCCGGCTTGAGGCCATTCTGCACCCGCGCATCCGTGACGCATGGCTGGCGCAGGTGGCCCTCTGGCAAACCGAAAATGTCCCGCTCGGTCTGGTGGTCATTCCGCTCCTGTTCGAGACTGCCGCCGAAAACCATTTTTCGAAAATCATCTGCGCCGCCTGTTCACCGGCGGCCCAGCGCGCGCGCTTGCTGACGCGCGGTTGGTCGCCCGAACAGATTCAGCAGCGCATCGCGGCGCAGTGGCCCATCGAACAAAAAATCGCACGCGCCCATTTTGTCCTCTGGACGGAAGGCCTCCTGGCCACCCACGCCCAGCAGGTCGCCCGCATCGGGATCCGGCTTTGAGCCGGAACTGCTCCCCACGGCGTCAGGCGTGTCCCGATCATTTCAGGTTTCCCCCGGAGCGCGCCCGTCACCGGGCGCAGCAACCACCAAGCTACCCGCCGCTCAACTTGTTTAACCGTCGGTCCTTGTCCGGCCTCAGTTGTCCTTGCTGGTTCTCCCCCCGGCCAAAAATTCCCAGCACCTCCTGATTCTTTGTCGTGCCTTGCGCGTGTCCCTTTGCTAAAGTCGCCGCATGATTCTGACGCCTGACGAACTTCGTAGTCTGGTAGAGCTCACCCATCAATCGCCGCACACCTTGCTCGGCATGCACCTGCTCCAATCGCCGGCCGGCATCGTCGTCCGCGCGCTGCTCCCCGATGCCCAAAAAGTGGAGGTCCAGCCCGTGCACGAAAAGGGCAAGCCCGCGTTTGAGCTGAAGCGGATTCCCCAGACCGATGTGTTTGAAGGCGTCGCCCCGCTGGAAAAAACAATCTACGCCTACGACCTGGTCATCACTAATAAACAGGGCCAGACCCGCCGCACGCGCGATGCCTATTCCTTTCTGCCCACGCTAGGCGACTCGGATTTGTATCTGTTCGGCAAGGGCGACGAACGGAAAATTTATGACAAACTCGGCGCGCAGCTCCGCACCATTGACGGCGTTCCGGGGACCAGCTTTGCCGTCTGGGCCCCCAATGCCCGCCGCCTCAGTGTCGTTGGCGATTTCAACCATTGGGACGGACGGGCGCATGCCATGCGCCTGCTCGGCGGCTCGGGCGTCTGGGAAATTTTCATCCCCGGCGTGGGCCAGGGGGCTCATTACAAATTTGAGATGTGCGACGCGCACGGCCACCTTAAATTAAACACCGACCCGTTCGGGTTTTTCTTCGAGGTGGCGCCCAAGCAGGCCGCGATCGTCTGGGAAACCAAGGGATATCAATGGACCGATGCCGAGTGGCTGAAGCAGCGCGCGCAGCGCGACGCCTTGAGCGCGCCGATGAGCGTCTATGAAATGCACGTCGGCTCCTGGCAGAAAAAGACCGCCACGGAATCCTGGAGCTACCGCGAACTCGCCCAACCGCTCGTCGAGTACGTCACGCGAATGGGCTTCACGCATGTCGAACTGATGCCGGTGGCCGAGCACGCGTTTTATCCGTCCTGGGGCTATCAGGTCACCGGTTTTTTTGCGCCCACCAGCCGCTTCGGCACGCCGGAAGATTTTCAGTTTTTTGTCGACGCCCTGCATGCGGCGGGCATTGGCGTGATCGTGGACTGGGTGCCCGCGCATTTCCCGCGCGACGAATGGGCGCTCGCCAAATTCGACGGCACGGCCCTGTTCGAGCACGAGGATCCCCGCAAGGGCGCGCATCAGGATTGGGGTACCTTGATATTTAACTTCGGCCGGCACGAGGTGGTGAACTTCCTCATCGCCAACGCCCTGTTCTGGTGCGAGCGGTTTCACATCGACGGCCTGCGCGTGGACGCGGTCGCCTCGATGCTGTATCTCGACTATTCGCGCAAGGCCGGCGAATGGATTCCCAACCAATACGGCGGCCGCGAAAATCTGGAGGCCATCGAATTTCTGAAAAAGTTCAACCACATCACGCACACGGAATTTCCCGGCGTGATGACCATTGCCGAGGAATCCACCGCCTACCCGCAGGTGACGCGCCCGCCCTATATCGGCGGCCTGGGCTTCTCCTTCAAGTGGAACATGGGCTGGATGCACGACACGCTCGGCTATTTCATGCGCGAGCCGGTCCATCGCAAATACCACCAGAACGACCTCACGTTCGCGATGCTCTATCATCACAACGAGAATTTTGTGCTGCCGCTCTCGCACGATGAAGTGGTCCACGGCAAAGGCTCGCTGCTGGACCGGATGCCCGGCGATGACTGGCAGAAATTCGCCAACCTCCGCACGCTGCTCGCGTATCAATGGCTGTTCCCCGGTAAAAAACTGTTGTTCATGGGCGGCGAAATCGGCCAGCGCGCCGAGTGGAACGAGAACGCCCAGCTCGACTGGTGGCTCCTGACCGCCGGCCCGTTCCATAGCGGACTCCAAAAATTCGTCGCCGAGTTGAACCGGTTTTACACCGCCTCGCCGGGCTTGTGGCAGTCGGATTACCAGCATGGTGGCTTCAACTGGATTGACTGCGATGACCGGGAGAACAGCGTGCTGTCGTTTTTGCGCCAGACCCCGGACGGCGCCCATCAGCTCGTGGTTATTTTAAACCTCACGCCGGTGCCGCGTTCGAATTACCGGGTGGGTTTTCCGCACGGCGGCAAGTGGGGCGAAGTGTTGAACAGCGACGCCGCCCTGTACGGCGGCGGCAACCAGGGCAACTCCGGGGGTGTCACCGCACAAGCCATCCCCGCTCACCGCCAGCAATTTTCGGCCGAACTCAACCTGCCCCCGCTCAGCGCCATCGTCTTCCAGGCCGAGTCCTAAACGGGCAAGTGCGTAGTGGCCTCACTGTGAATGATGCTTCCCGAAGACATCATTAAAAAAGTCCGGCAGGATTTTGCGGAAGACGAAGGTTTATGCGTGCTACAAACCCTCAAGGCGTCATGCGAAGGTAATCCGAGTTTGTTTAGCGACCGGATTTTACGGTGCGTCGTCGTTTTGGCACAGGGTCGCCTCAAGGTGTTTAATCAAGCCGTGGCTTTGGCTCATCAGGATTGGAAGGAATTAATCAGTCCGGCGGAATATCATTCAGGGAATTGCGTCCGGCTTTTGTCGGTACCGTTTGGTAAACACCCGGATATTGAATTATTCAAGCGTTGGTTCACGGGCCAGCAGATCGAAGTTCCTTGGGCTGTAACTGAGAGATGGATAATTGACCATTCGGACATAAGAAGCCTGTCACTCGAACAGGTGCACCAAGTGAAAGTCGTCAGTCCGACGGTTTTAGGCTCAAATTTCTATTTAGCGGTTTTAAGGTTTTTGTTCATCCGTGGTCCTCATGAAATTAGTGCCTCCAAAGCGATGGATGGCCGGATGCAGGTCCATTATCAAATTCATCTGGTGACGAATAATTTCAAGTTTCAAAAGTTCAGTTGCAATCCCAAGGATCTTGGAAAGCGTGGCAAGTGGTGACTCAATATTGGTGAGATCCGTGTTTATCTGTGTTCATCTGTGGTTTATTTTTCTTCGCATATGAAAATCATTTCCTGGAACGTCAACGGCCTGCGCGCCGTGCTGAAAAAGAATTTCCTGGAGTTTCTCGACGCCGAGCAGCCCGACATTCTGTGCCTGCAGGAAACCAAATGCACGCCCGACCAGGTGGAGCAATTGTGGCCCGCCAGCTACACAACCTTTTGGAACAGCGCCGAAAAGAAAGGCTACTCCGGCACCGCCATCTTTACCCGGACGCGGCCCTTGAAAGTCACGCCGCATGTCGGCATTGCCGAGCATGACAAGGAGGGGCGCGTGCTGACCGCCGAGTATGCGGACTTTTTCCTGGTGAATGTTTACACGCCCAATTCCAAGCGCGAACTGGAGCGGCTGCCTTACCGGCAGGTTTGGGACGCGGACTTTCTCGCCTACCTGAAAAAACTGGAAAAGAAAAAGCCCGTCATTTGTTGCGGCGACTTGAACGTGGCGCATACGGAGATCGATCTCGCCAATCCCAAGGCCAACGTTCGCAATCACGGCTTCACCATCGAGGAGCGCAGCGGCTTCACCGCTTTGGTGCAGGCCGGCTTTGTGGACACCTTCCGCGAATTTGAAAAGGGCGGGGGACACTACAGTTGGTGGAGCCCAATGTCCGGCGCGCGTTCGCGGAACGTCGGCTGGCGCATTGATTATTTTCTCCTCTCACAAGCCCTGCGTCCGCGCTTGAAAAAGGCGTTCATCCGCCCGGGGATCTTGGGCAGCGACCATTGCCCTGTCGGCATTGAAATTTAAATCAACAGCCGCAGGGGTTGCCCCGTAGGGCAGACTTTCCAGTCTGCCGGTGTCGTGGTCTTCCGACCGCGAGTAGGTATCCGGCCCCGTAGCCTGGAAAGTTTACCCTGCCCCGGACCGCGAGTTGTCACAATTCGCAGCGCCTGCTCAGCCCTGAACCCCTTCGAATGATGTGTGCCGCACGTCTTTCCGTTGACCAGTTTTGCGCCTTCGCGCCTTTGTTGTTAAAACTCAACTTCTGGCTTCTAACGGTTTCAGGCTTCAAGTGGCGTTTACTTCGCCACCTGCCGGCGGGAAACCCATTGCTCGCCCAGCCGGCTCAAGGTCTTGGCTTTGAGAATGCGTTCAGCCAGCGGGAAAACAATGCGTTCCTCTTTGTCGAAATGTTTGCGGGACGCGGCAATGGCGTTGAGCAGGGTTTTCTTCGCGTCCTTGAGCGTGCGGGACTTTTCCACTTTGAGGAGTGTCGCTTCGATGTGCTCGTGCTCGGCATGAAAGGTATCCCGCTGCCCCATCTGGTCAAAGTAAGGCTCTAGCGGCTCGATGAATAAATCATCTTCCAGCTTCGAGTGCGGCGCATGGACTTTTTCCACGACCGCAGCAAGCGCCTTCACTTCGGCCAAAGTCTTGAGCCGGGGCGCCGACTTTTCGATGTGGTCGAACAAATTGTGGAACACCGCGTGTTCCGCCCGCAAGACGTCGGTGATTTTCATGATGTTGATGGTATCAAGGGTTGATTGACTACCGATAAACTTCCGTTTTCAAGCCCGTTTACGCTAACCAAATATTGCTATTCATTTGGCAAAATTGGAACGACGTAATTCCTGTCAGTGGTCATTCGGGATTCCGCGGCCTTCCCCAATGCCCGGCGTTCTTCATGAGTCAGGCCCGGCGGCGGGCTGGCTTTCGGAGTGAAAGCCACCCTGCCGGCAGGTTTTGAGTTCTATCCTGAACCTGGCGGCAAGGTGTTGAATTCCACCGGCAGCCCTAAGCTTAAGCCGTGTAAGCCTCCATGCCAACGCAAGAGCAAACCGGATTGCGATCGCCAAAGACGTTGTCGATCCGGCTGACGTGCGGCCAGAATTTGTAGTCGTGCAAATCCTTGGCCGGGAAGGCCGCCGCCGCGCGCGTGTAGGGCCGCTGCCACTCGTCGCTGGCAATCTGGTCGGCCGTGTGCGGGGCATTCTTGAGCAGGTTGTTTTTCGCGTCGGCCGCGCCGGTTTCCACGGCGGTCATCTCCGCGTGGATGGCAATCATCGCGTCGCAGAAACGGTCGAGCTCATATTTCGATTCGCTTTCCGTCGGCTCCACCATGAGGGTGCCGGCCACGGGCCACGAGAGCGTCGGCGCATGAAACCCGTAATCCATCAGCCGCTTCGCCACGTCCTCGGCGGTGACGCTGTGGAATGCGCGCAAATCCAGAATGCACTCGTGCGCCACCAGCCCGTTGCTGCGGTAGAGCGTCGGAAAATAGGCTTCCAATCGCGCGGCGATGTAGTTGGCATTGAGGATGGCGAACTGGGTCGCCTCGGTCAGCCCGTCCGCGCCCATCATGGCGATGTACATCCACGAGATCGTGAGGATGCTCGCGCTGCCCCACGGCGCCGCGCTCACCGGGCCGATGGGGTGGAGTTCAACCTTTAGGTTGTCCCCCTCGCCCGGACTGCCTGCAGCGTGGACCCTGGCATTTTTCCGGCGCGCGGTGAATACCGGATGGCTCGGCAGAAAGGGGACCAGATGTTTTGCCACGCCAATCGGTCCCACGCCGGGACCGCCGCCGCCGTGCGGAATGCAAAACGTCTTGTGCAGGTTCAAATGGCACACATCCGCGCCAATGAAGCCGGGCGACGTCAAACCAACCTGCGCATTCATGTTCGCGCCGTCCATGTAAACTTGTCCGCCGTTCGCGTGGATGATTTCGGAAATGTCCCGGATGGTTTCCTCAAACACCCCGTGCGTGCTGGGATAAGTGATCATCAAGCACGAGAGATCCGCCTGATGCGCCACGGCTTTGGTGCGGAGATCCGCCACGTCAATGTTGCCGTTCGTGTCGCAGGCGACCGTTACCACCGTCATCCCCGCCATCACGGCGCTGGCCGGATTCGTGCCGTGCGCGGAAGTCGGGATCAGGCAGACATTGCGGTGCGCGTCGCCGCGCGATTGATGATAGGCGCGGATGACCAGCAGCCCGGCATATTCGCCCTGCGACCCGGCGTTGGGCTGCAATGAAATCCCGGCAAAGCCCGTGATTTCCCCCAGCCAGTCTTCCAGGTTTTGAAACAGAATCTGGTACCCGCGCGCCTGTCCCAGCGGCGCAAAGGGATGCATCTTCGAAAATTCCGGCCACGAGACCGGGAACATTTCACTGACGGCGTTCAGCTTCATCGTGCAGGAGCCCAGCGGAATCATCGAGGCGGTGAGCGACAGGTCGCGGGATTCCAGCCGCTTGATGTAACGCAGCATCTCCGTCTCGCTGTGGTAGCGGTTAAACACCGCGTGTTGCAGAAAAGGGGATTTCCTATTTCCTATTTCCGCATTCTGCTTTTCAGCGAGTTCCGCCACGGTGAATCCCAGCGCTTTGCCGCCGTTGAAAATGTGCAGGATGGTGGTCACGTCGCTGGCGCTGGTCGCTTCGTCCAGCGAGATGCCGAGGCTCTGGGGATCAATCACGCGGAAATTCATCCGGTGCGCTTCGGCAATTTTTACAATCTCGGCGGCGGAGGCGCCTGCCAGTTCCACGCGGACCGTGTCAAAATAGCGGTGCGAGCCAACGGTGTGTCCGAGCTTCACCAAACCGGCGGCCAGAATGTGCGTCAGCGCTTGGACGCGCCGGGCAATGGCTTTCAATCCCTCCGGCCCGTGATAACAGGCGTAGAGCGAGGCCATGTTGGCGAGCAGGGCTTGGGCCGTGCAGATGTTGCTCGTGGCCTTTTCGCGGCGGATATGCTGTTCGCGCGTGCCGAGGGCCAGGCGCAGCGCCGGTTTGCCCCGGGAATCTTTGGAGACCCCCACGATGCGTCCGGGCATCTGGCGCTTGAATTCATCGCGCGTGGCGAAGAAGGCCGCGTGCGGTCCGCCGTAGCCCAGCGGCACGCCGAAGCGTTGCGCGCTGCCCACCGCGATGTCCGCGCCGAATTCGCCGGGCGGCTGGAGGAGCGTGAGCGCCAGCAAATCCGTGGCGACGGTGAGCATGGCCCCTGCGGCATGCGCTTTTTCCGCAAAGCCGCTGAAATCGTGGATCGTGCCCAAGGTGTCGGGATACTGCACCAGCGCGCCAAACACGTCTTCGCTGAACGCAAAAGTTTCGTGGGGGCCAACCACCACTTTGATTTTAAGGGCGTCCGCGCGGCTGCGGACGACTTCGATGGTTTGCGGGTGACAGGTTTCGGAGACGAAGAACGTGGTGCGTTTGTCTTTGAGCCGGAGCGACATCGTCATCGCCTCGGCGGCGGCGGTGGCTTCATCAAGCATTGAGGCGTTGGCGATGTCCATCGCGGTCAGCTCGCTGGCCAGCGTCTGGAAATTCAGGAGCGCTTCGAGCCGGCCCTGGGAAATCTCGGCTTGATACGGGGTGTATTGGGTATACCAGCCGGGATTTTCCAGGACATTGCGCTGGATGACCGGCGGCGTAAGGGTGTCGTAATAGCCCTGGCCGATGAAGGAGCGGAACACCTGGCTCTCGTTGGCGATGCGGCGGAGTTCGGCGAGCGCGTCGGATTCGCTGCGCGCGGCGGGCAGGGCCAGCTTTTTGCCGAGGCGGATTTTGTTGGGGACGGCGGCCGCAATCAGGCTGTCCAGCGTGGGGTGGCCGAGGAGCGCGAGCATCGCGCTGGTTTCGGTGGCGTTCGGGCCGATATGGCGGCGGACAAACTGGTCGGGATGGGGCAGCAGATGTGGCATCAAAGACATTCGTCGAAAATAAAGTTCGCAGGGGAAAAAAGCGAGGGGGATTTGTTTTGCCAACGGCCAGGCTGGCCCTGTGCGCCGGCTCCTGGTGCTCTGCCCCTTCAATGGGAGGGACGCGGTCCACCAGTCCCGGATCAAACTTTCCCCGGAGCGCGCCCGTCCCCGGGCGCAGCAATAACCAAGCCTCGAGCCGCTAACTATTTCAGGCCTAGGAGTCTGTCGGACTTAGAAAAAGTTTTTTGTGAGGCAAACTGGGGTAATCCCCGGAGGTTATAGGAAAAACCTTTCGGCCGCTGATTGCTGGCGCGGGTGGGAGGCTTCGTGTGGCGTGGTTGTGGGGTTTCGCCTCGCGGCGGACTCCCGCCAGCGTTTTTATGCCACTGCGGCCAGATTTTTGAGTGTGAAGAGCCGTTTGAAGTTATAGCTCACGCAGGCCAGCAGCCATTCCAGCGCCACTTTCTCCCGGCCGCGCAACAAAAACTGTCGGAAGCCCAGCACCGACTTGATGATGCCAAACACCGGCTCGACCGTTTGCTTGCGGAGTTTGTAAAGCTGCTTGCCGCCACGCGTCTGCAACCGGTGCGCCATCTTTGCTTTGGGGCTCGCGTCGGCCGCGAGTGGCGCCGGTTCGGGTGCCGGCAATAAATCCGCGACCGTCTGG
>Ga0214172_1000817_pt1 | contig 11229 bp, 18 predicted proteins | sample TroBogEpilimnion_29_FD_153010 | JGI IMG/M metagenome (GOLD analysis project Ga0214172, IMG submission 153010) | Freshwater microbial communities from Trout Bog Lake, WI - 12JUL2007 epilimnion | ecosystem: Environmental > Aquatic > Freshwater > Lake > Epilimnion/Euphotic zone | place: Trout Bog...
CTAAAGATATTTGAAGGAACAATTGAATGTGGTCGTTCAGGAACCAAACCAGGTGATAATTTATTTGGTTGGATTATTGATCAGATCAAACACAGTGGCAAATTATATGACCACGAACTAGGCAAGTTTGCCATTGATATTTGTCAAGCCGCTGGCCTAGGGGAACATGAATATCAAAAGTTCTATTCACCATTACCAGTGCTATTCAATGATTAATCCCAACTTTGATCCCTATGAAATCCTAATGGAACTTAAGAATAGCACACTTAAGATTAGTCAAAACCAACAGGAGATGGCACAGCATATTAGTCAACAAGCGGACCATATAAAACAAATGACCACAGTTATTAATAATCAACACAGACTGTTAATCAATCTAGGTCAGCGTATAGACCAATTGGAAAACGGTCATAACCACATGGGATTCCCCAAGTAGCCGTAAATATCTAAATATAGGGAGATAAACATGCCTGTTCACAAAGCAACAAGTAAAAGTGGTAAGAGTGGATATCAATGGGGTAACCATGGTAAGGTATACACAGGAGCAGGGGCAAAAGAAAAAGCAGCCGCTCAAGGTCGTGCGGCACATGCGGCAGGTTATAAGAGCATGAACCAACACCAAAAAGGAAGAGGAAGATAATGGCATATACTAGACCCTCTCGTTATCCTGATGGAAAGTTAATTCCTAAGGACTTACCAGATCGCTATCAACCAGCAGATAATCCTGGAGTTCCTCAAGGTGAACGCTGTGATAATTGCGGGTGGTATGACGCAGGCGTATGTATAAAATTTAACAACAGTCCAGTAAGAGCCTACTATTGGTGCGCTGTCTGGAAAGCAAAAGGAAAATAAAATGGCAGATATAGATCCACAGGATGAAAAGAAATTAGTAGACCACTTGAAAGATGTTTGGTCTAACAATGTAGCATTATATTGTAAAGTAGAAGGTTTTAGTCTAGGTAGTGAAGGCCCTACAATGTTAGAAAACCATCACGCATTTAAGAAAGTAGCCAAGAAGATCATGTGGCACAATCACAAGATTGGTCATGCTATTCGTTATCTTGATGAAACTCCACCTGCTTCAATTGAGAGAGTAACAGAACTTAGCGAAATCAAAGATGCTAAAGAAGTTCCAGATGTCAAAGATATCAACAAGGAATTACTAGCAGACTTTGAAACACAAAGAGACCGTGTGGTCAAGGCAATTAAAAGATCACACGATGTAGAACAGTTTGGCATTTCCAGCATACTAGGCAAGTATATGAAAAGGCTAGATCATTGGATCTGGCATACTAAAGCAACCATAGCCAACGAAAAACCTGAGGAGATCTAATGGCACACTATATTAAAATTATGACATGGCTTGATGGAGTCCTACAGGGACAAACACGCCCTATGAACACCTTAGAAGATGCCCTAGCGCACATTGAGGAACATAAGGATAGATTCAAGCATTACCGCAGTCAAGTTAAAGTCTATAACGAAGATGGTGAACTAGTTCATGTTCATCAAGAACAGCCTCAGGATACCTACGCATGACAACATTTGGACACGCAACAACATATCTAAGCAAGGCCGTAACTGACCGCTTTTGGGTAGTTGATCGTGCCATGTTTAGTCTAAGCCCTTATCTAACATTTGACGAAGCAGAAAAAATTGCCATTGAATTAGAACGCATGGCAACAAGTAAGTATGAAGGTAACTTTACTGATGCTGATGCTTTCAATTGGCTAGCACAACAGTTAGGTGCTGAAAGATATGCGGCACTTTGTCAAATATGGATCATGGATAACCAACATAACATTGCCAAGTTATACAAGCCTGAACAACTACGCAAGGCCTGGGTTCATCCAATTACCATGACAGAAGCCACCCCTGAAGAATTGGCCAAGAATCCTTCAGGCTATATTGAAATTGACACACTAAAAAGCGAGTATATGTAATGAAGGTCATTGCTACTCCTACAGAAAATCTCCCAACAGAATTATTTGATGACTTTGTTGTTCATTTAGAAAACCGTTACTATGACGAAATCAAAATTCGTTTGGCCTGCTTTCGTCTAGGACAATTAAAGAACTGGGGACTAATACTACCCCGCAAATTCCTAGTCAACATTACAGATGAATATGAAATGGAAGAAATGGAAGATCGTCCTGACATCTACATTAAACATGACGCTGTAATGGTCAAGAAAAAATTGAAAGTTCTACAGTAATGAACTACGATGAGGAATTAGAACACCTCCAAGTAGAATTATTAAAGTGGCAAAATCGTGTTAAGGCAGAAGGCTCAAAACACATAATCATTTTTGAGGGGTTTGACTGTGGTGGCAAGACAGGAACAATTCGTCGTTTTACTGAACACCTCAACCCAAGGGGTGCCAGAATTGTTGCGCTCCATAAACCAACTGAAGAAGAACGCCAAGAATGGTCCTGGCAAAGATGGATCCGCCAATTCCCGCGCCAAGGCGAAATTGTGTTTTTTGACAGATCCTGGTATAGCCGTGCGATCGTTGAATCAGTAATGGGTTATGCCACTAGACAAGAAGTCTACCAATTTTACAATGAATGTCCACCCTTAGAAAAGATTTGGATTAACTCTGGCATATCTATTACTAAGTTTTGGTTTGATATTACTAAATCTACACAATACGAAAGATTAACCTATAGAGCAACTGATCCACTCAAAATGGGTAAACTCAGCGAAGTTGATCTACAAGCACAAGCCCGTTGGGATCAATATGTAGAAGCCCGTGATCGCATGTTCAAATTAACATCAACCAAACTGAGTCCTTGGATTACTATAGATTCAAATGATAAGAAAACTGCTCGTTTGACTGCCATGAGACACATCTTAAACAAGTTTGACTGTATAATATAATTTTAACTCTAGTGAGATACTGATGTTCTATACCTATGATCAAGTAGAAAAATTAACACTTAGCCAAACCAAACAGGCCCTAAACCTTTTGTCTAAGACCTACAAATTAGATAAACCCCTACAAGAGTATATGACTCCAGAACTATGGGATGACCTAGACCAAATATGCGATACCCTACTATATTTGGAAGATCACCTAGCACAGTTAAACAATCCAATCTATTCCTTAAAGAATGCTGGACTCTTAGATGAGGAAGAAGAAAAGGATGAAGAAATTTCAGACGCTGATATAGAATTGGCATTAAAACTTCTTGACTCTGCTGATCAAGAAGCGTAAACTATAAAAACTGTAGGACATGGGGTTCTACAGCCTTTAGGGTATATGGGATGGGGCTAGTGGCAACACTAGTCCTTTTCTTTTTGGTTTGGTAAAATGTTGTAAAATAGCCACAGACACAGATAACATATTGCTGTATAATAAACTTATGTTCAACAGAAACTAGAAAGGTTTCAAAATGATTAAGAAGTTCCCCCCAGTAGAATGGACTTTGTTTGTTAGTTATGAAGGCGCTGACTTGCTTAAGGCAACTATTAAAAAGCAATCTTTTATTGATATTTTTGAATATGAAGATATAGTTGATGGCACCTATGGTATTAGGTATGAACTAGTTTCTAAAAATGGGTCAGCATGTCCTGTCACTGAATCTATTGTAGATGCTATTATCAATGACTATATGGAGGCCGCAGAATGAAAGTAGAATTGTATTGCCGTAAAAAAGTTACAAGCGATCAAGAACATACAATGTTGGTTTTAATGTTACAATCAGCAGACCACATTGACGATCATTATATGTGGAATAATCATAAAAATGATATACAAATCATTTACGATACAAAAAATCGTATTTTAGAATGGGGTGGTTGGCGATATAATAAAATTCAAAATGAAGGAGCCAAAACTGCTATTCGTTTTGAAATACATAAAATGATTGGAAAAAGTAGCAAATCATTAAAACGCTTATTGATAAATCTTCTTAAATGGGACGCAACACAAAAAGATTTAGAACAATGGACTAGATTTTGGGATAAAAATACATCTTGGAGATTTGAATAATGTTCCTAACCAAAGAACAAGTAGATACGCTCCAAGAACATATTCAATTTCCTATTTTAGAGGCCGCAGAATAGCCTATCCCAGTAGACGCATTATAAGAGATCTGGGTTCAATTTGCCTCGCTGATGCGGGGCTTTCTTTTATCTAAATACTCAGCAGGGGCGTTAACGAGTCTAGAGAGGATGCCAGTGGCCAGATTTTACTCGTTTCTCCACTTATAAGCCCAATCTCTCCCCTGCCCCTGTAAATACAGGATGGAACTTAAAACTAATTCAAATAATCAAACCCTCCAGGAAGAAAAACCTAAATGGGGCGGCAAGCGTGAAGGAGCAGGGCGTCCTAAAGGCCTACTTACACGCATCTCCGCTGGCGAAATCTTAGAAGAGATTGAGAAGGTAGTTGGCTTACCTTTTGCCACACAACTAGCACTCTGTTATCAACAAGCCCTATATGGCGATGATGACCGCCTAAAGTTAGAATACAATAGACTCATATTAAGTAAAGTAGTTGCTGACAAGGTAGACATTACTAGTAATGGTGAGACCCTACAAGTTCCTACATTGAACTTTGCGCCTAAAGAAATTCCTGATTACATTGAAACTAGTGTGAAAGAGATATAAAGATATGACACAAAACATTAAAGAGATTAAAAGCCGTGACGGCAGAACTTATTGGATTGAAGCAGGCGATAAACTATATGAACAACGCTTCATTGTAGGCAGTTGGCAAAAGCGTAATCTAGACTATGCTAGCACCCTGATTGACAATTGGACACGCTGTCTAGATGTTGGTAGTAATATGGCCTGCTCTGCCGTATTGTATGCTGATGTGTTTCAAACTGTAGAATGCTTTGAACCCACTCCACTTAACATTGATCTGTGGAAGTTGACTATCAACGCTAACAACATTACCAATTGTCAACTACACGAAGTTGGTGTTGGAGAGAAAAACTATACTACTGAGATTATAATTCACGAACGCAACAATGGACACAATCACCTAACACACTACGATAAAAATCCTCGTGCTAATCCAACTAGAAGTAGTCGTAGTCGTAGTCGTGTCATCGTTGATGTTAAAACAATAGACTCATACGGCTTTCAGGATGTGGGCTTTATCAAGTTAGACATTGAGGGTTATGAAAAGTTTGCTTTGGAAGGTGCTATAGATACTATCAATCGCTGTCGTCCAACACTACAACTTGAAATCCGTGCTAACCAATGTCGCAAGTTTAATTATTCAGCAGAGGATATGATTGAATGGATCCGCAATTTGGGTTATACTGTTATGAGTAAAAACACTGGCGAGATGACTGGAACATTCAAATCATATCGTAATGAACTATTATATAACGGTGAAGTCCTACGCAGAGAAATGGATTTGTTTTTTCAACCCAATGAGCGTATGAGACAAACACATTTCAAGGAACTGTTTGAAGTTGTCTAACTCACACGATATCACCCTATGGGGAGCACAAACAGAAGTTTGGCAGGCAATGCTGAGTGATAAAAATGTCTGCGCTGTGGTTCCTGTTGGATCAGGTAAGAGTTTCCTAGCATCTTTATTGCTACCTATTGCGGCAACAACGCCAAGTTTCCACAAGGGCAAGGATATCTTATATGTGGCGCCCACAGCACCTATGATCAGTCGTATCATATGGAAAGACCTTAAACAACGCTGTATGACCATGTGGGGATTGGAAGATGAAAAACATATTAACAATAGTAGCAAAACTATTACTTTTCCTAATGGCATACGCATATTCTGCCTATCAGCGGAAACAGGTCTCAAAGGTATCAACGCAGGTGTCATTGTCTGTGACGAAGCCGCAGAATTCAGTGACGAAAGTCTACAAGAATTATCTAATCGTATTAGACCTTCACCAGGACAAATGGACAGTCAAGGTCGTCTTATTCTTATCTCCACCCCAGAAGGAAAGAATGCTTTCTTTGATTGGTTCCAACATGCTACAAGTCACCCAGAATCATGGATTGTTATTCATAAGACCTGGGAACAAATGCGAGTTCAACCCCGCAAATGGATTGATGAACAAAAGTATCTACTCAGTCCACTAAAGTTTGCCAAGGATTTGATGTGTGACTGGGGATCAGTCCAGGATCAATTCTTCTACAGTTGGAAACGCACAATGGCCATCACAGAACCTACTGTGGATCGTGGCCGTGAATTATATACCTTCCATGACTTTAACAAGCGTGTCATGTGTGCTGTGGTAGCACAGATCGTTGGTGGACAAATGCGTGATGGAAAGGGTAAAATTGAAATACTTAAAAGTTATGCGATACCTGATTGCGGAACTGAAGGAATGGCTCAAAGAATTAGAGCAGATTTTCCTAATAGAACCCTACATGCTATTATGGATAGGTCAGGCAGTCATCTTAACCGTGATACTACTAGTGCTTTTGGCACCACAGACCAAACCATTCTAGAAAAGTATGGATTTAGAATTATCAACACAGCCAAGAGCAATCCTCTAATTGGTGACACTGACAACTCTGCCAACGCATTCATAGCACAGGAACGATTACTAGTTCCACAGCATGAAACAAAATTGTTAGATGCCTTAGACACCTATCACTATGAGGATGGCACTAGAAAACAACTGGTCAAATATAGTGATGCCAAATACGCACACATTGACGGCCTTGGTGACTGTATAAGGTATGGCATTCATTATCTATTCCCAATGACACACGCACAGCCTAACATGCCTGAATATCTAGATGGTGAACAAAGTTTCTACGCAGAACCAGGCGAAGCCTATATGAATGATCCTGCTGTGATCAACTCTGTCAATGGTGTGCCAACAGTTGCGGCATTAATTAGAAGAATAGAACAACAACAGGATGAAGAATATTGGTCTTAAATAGTCTGATTTACCATAAAAAGTTTAATGTTCTATAAATATTGTTTGATATCAAAGTAACCCTAGGAAAAATAAATGGCTCTAACCGTTAGACAACTTATTGCTCCCTCTAATCTAATGCGAACAATTACTTCGCAGATGCAGGGGTATAGAGCAGGCTATGAAGGTGGCCCAGCGTTCAAAAACTCAGTGCTAATCAAGCGTCCTTCAGAGGATGCCGCACTATTCCGTGACAAACTACTTAATGTCGCGGCCTTGCCTATTTGTAAGGCGATCGTTGATGAGATTGTTGATGTGGTATATGAAGATGAGCCTACCCGTCACCCAGCCTTCTTAACTAAGACCAACGCTGATGCTGGAATACCCACATGGTATGACGCATTCATTGACGATGCTGACTTGAATGGCAACAGTTTTACTGCTGTTATGGAACAGGTAGCGGCAATGGCTGGCATAGAAGGTTGGGCGTGGGTGTTTGTTGACCTACCAGTTACACTTAGCAAGAACAATAGACCTTACCTTGCTACCTGCTCAGCAGAACATGTTATAGAGTGGACAACCTATACAGAGGAAGGTAAGGACTATTTTGAGTTCATGAAGGTTATTGAATATCAAGATGCTGACCTAACTATCTATAAAGTTTGGTATGCTGGTGACGACAAAGGTCCAACCTATTGTGAAAGATATTTTGTCACAGATCAACACATGAAGAACTTGGATCAACCAATTGAACCAGATGAAGTCTATGACATGCCCCCAGGTGTGCCTATTCCTGTAGTTCAAGTTCTAGCACGCTCTGACCAACGCCGTCATGACCTAGGTGTTAGTGACCTAACTGAAGCCGCTGATGTCCAGCGTGAAATATTCAAGTTAGAGTGTGAGGCTTATGACTCAGTTCGTTTCTCTAAGCCAATGATCCGTGCCGCATCAGGCATTAGAATACCAGCAGGTGGTGGTGGTATTATCCGTGGTGATAAGGATCAAGTAGAAGTATTTCAAATTCCCACTCAAGACATTCAACAGATCCGTGAACAACAGCGTAGTCTAATTGAAAGCCTAGATGGCTTCTTAGGTCGCGGATCAATTCGTTACAGTTCAACACAAGTTCAATCAGGTATTTCAATCGTAGAAGAACGCCGTAGCCTACATCGTAAGGCCGCACAAAGAGCACGCCAAATGGAAGGTGCTGAAATGGAAATACTAGATCTAGTTAGTCTGTTTATGAACCTAGGTTGGTGTGGTGTTATTGAATACACAACAGACTATGAGGACAAGGACCTACAGTTTAGAATGGCTCTATTACAAACAGCCGCTCAACTAAGTGCTTCTAATCCTGTAGTTCAAGCAATTATAGACCAGGAGGTTATCAAGATGATTAGTCCTCCTGAAGATACTGCGGCTAATCTTGCTAAGGTTGGTGCTGTCAATCCTGAAATACCTGTTACAAGTGAGACATTCCTTGAACAAGGTGGTCAAGGTGATGTAGCAGACAAGCGCAGACTAAACGAAATATATGACACTGAGATCAATGATGTTGGTGTAACTACAAACGATCCAATTGCTCGTCAATTGATACAGTTGGGCGTTGGTAGATAAGAATTCATCGCCTGATTGGCAAGGGCGTTATCTTGCTATACTGGGGTAGTTCCCCTAATAACTGTAAAGGAAAATTTAACTATGGATGTTAAAGCAAACGGCGGCTCCGCACAGCCAACAAGCGATAACCAACAATCTGCTCAGGTAGATCAAGGTAATCAACAGAATGTTCCACAGAACGATGGCCCTAATCTAGGTGCTATTCGCAAAAGTGGGCAACAAGAAGTTCTTCAGGCCCTCAGTAAGGTCACTGGCGTTGACTTTGGTAAAACAAAGGATGCCGTGAAATATATTGAAAGTCTTGCTAAGAACAACGGTGATTCCGTAAAATCAACAAAGAGTTCAGGCGGTGGAGAAATCGCTGAATTGCGTAATATGATTCAAGGGCTCCAATCACAATTGGAACAGAAGGATCAAGCAGTTCGTCGCACTTCGCTACAGTCTAGTATCAAAGAAACTGCTATTAAAGCAGGCTTTGATCCTAGTATGTTAGACATTGCCACAAACCTATTTGAACAGTCTATTGACTATGATGAGGGTGGGAACTTCTTTGTTAAAGGTTCAAATGGTTCAGTGAAATTGGATAGCAAAGGCAATCCTTATACACTAGATCAATTGGCCTCAGATATTTTGAGATCTCGCCCTAAGTTGGCGGCTGACGAAGGTCGTTCAGGAAGCGGTTCACGCTTTGGTATTGGAGCAGGCAGAAATGATGGAGAAATCCCAGATGCCGCAGAAGATCCAGAGGGTTGGAAAAAGTGGAAAGAACAAAATGGCGTAGGCGGTCGTAATCTAAGAGGTATGAGAGTCTCAATGAACAAGCCCATTGTTTAATATACTATAAAGGAGACTTAAAATGGCATATTTCGTAGGTGGAACATCTGGTGAAAGTAATGCGTTTGAAAAGACGATCCAGAATTCCGCAATTCAAGTTCTACATGAGTCACAAGGACTCGTTAACATGACTAATTTAGTCATGCCAAATCAAGGTAACACATACAAGGTTCCACACATGGCACCTATTTCTTACGGTGATTACACAGACTCAGGTTCAGTATTGTATCCAAACAGTAACGAACAGACTGCTAGTATCACTGCTAAGGAAGTTGTAGCAACTCCAGCAGTAGCACAAACAGCATTCAGTAAATTCATTGGTTGGACCACAGCGTTTGACCTAGCGAATAATCTAGGTGCTGAATTAGGTGCTAGTTTTGCTGAAAAGGTTGATCAGCGTGTTACAGCCGCTTTCGTTGGTAACCCATCAAGCCCAGCAGGCACAAGTGGTGACACACTAAGCGCAGGTTTCAAAGCAACTCAAGGCGCAACATACTACACAGTTTCAACTGTAACCAATGTAACAGACGGATTCAACCGTGTGTATGCTATGGGTATGCAAGGTTATGTTCCACAAAGCGTAAGCACAGCAACTTTCACTAACTCTGGTGACAATGCCAACACTATCACTGGTGTTGTTCGTAACATCATCAAGCGTTGGAGAGAGGCTCGTAACCCAGGTCGTCCAACAATTATTCTTGGACCACAAGAAGAGCAAGAGTTGTTATCAGAACTAACAGGTGGTGCGGTTTACCACGCTGGTGTTCAATCAGGTCAAGCAAGTATCAACGCTGGTTTAACAGCACTTGGTGATGAATTGTTGGCTACAGGTATGTTGCGTAACCTATACGGTTGCACAGTGATCTTCACTACATTCCTACAACAAGGTGTCACAAGAACTGTTGACGGTGTAAGTTCTACTTGCCACATTGGTGCCGCAATTGGTCCACAGGCTGTTACAACTGTAATGGTTCGTGGTCTAGACATCAGCATGGGTGATAAGGACGGCGGTTTACAAACTTGGATCACAGGTTTGGGCTACTTTGGTTCTGGTGTAACAAGCCAGGCTCGTGGTTTAGAAATCGCATTGGTTGATTCACAACCTTAATAGCGGGGGGCTGAGATAACTTCAAAGCCCAATAACGGAGACTAAAGATGGCCTTATCAAGTTTTTTATCATATACTGATCCTACACTACAGATTACATACGACAGGTATGGAGTCCCAACTGTAGGTCTCAACAAGATATCATTGGCTAAACCCACTGATGTCCAGTTTTATGATCGTGCGGCCTATCGTAGAATAGAACAGGTAGTTCAAGGTGACCAGACTTTTGAAGGTGACCAAGACACTTACCTGAATACTGTTCTTTTTCCCAAAGCCTCTATTGAACTGATCAACATGTTGGAATTTGGTTGGTGGCCTTTGTATGTTGAACGCACCCTAGGTGCTTTCTACTATACAGGAGCCTCAACAGTTCAACCTGTTTATAGTCCTGGTGGTCCTAGTCAAACTGGTGGGTTTAATATCCCTGCTGGCGCACAAGGTATCACTATGACAGCGTTCAATCCAGGACTTCTTATCAAGCAGAATCAGACCTTGATACAGTTAGAAGTTTACAAGGCAGTAGAAATATTCTACTCAACCTTGGTAACTGACAACAGTAACATTAATGAGAAAGATGCGGCCAACTTAAACTTTGCCCGCAAACGCTTTGAAGAAGAATGGGAAAAAGCCAAACAGGAAAGTTATTTCTACGACATGAAAGCAATTGGCTTTGTGGGAACCTATCAACAAGATTGGCTCGCAGATGTCAATTTCTTTGAAGGTGATAGGAGATATTTCTAATGCCATTATTCACAGCCACAGATGTCATATCAGTCTTGAATTCAGTTAAGTCTACGACTACTGGAACAAGCCT
>Ga0214172_1000820_pt1 | contig 11182 bp, 7 predicted proteins | sample TroBogEpilimnion_29_FD_153010 | JGI IMG/M metagenome (GOLD analysis project Ga0214172, IMG submission 153010) | Freshwater microbial communities from Trout Bog Lake, WI - 12JUL2007 epilimnion | ecosystem: Environmental > Aquatic > Freshwater > Lake > Epilimnion/Euphotic zone | place: Trout Bog...
AGACCTCCGTGGCCAACGTCACGACTCTGAACGTCCTAAGCATCGCGAATCTGGCCTCCCTGACCACAAACCTGACAGCCTCTGTGGCCAACGTCGGGACTTTGAACGTGCTTCAGGTTTCGAACCTGGCGAGCCTGACCACAAACCTGACGGCTTCGAGTGTTCAGACCTCCGTGGCGAACGTGGGGACTCTGAACGTGCTTCAGGTTTCGAACCTGGCCTCCTTGACCACAAACCTGACGGCTTCGAGTGTTCAGACCTCTGTGGCGAACGTCACGACTCTGAACGTGCTTCAGGTTTCGAACCTGGCGAGCCTGACCACAAACCTCACGGCCACTACGGCGAACGTACAGACCCTAAACGTCCTAAGCATCGCGAATCTCTCCTCCCTCACGACCAACCTCACGGCCACTACGGCGAACATACAGACCCTAAACGTCCTGCAAGTGGTGAACCTGGCGAGCCTGACAACCAACCTCTTTGCATCTTGTGCAAATGTTCAGACCTTGAACGTCACGTCTCTTGAGACTACGGGGAACCTAAGCGTTTTGGGAAATATCATACCCGTAAACCAGGGGAACACATACGTTCAAGGGAACGTGGTGGTCTCAGGGAACGTCTACTCGAGTCTCGGGGAACTTGGCGTGGGTGGTTCACTCTTTTTTAGTCTCGGAGCGCCCTATACTCCTTCAAGTTTCACAGGGAGTATACCCGGGGCCGGAGCCTTGACAAACAAGATTCAGATGACGGCCTTTACGCAACAGGGCACGAGCACGTACGTGAGTGTGTCGGCCAACGGGTGTTTCCAGTTTAGTCAGACGGGCGTGTATACATTGGCCTCAAATTTCCTTACAAATTTTAACAACGTACTCGGTCTAGGAATAGGCTCGAACGTCTCGGATTACGGAACTCGGACCGACCAGACATACCTCTATTCCCTCGTCCCTTTTGTGAGTCAGAACCCGACGGGTATTCTCGAGGCCCAGTTTTACGTTTCAAATACAGCAAATTATTACTACGTGGACGCGTTTAGCGTGGATGGTGCCATTCTCCAGCCCACGTCCAACGTCAGTGGAGGAACATGGATCTCCATAGCGCCCCTTGGAGGGGTCTCGGCCGCCTCACAGTCCATCACCATCAGTACGCTCGGGAACACAGTCACGGGCCGAGCGACAAACTATGGGGCCCAGATTACAGACTATTATATAGGGTGTTCAGCCGGAATCACGGTCACCTTGCCAAACGGATCAACTCTCACGGCGGGGAAACAGTACGTGATAAAGGATGAGTCTGGGAATGCAACTTCGAGCCACATAACAGTCGCCGCCACGAGTCCCAACTTGATTGATGGGTCTTCGTCTGTAATTTTGTCTATAAATTACGCGGCTCTGACTCTGTATTGGACAGGGGCTACATGGAGCATAGTCTAGAGACCGAGACCAAGTGCGAAGCACTTGTGATCCATTTTTGTTTCAAACTTGAAGAAAAGTTTATTCAGGCGCCCTTTGGGCCCGGGAAATAAACTCGATAGAGTTTATTAGGATGACCTATATACCAGCGGTCACTGCGAACGTCTCAGTGGGTAACTCGACCACGACGGCCCTCGCAGGGAACGCAACTTTTACAGGAGCTGTTGAGGACGTGTCCCAGTACTCGTCTCTCAGTGTTTCCTACTATGTTTCGCCCGTAACAGCCACCGGCAACATTTTCGTCCAGTTTTCGAATGTCGCCTCCCCTTTTTACCCCGTATCAAACACCGTCACTCCCGTCACGTCTCTGACGGCCAACGGGTTTACACTCGACACGACCATGACTGCCCAATTCTTCCGCGTCTCGTACGTGAATGATTCAGCCGCTCAGACCACCTTTATGATTCAGAGCATTTACCATCCACAGGCGCGCGTTGCTGTTAAATCTGACCGGCTTGCCGTTGCCATGAATAACTATACAGACCTTTTGAATACCCGGTCGGTCGTTGCTGGTCAGACCCAAGGAAACAACCCAACAGTTGAGATTTTAGGTTCAAACGGGAACCAGTCCTTGAACGTGTGTATTAACGACCCACGCACAGCGTATAACGAGGTGGGTGTTGCGCAACTGTACCCTTTGGCCCAAATTGATTTCGTCTATGGAATTAACACGGTCATTACGACCAGTAACGTGACTGGAAACGCGACTGTCACGGCATCTACTGGTCTTTTGAATGTGACGTCCAACGGAACGTCTGGCGTTTCATGTTCGATGCTTTCCGCAAAAAAGTTTGTCAAGTACCGAGCCGGTCAGGGCGCACAGGGACGGTTGACCACCCTCTTTTCCCAACCGGCCCAAGTGAATGGAAGTATCTCCGTCTCCGGCACTGGATTTGCAATCGCAAACACCACGTACCTCATAGACTTTGCCGGGTTCGGGTACGGGAACGTCGCCAATTGTTCCCAGTTTGGGATCCTCTGGAGACGCAACGGAAACGATACATTTTACCCTCAAAATTCATGGAATCAGGATATAGTGAATGGAACTACAAAGTCGGGTATGAATCTGAACCCGCAAGCACTCAACTCATGGCAAATTCAGTTTCAGTATTGCGGGAACATCCTCTTTTACCTCGAGAATCCAGCGACGGGTCGGTTTATTCTCGTACACTCAATCCCTTCGAGTCTCCTCGCACCGACCGTCCCGAATTTCCAGAACCCGACTATGCAATTGATCTGGTACTCGAATAGCGCATCGTCTTCGTCAAACACACTGACGTGTTATGGTGCGTCCGGTGGACACTTTCTCGAGGGCGATCGCGAACTGACGGGCCCACGCGGGGCTTTGTTCTCGGCCCCGACCGCGAACCTCGTTCCGGGCGTCGAGACCATGATTTTCGCTATCAAGAATGCCACTTATTTTGGATCAAATTTGGGAAATATCATTCCGTGTAGAAGCCAAATCCATCTTCGGAGTTTTACCGCCTCGGCGGGTGGATACTCAACGGGCGGTGCAGGCCCAACCGCATTCACGGCAACACCGGGTGCAGGAACAATCAATATCCGCCAGATTCGTAACCCGACAAACGGTCCGACTGTGTGGTCTGCATATAACGGATCGAACGTTATAGGTGTGACTGACGGTTCAAACGTTTTCGGTCAATCAACCCTGAGTTCGAACACATCTCAGCTCACAGGAATTACGGGAGGTACAACGGGCTTCGATGTGAATGTCTCTTGCGGAGGGACCCTGAATATAGACTTTAAGGAGTACGAATCCGTCGCGTACCCTGGAGACACGCTCGTGTTTACTGCAAATTTGCAGATTGTAAATTCAGTCACGACATATGAGAACATTTCCTTGGCTCTGACGTGGAATGAGGACCTGTAATTTTATTATCAAATTAGTATAGGATGAGCTTCACGCGCTCAGGAAGTACAGCCCCGGCCTTTTCGTTCCCCGTGGGGGTCGGAACCTTTACCGATGTGAATGCTTCAAACGCAGTCTTCACATCGAATACGTACTCTTCTTTTTATCACGGGGACGGGCAACACTGTCAGTAATCTGAACGCTTCAAATTTGGCTTTTGGGTCCTGAGCTCACTCACGGGACCATGGGCGGGTTTGTTCGAAACGCGGGGACGACGGGCGGAAACTACACACGGTCTTACCCTTTCACATTCTCGGTCTCGGTGGCAAACACATGGCAGTATGTGACCGTGGTGATACCCGGGGACACGACTGGTCGGTGGATACAACACGTCCGGTGCATTTATACGAGGCTCGGTCTATTTCAACACGAAAAAGAGACCGGCCTCGAGCCCGACCCTCACGGTCCTTTCAACGCTCGAAAGCAGTAACGTAGGGTCTCTGAACTATGACCAGAGTTCAGCGCGGTTCCTCGTGCCCCTGACGGCCACAGGGGACTGCTACGGTCAGTGGAGGGTCAGCGTGGATGCTGAGTTTTAAAATTCTTAGAAAGTTTTAAAAATGCACCTCGAAGAGATTGACAGGGAGCTCCATGTACTGGATGAGAATCTGGACGTGGTCTATGTTTTTGAACGGGCACAGGAGCCCCTTCTGTCCCGTGCCGCTTACGATCACATGTGTTCTTGGGTCAGGACGCACTGGAACCCCGACTCGGACCCGGACGACCTGTGGATCCAGGCCAAAGAAGCGTGGTTGTCCCTAACGCCCGAACAACAGGCGTACCTCTGGTCCGTGAGTCGCCAAGAGGAACAAAACGCCCAAGACTTGTGTAACGCACTCTTGGCCCGCCTCGCAGACTATAGAGGTCACGAGAGCGTCAAGAAGGCTTTCCGGGACGCCATTCGGGGAGTCCCTGATCAGTTTAGTTCTTCGTAATTCTGACGTACCCGTTGCTTGTGCAATTTCCTATGACTGTAAGCGTTCCGATCGCGTACGAGCCTCCACCACCCCCGCCATCCGTTGCGCTCGTCACTGACCCGCCGGCCCCTCCAGAGTACCCGCCGGCCCCTCCCGAACATGACCGAGAATCGCTGGCTGTTCCGCCGCCTCCTCCGCCGCCTCCAAACCCGCCATTTCCACCGTATAGACCTGCACCGCCGCGCGCACCGCCTAAGAGACCGTTTGCAAACGTGAGACCGCCTTTACCGTGCCATGTCGCTTGACCACCCGCGACCGTGTATCCGTTACTCGTGAATCCTGTACCTCCACCACCGTGTCCGTAGGAACTCAGAAACCCGTCTGACGAGTTTGTTATTCCTCCAGACCCGCTTGTTCCGCCCGTGCCCTGACCACCGCCATCCGTCGTTCCCGAGGTCCCAGAGACACCGTCTATTCCCGGGCCGGCTGAAGGGTACCCCGTCGATGTTCCGCCTCCGCCCCCTGCTATGATGATCGGCGTGCTGTTTGCCGCCCAAACAACGAAAGAGCCTCCACCGCCCCCACCGGCTATAGATCCCGACCCGGTCGAGCCCGCTTGTCCGACACAAATGTTAATCTGATCACCTTGGGTCAAGGTGGCAGTCGTGCTTATGACGTTTCCGGCGCCCTTGGAGTACGACGCGTAGTTCCCACCGGCTGCGCCCGCCGCCTGGATCGTGTATGAGCCGGTCGCGGGGACCGTCCAGAGCTGGTATCCGGGCGTGACGACATTCAGGTACGAGGGATTCTGAGTCCAGGAAGTCGTGCTATAAGCACTTTTGACTTGGGCATAGGTCGGTCCCACATTCCCGGTGGCACTTGCGTTTGAAAAAACAAAGGTCGTAAAGGCGTAAAGACTCGTCGGGACCGAAGACGCGAAAGTCGTCTGCTGGCCCGTTCCCGTCTTTTGAAAAAGAGACAAACCTCCAGACGTGTTTTTGAACATTCAGTACTACTACGAGTGCCACATATTTGCTTGGCCGGTTCCCGTCGTGCTCATGAAAGAAGTTCCGTACGTGAGGGGGACCTGAAGGAGGAGCACGGTCGTCCCAGACGGTGCCAGACCGAGCGGGGCTGTAGGCGGTGTGAAACCTGACACGGGGTACACGGTCGCTCCCGTGACGATCCTGATATCGCCCGTCTGGAACGTGGGGCCAGAGTATGTCGGTCCGGCGTACTGACCAATCGAAAAGTAACTGCTCGTGACGGTCGCGAGTCCAGACACGGCCAGGGGGCCCGCAACACTCACGCCATTTATGTACAGATATAGATTCGTCCCATCGTGTTGCGCACAGATGTGTGTCCAGGCCCCGGCCGTCATGCTTGCACTCGAAGTGAACGTGTGTGGTCCTGAAGAATAGTAGTAGAACGTCAATTGGCCGGTCGTCGTGGGTCCCACAGACCATGCGTCTATACTCCCACCAGTCTGCATGTTTCCGAAACTGTTGACGGCCGGACTCAGACCGACAGTATTTGTGAAACTCGTATAATTGACCCAGGCCTCGAACGTGAATCCACCAGTCCACCAATTGAACTGAAATTTCGAGGCGGAGAATTGAGAGCCCGTGCCGCTGAGTGCCACCGAACCCTCTTGTGTGTTGGGACCCGTGGCGCTCGACGTGAGCCCCGTGAGTGTCACAGGGCTCGGGCTCAGGTCCTGGGCCTGGCCTGCGCTCGTGTGTGTTGCAAGGAAGCCACTCATCTGTTAAAGACGCCGAAACAAATCTCCGCTTTTACCAGATGGGCTACAGTAACGTAGCCGGTGACTTGAACGTCGCTGGAACAAGTACGCTCAGTGGACTCGTGGTCAACGGTCCGACGATTCACTATGGCCCCGTGACGAGCACGAGTAATGCAGCTTTTTCAAATTTGGTCGTAAATAACTTTACAGTCACGGGGAACTTTACAGTCACAGCCACCAATACGCAAGTCTCGAACGCGCTCTCGATCGTGAATCAGGGGTCAGCAACCGCCCTGTATGTGAATCAGAACGAGTCTGTGGCCCATACACACAATTCACTTGAGGTCTGGGACCATACGACGCTCGCCATGGTCGTTGACCCGAACGGGAATGTGGCGATTCACCAAGCCCGTTCGGATGGGTACGCCTTGTCTGTTGTACAGGGCGCCTCTATAGACCAGCTGACGCTCGGGACCCCTTTGACCGTCTCGTCAGGCGGGACGGGAACGGCAACGGGTGCTCCTCAGAACCAGGTCTTTGCCGGTCCGACGGGCGTGTCCCCGGGACCACCTGCGTTCCGGGCCCTTGTGAATTCCGACTTGCCTTCGATCCTGAACGTGACGAGTCTCGTGGCGGGCACAAACCTCTTTGCGCCCCAGGCCAACGTGGGAACCCTGAATGTGAGTCAAATTTCCAATTTGTCTTCCCTGACCACCAACCTCTTTGCGCCCGTGGCGAATGTGCAGACCCTGAACGTCCTGCAAGTCGCGAACCTTCAGAGCCTCACGACCAACCTCACTGCGCCCGTGGCGAATGTCCAGACCCTGAACGTCTTGGGTATTTCCAATTTGTCCGCCCTCACCACCAACCTCGTGGCATCCGTGGCGAACGTACAGACCCTGAACGTCTTGGGGATTTCGAACCTGGCGAGCCTCACGAGTAACCTCATGGCATCCGTGGCGAACGTACAGACCCTGAACGTCTTGGGGATTTCGAACCTCCAGAGTCTGACCACAAACCTCGTGGCGTCCCAAGCGAATATTCAGACTTTGAACGTCTCGAACATCTTTACAACAAATGTCGTTGCACTCGGTACGAGTCTTGTTGTTACGGGAGTTACGGTCCAAGGGAATGTGTACGTGAGCAACACGAGTACTTCGGCAAACGGGTTCTATGCAACAGGTGCATTCGGAGCCATGTACACGGATGGTACTGTCCTTGATTACGTGGATGGGAACGGGCGCTTGTCTGTAGGTCCGGGGGACAATCTGACCATGTACTCGGGCGGCCCTTCAAATTCACCAAACATGACTATTCGTCCCGGAGCTCAGATCGGTATAGGAACTACGTCGCCTTCCGCCAATCTCCATGTTCAGGGGAACATCTGGGCCAGTAACGCCCTCTCGGCCCCCGTTCTCTTGGTGCCCGTTGCCAACGTCACGACTCTGAACGTCATAGGGATTTCGAACTTGCAGAGCCTGACCACAAACCTCATAGCGAGCACGGCAAATGTAGGGGTCCTCAACGTCCTAAGCATCGCGAACCTGGCCTCGCTGACCGCCAACCTCTTTGCGCCCGTGGCCAACGTGGGGGTCCTGAACGTCCTCCAAGTGGCGAACCTCCAGAGCCTGACCACCAACCTCATAGCCTCCGTGGCCAACGTCCAGACACTAAACGTCCTCCAAGTGGCGAACCTCCAGAGCCTCACGACCAACCTCATAGCCTCCGTGGCCAACGTACAGACCCTGAACGTCCTCGGGATTTCGAACCTCCAGAGCCTCACGACCAACCTCTTTGCGACCCAGGCCAACGTACAGACTCTGAATATCACAAGTACCATTTTCAGTCCCCAGGCGAACGTAGGCATCCTCAACGTCCTAGGGATTTCGAACCTCCAGAGCCTCACTAGTAACCTCGTAGCCTCCGTGGCGAATGTCACGACCCTGAACGTCCTGCAAGTCGCGAACCTCCAGAGCCTGACGACCAACCTCTTTGCGCCCGTGGCGAATGTCACGACCCTGAACGTCTTGGGGGTTTCGAACTTGCAGAGCCTGACCACCAACCTCATAGCCTCCGTGGCCAACGTCCAGACCTTAAACGTCTTGGGTATTTCCAATTTGGGGTCTCTCACCACCAACCTCGTGGCGTCCGTGGCGAACGTGGGGGTCCTCAACGTCCTAAGCATCGCGAACCTGGCCTCCCTCACCACCAACCTCGTGGCGTCCGTGGCGAACGTCCAGACCTTAAACGTCTTGGGTATTTCCAATTTGTCCTCCCTCGTGGCGTCCGTGGCGAACGTCCAGACCTTGAATGTCCTCCAAGTCGCAAACCTCCAAAGCCTGACCACAAACCTCATAGCCTCCGTGGCGAACGTCCAGACCCTGAATGTCCTAGGGGTTTCGAACTTGCAGAGCCTCACTAGTAACCTCGTGGCGTCCGTTGCGAACGTGGGGGTCCTCAACGTCCTAAGCATCGCGAACCTCCAGAGCCTGACGACCAACCTCATAGCCCCTTTTGCCAACGTCCAGACCCTGAACGTCTTGGGTATTTCCAATTTGTCCTCCCTGACCACCAACCTCGTGGCAAGTGGGTACGTCACGACCCCCGTGGCGAACGTACAGACCCTGAACGTCCTGCAAATTTCCAATTTGGGGTCCCTCACGACTAACCTCATAGCTACTCAGGCGAATGTCACGACCCTGAATGTGATCCAAGTCGCAAATCTTCAGAGCCTGACCACCAACCTCATAGCCCCTTTTGCCAACGTCACGACCCTAAACGTCCTGCAAATTTCCAATTTGGGGTCCCTCACCACCAACCTCGTGGCATCCGTGGCGAACGTACAGACCCTGAACGTCCTCGGGATTTCGAACCTCCAGAACCTCACTAGTAACCTCGTGGCGTCCGTGGCAAATGTGCAGACCCTGAACGTCCTAAGCATCGCGAACCTCGCAAGTATTTCTGCAAATATTCAGACCCAATACGCCAACGTCACCGTGAACCTATATGCGCCGAACATAGTCTCGGGTGGGTTCACATCCAACGCAACAAATTTAAATTTTAATTTTGATACTTTGAATATCCCTTTTATCAACGTGGGTACGATAGGAGCCACGACGGGTCTGTACGGTCCTTTGGCCGGGGCCAATACCGTGACGTACTCGGACGACCTGACACGCCGGGCCCCACACATCGTCCCGAGCGTGGCAAACGCCTCGGCCATCATAGGGTGGATCAGCGCCACGGCAAACGTCACGAAACAACAATCGTCCTTTTGGGCCCCGAGTACGCGCCCGACATTCTCAAACGTGACAAACGGGCCAAGGGGCGCATGGGCCTATTCGGGCTCTGTGGTGCTCCCGGACCAGCGTGTTGTTTTCGTGTCCAATTCAGCTTCAAATATAGGAATTTTTAATGTCGTCACAGAACTCTTTACAGAGGTTGTTCCCTCGGGGGGACGCATCACGGCCAGTTTCAGCGGTGGCGTCTTGGCTCCGAGCGGCAACATCGTGTGCGTGCCATTCAACAACTCGAACGTGGGTCTTTTCAATCCATGGACCGGAGCCTATTCGAACGGGTACCAACACTGGTGTCCGACCGGGGCCTTCCGCGGGGCCGTGCTCGACGGCGCATCCAACGTGACTATGATTCCGTGGAACAGTCTGAACGTCTGTTCCTTTAACGGGTCCACGGGGCTCTTTTCAAACATGGTCCAGGCATGGGCCACGTCCCCCGGGTACTTTGGCGGCGTCCTCTTGCCGACCGGAAACGTGTTTCTCGTACCGAACCTCGGCTCAAACTTGAGTCTTTATAGCCCGAGTGCTCTGACCGTCTCAAACACGAGTGCATGGGGCGGCTACGTGGGAGGGACTCTTGCGCCCGATGGGAATGTCGTGTGTGTGCCCGGACCGACGCAGGCGAACGCCCTTGTGGTCAATCCGTATGGAGCACCGCCCTGGCCAACAACAAACGTGTTCATGGGTGCTGGAGGGTACGCGGGTGGCGTGCTCATGCCAAACGGGTCCGTGGCGTGTGTGCCCGGAACAAACGCAAACGTCGCGGTGGTAAATCCCGTCACGTTTACATTTTCAAACATAGGAGCCCAAGGCTCCTCCGGTGGTTACGCTGGGGGTTCGCTCGTGTCTGATGGGCGCGTGGTCATGTGTCCGGCCTTGGCAACGAATGTCGCCGTCCTGACTGCCACGACTCCTGTATATTCACAAGAGCGTGTTTTGGCCCCTTATTTTAACAAATTCTAATAGACCAGATTCCAGATCAGGTGGGCCAGCAGGACATACACGAGGGCGTGCACGAGCACACCCACCTGGGTCGGGCGGCCAGTCATGGGATCAGCGATCCGAGGGCCGAAAATACGGCCAGTCAGCATGAACATGCGCGGGTTGGCAATAAGGAAAAAGACGATAAAGGGGATGATTTTCTTCTGCACGTCAAACATTTAATAAAAACGAAGGAAAAAAAACTGGATCATCTAGTAGTAAATGAGTACCGGACCCACGTGGTACTATGGTGATGTCCTGACGACCGGAAACACGGTCATGCAGCAAGGGCTCACAGTCCTTGGTACCACGTGGACTCCTAACGTTTTGTGTACGCAAGTACTCGGAGCGCCCTCGGCCCCCTTTGCGACCCTGGTTGCTTCCAACGCAAATGTGACCACCATGAACGTCTTGAGTTTTGGCGCCGGGCTCGGAATTAACGTAGCGAGTGCTCGAGGCGCGACTCTTAACGTCCTGGGGAACGTTACAGTCTCCAACGCTCTTTCGGCAGGTGCCATCCTCACCAACCTGACAAACACGGGGTCTCTGAACGTCTTGAGCGTGGCCAGCCCCGTGGCTCTCAATACGGTGAGCGCCTCAGGAACGGCCCTCTACGTTCTAGGAAACATTTACGCGAGTAATTCACTCGGTATCGGGAACCTCACGGCGAATGTGTACACGGCCCTTGCGAACGTCGTCACGGGGACGGTATCGAACCCGTCTGCGCCATTCATAGTCGCCGGCTGGGCCCTTGTGACGAATGCGATCGTGACGTCGAACCTTGTATTGGGGCCCGGGTCAGTGAATGTGACGCAGGCGAACCTTTTGAGCGTCTCGGCACCCTTGGG
>Ga0214172_1000821_pt1 | contig 11181 bp, 6 predicted proteins | sample TroBogEpilimnion_29_FD_153010 | JGI IMG/M metagenome (GOLD analysis project Ga0214172, IMG submission 153010) | Freshwater microbial communities from Trout Bog Lake, WI - 12JUL2007 epilimnion | ecosystem: Environmental > Aquatic > Freshwater > Lake > Epilimnion/Euphotic zone | place: Trout Bog...
GTCGGCTGGCCGGGGGTGACTTTGATGTGCGGCAAACTTTTGATGAAAATCTGATGGTCGCCGGTCACCAGCACGCGGGTCTGGGCGTACGCCTGCATCATCCAGGCGCGCACGCTGCGCATTTCGCTGGCGGGGATCTTGGGGCGGCTCTGCCGCATCCAGGCCACGGTCACCGCCGGATTGAATTCCCAGCGGCCGATGATTTTCTGATCGTCATAAACCGCCGATTTGCCGGTCTGCAAATAAGTGGTCAGGTCGGCCAACTGGTTGGTCAGGATGCCGGTCACCAGCGCTCGCTGCTCCTTGTTTTGCAGGAACGCCCGCACGTTCGGGTCGTTCAGCAATTCCCCTAGCGTGGCCCCGGCCGTCAGCGCATTGGTCACCGTGTTATCCTGCACCAGCGGTTGAAAATCGTCGCGTTCCCACAGCGAGGTCAGCGCCGGATACGCCGCCAGCCGCGGACCCACCTGCGGGTTTTGCATGAGAAAACCCGCCAGATCCGCGAATTGATAATATAGCGGCGGTAGCGTTGCGACCGCGCTCGCCATCCGGGTCAGATGGGTCGCCTGCAGGTCGTTGCCGAGCTGATTGACCAGCCGGATGGGCAGCGGCTGTTGCGGGGCCACCGCCACCTGCGTGGTCCAGTAGGTCAGGTTGAAAATAACAAAGCTGATCAGCACGAAATAAACCGCGCCGTTCAACAGCCCGATGCAGATGCCCAGCCGGGCATTCACCCGGGTAAACAAGGCCAGCCGCAAGTCTCCCGCCTGATACTTGTAAAAATGCTCCACCTTGTTATGCACCGGCTGCGCCGCCACCTTGACCAGAATGGAAATCAGGATGAAACCAAACACCGGGGCCAGCGCCCAGGTCAGCACCGGATTGCCCACGCCCACAAACGGCAGGATCGGGTGAAAGAGTTTGCCTGCCACGCCCGCCAGGAGGGCGGCAATCAAAATGCCGGCAAACGAAATCGCCGCGCGTATCGCGCCCAGCCGCCAGCCGGCCAGCGCGGTTACCACCATGACGATCACCGCCAGAATCCAGATGCTCATGCCGCCATTAAAAATCATCCCGCCAAAAATGCACGACGAAAATCGCACCCGTCAGTTGAAAACGGCGCCGCAACGGCTATCTTCCCCCCGCGTGAAAATCTCCCTCATCGTTCCCGCCTTCAACGAGGAAAAACTGCTGGGCGCCTCGCTGGCGGAAATTCAATCCGCCGCCGCCGCCTTCACCGCGCGCGGCTGGGCGTTTGAACTCGTCGTGTGCGACAACAATTCCACCGACCGCACTGCCGCCATCGCCCGCGCCGCGGGTGCCCGGGTGGTGTTCGAGCCGGTCAACCAGATCGCCCGCGCGCGCAACGCCGGCGCCGCCCACGCCACCGGCGACTGGCTGGTGTTTGTGGACGCCGATTCCCATCCCTGCGAAAAACTGTTTGCCGCCGTGGCGGACCAAATCGCTTCCGGCAAAACGGTGGCTGGGGGCGTCACGATTCGGTTGGACGAAAACCTGTTCGTCGCCGGCCTCATCACGCAGGTCTGGAATTATTCCAGCCGGCTCACCCGGCTCATGGCCGGCTCGTTCATCTTTGTCGAGGCCGCCGCCTTCCGGCAGGTGGGGGCGTTCAGCCATGAATTCTTTGCCGCCGAGGAGTTGGACTTGAGCCTGCGCCTGAAAAAACTCGCGCGCGCCACCAACCGCAAAATCGTCATCCTCCACCGGCATCCCATTAAGACGTCCGCGCGTAAAATGAAGCTCTACTCGGGGCGCGAACTCGGTGGATTTTTCCTGCGGTCTATTTTTAACCATCGCCGCGCCATCCGCAGTCGCGAGGCCGCGTTCATGTGGTACGATGGCCGTCGCTAGCCACCGTGGAGCCTCCCGGGGAGCGCGCCCTTCTCCGGGCGCTGCAACAGGAAACGGCCAAGCCGCTTCCATGAACCCGAACTTGGAAAATGGAGTCTGGAGCAGGTGTGTTCGTCCTCGCCCTTTGCCCCGATCGGATCTCCATTGCGGCTGCACTGCCACCGGGGATGCTGTCGGCATTCCCTGGGAGCGCCGGCGTCCCGCCCGGCGAGTTCATTCCCATAACAACAATGCCGCCGGGAATTTCAATTCGTTTAACGCCCGCCAGTGGGTGCCGATGCCAAAGCCGCCCCCCCCAAAGGTCGTGGCGCGGTGGGAGCTTACTGGATAGCCTCGCGCATCGCGGCAAAAAGGCTCTTCCCCGAAGCCTGGGCGACCGGCACCTTGGATTTGGCGTCCGCATGATCGACCAGTTCCTCCGGCAGTTCCTTCAGAAACGGCGACGGCTGGCAGGGCAGTAGCTGGCCGTATTTCTTGCGCCCGCCGCAATGGCTGATTGTCAGCGTCTGCATCGCGCGCGTCACGGCCACATAAAACAGCCGCCGCTCCTCATCCAGCGTGCCCTCCACTTTCGAGCGCATGTGTGGCAGCAGCCCGTCCTCCAGGCCCACGATGAACACATGCGGGAACTCCAGCCCCTTGCAGGAGTGCATGGTGATGAGGGTCACGGCGTCGCTGGTGTTTTCCTTTTCCTCCTCGCGATCGCTGTCGAGCGTGATGTTTTCCAGAAAATCGTCCAGTTGCTCGGTGAGCGTGTCCGCGTTGCCGTTCATCGTCGCGACCAATTCCCTCAGATTCCGCGTGCGGGTCTCGGCCACCTCGGGGTTTTTTTCCGCGCGCCGCAATTCCGCATAATAGCCGGTCTCATCCAGAAACTGTTCCGCCCACGCCGGCAGAGTCGCCACGCCCGCCGCCGGGAGTAGTTGCGCTTGGGTCTGCTCGATGAAGGCCACAAACGCCTCGATGCTCAGGCGGGTGTTGGTCTGAAACGTCGTCGTCACCAGCGGATTCTGCATCGCCGTAAAGACCGAGCATTTCCGCTCGTGGCTCGCCCCCAGCAGCCGCTCCATTGTCACGTCGCTCAGGCCCCGCGCCGGCACATTGGCAATGCGCAGCAGGCTGATGTCGTCATGCGGATTCAGAAACGTTTTCGTAAAGGCGATGAAATCCTTGATCTCGCGCCGGTCAAAAAAACTTTGCCCGCCAATCAGATGATAGCGCACCCCGGCCTTACGCAGTTCCGTTTCCAGCGGACGCGACTGCTGGTTTGTGCGGAACAGGATTGCGCAATCCTGCCACGGCACGCGGTAGGCTAGCCGCTTGAATTCAATTTGCGCCACGGTCTCCCGCGCCTCGTCCTCGTCGTTCGTGTAGGTCTGCAGCAAAATATTCGCGCCGGCGCCTTTCTCCGACCAGAGCGATTTGCCGCGCCGCCGGACGTTGTTTTTGATGATGGCGTTCGCCGCTTTGAGAATGGTCGTGGTGCTGCGGTAATTCTGCTCCAGCTTGACGACTTTGATTTCCGGAAAATGCTTTTCCATGTTCAGCAGGTTGGCCACCTCCGCGCCGCGCCAGCCGTAGATGCTCTGGTCGTCATCGCCCACCACGCACAAATTCCGATGCTCCAGGGTCAGCGCATGCACCAGTTGAAACTGCGCCGCGTTGGTGTCCTGATACTCGTCCACCATGACGTAGCGGTATTTTTCGCGGCACGCGGCCAGCGCGTCCGGGTGTTCGTTGAACAGCCGCAGCGTGAGCAGAATCAAATCGTCAAAGTCCACCGCGTTGCAGGCGTGCAGGGCCGATTCGTAGCGCTTGGCGATGTGCAGGGCCAGGGCCCGCACGCTCGGATCCGTGAGGGCGCCCGCATTCTCGCCGCCGTTCTTGAACTTGCTCAGCATCCCGAGGATGGCCCCCGGATCCGTCTTCTCGCCCTTGGCGGAAATGGCGGAGAGGATTTTCTTCACCGCCGCGAGCTGCTCGGATTCGTCGTAGATGACAAAATTCTTTTTGTAGCCCAGCTTCTCAATGTGCACCCGCAATATCCGCACGCACAGGGAATGAAACGTGCAGATGGTGGGCCGGTTTTCGCGCTCCTCTTTTTTGCTGCGGGTTCCTGACTTGGGGTTGCGCTTCGGCAGCAGCTTGTTCACGCGCTCCTGCATTTCGCGCGCCGCCTTGTTGGTGAACGTCACGCCCAGAATATTTCCGGGGGGGATGCCGCGATCGACCATGTGGGCAATGCGAAAGGTGATCACGCGCGTCTTGCCCGTGCCCGCTCCGGCCAGGATCAGCACCGGGCCGCGAATGGTCTCGGCGGCCTGGCGTTGCTGCGGATTGAGCGTGTTCAGATTCACCATCGGGCGCGCAGTTTAATTTGCCATCAAACGAACGCAAGCGCGCAGCGGGAGTTTTCTGTCGCACGGATCCCTTGTGCCGGTTTTTTACCCTCCCGTAGCGCAGGCTTTCCAGCCTGCGGGTTCATGGAGTTTTCTAACTCCGTGTTCCTGCCCGCCTGAGATCGCCGGTGTCCCGCCGGCGAGTAGCTGTTATCGCGCCGCCCGGATCGCAACACCGGCAGATGCCATTTATCCCAACGCGCCTTTTTTAAAAGCCGCGGAAACCATTCTCCTTCCCCCTGTCTTTTTTTAATTGTCCTGCGTGGCAGGCTTGGGAAAGCGCCAGGCCGGGGCCATCATTTACTCAGCGGGGTTGGTGGCAGGATGGGACCGCCGACCAGCACGTCCACGGTGAACGCCGCGCGCGCGGAATAAGCCGGCGCCCCGAGGACTTCCGCTTCCAGCGTGTAATTGCCCGGACCGAGAACCGTCTGCCCCTGACTGTAAATAGGCACCATGACCTGATCAACCCAAGCAGACTTTTTGCCCAGCTTTAACGGCACCGCCGGCTGGTACGGCGGGATGTCTACGAGCAGTTGATACGATTGCCAGACCACATTGTCATTGCTATCCAGTACCCGGAAGCCCACGCGCAGGTTGGCATAGTAAGCGGCGGCAAAATCGAATTTCCGGTCCACGGACGTTCTGTTGTCCAGCTTGAACGAGGCGATAAAGCCCAGCGTTTTGGTGTTGGTCACGGTTGCAGCCATCGGCAGGATGACCGGCGCGGCATCCACCGTAAGCTGCACGGGCTGGCCGGAGATCTCGATCAGTTTAAAATCATAGCCCGGCAGCGTGAGACTGTTGATGATGCCGACGGCCGGCGCCTGAAGGGGCTTGGGATTGATGGGCGGCAAGGGCACCGGAATGTAACCCCCGGGGCCAAATCCATTCTGATGTCCGCCGATGACACCTTGTGCCATAAGCACCGGCGGCAAAATCACCATGGCTGCGATGACGAGTATCGGAAAAAATGAATTTAGTTTCATGCTGGTGATTGAATTCCAACCGTAATCCTACCTCAAGCCGGAGGGACGGTAAGTAAAATTCAGGTGACATTTTCAGAATGATTTATGGGTACAGTCATATCGGCATATGCATTGGGGAGGCGGGGATGGGGACGTTTAATCTTTACCTCATTTCCCCATCAAACCGGCAACGGCCTCGTGGGTTTAAACTGCGAACTCAAAATGATCCGGCACCTCTTTCCAGCCCGTTTACAATATTAATTAAGGTCTTTAAAACCGTTCTCAATGCGTGTGGCCGCCTTCGTTTTATCGGGGTTTCATCGGGGTCCAGCGGCGGCCAAAACGATTTGCCCTTAGAAAAAATAAGTTGCGCAGCAGGCGGTGCGCGGCATAAAGAATGACCCGTCACATGGGCAAAACCCTTATCATTGCGGAAAAGCCGTCCGTCGCCGGAGACATCTCCAAGGCGCTCGGCAAGTTTGAAAAGAACGCAGACTTCTACGAAAATGACCAGTATGTCATCTCGTCGGCGGTCGGCCATTTGCTGACCATCGCCGTCCCCGAGCAGTTCGAGGTCAAGCGGGGCAAGTGGACCTTTGCGCACCTGCCGGTCATTCCGCCCCACTTTGATCTCCTGCCCATCGAGAAAAATGAGGCCCGGCTCAAAGTCCTTACCAAGCTGATCAAGCGCAAGGATGTCACCGCCATCGTGAATGCCTGCGACGCCGGCCGCGAGGGCGAATTGATTTTCCGCTACATCGTTCAATACGCCAAATCCGAGAAGCCCATCCAGCGCCTCTGGCTGCAGTCCATGACGCCCGCCGCCATCCGCGACGGGTTCGCGCATCTTCGCACGGATGCTGAAATGATGCCGCTGGCCGACGCCGCCACCTGCCGCAGCGAAAGCGACTGGCTCATCGGCATCAACGGCACGCGCGCCATGACGGCGTTCAATTCCAAGACCGGCGGCTTTCACCTCACCACCGTGGGCCGCGTACAGACGCCCACCCTGGCGATCCTGGTCGAGCGCGAGGAGAAGATTAAAAAATTCATCCCGCGCAACTATTGGGAAATCCACGGCACCTTCGGCGCGCAGGCCGGCGAATATGCCGGCCGCTGGTTCGATGAGAAATTTTCCAAAAAGGAGGGCGACGACCAGCTCAAGCAGGAGCGCCTGTGGGATGTCAGCTTTGCCGAAGCCATCCAGGCCAAATGCCTCGGCAAGCCGGGCATGGTTACGGAGGAAAGCAAGCCGACGACCTCCATGTCGCCGCAGCTGTATGATTTGACCACGCTGCAGCGCGAGGCCAACGGGCGCTTTGGTTTTTCCGCCAAGAACACGCTCGGCCTGGCCCAGGCGCTGTATGAAAAGCACAAGGTCCTGACGTATCCGAGAACGGATTCCCGCGCGTTGCCGGAAGATTATCTCGACACCGTCAAGGCCACGCTGGCGATGCTGGCCGACACCAATTACAGCACGCCGGCGGCAACGATTTTAAAGAACGGCTGGGTGCGCCCCAACAAGCGCATCTTTAATAATGCGAAAGTGTCGGATCACTTTGCCATCATCCCCACGCTCGTGGCGCCGAAACATCTGAGCGAGCCGGAGCAGAAGCTGTACGACCTGGTCACCAAACGGTTTCTGGCCGTCTTTTATCCGGCGGCGGAATTCCTCGTCACCACGCGCATCACGCGGGTCGAGGCCGAGCCGTTCAAGAGCGAAGGCAAAGTGATGGTCAACGCCGGCTGGCTCGCCGTTTACGGCAAGGAAGCCGCCGAGTCCGACGATACGCCCAGCCTCGTGCCGGTGAAGCCAAACGAGATCGTCAAGACCGTGAAGATCGAAGTGGAGGCGAACGTCACCAAACCCCCGGCGCGCTATTCCGAAGCGACCTTGCTGGGCGCCATGGAAGGCGCCGGCAAATTGATCGATGACGAGGAGTTGCGCGAAGCCATGTCCGACAAGGGCCTGGGGACGCCCGCCACCCGCGCCACGATCATCGAAGGGTTGCTCTGGGAAAAATACATCCACCGCAACGGCCGCGAATTGCAGCCCACCGCCAAGGCGTTTTCCATCATCACCTTGCTGCGCGGGCTGGACATCCCCCAGCTCTGCTCGCCGGAACTCACCGGCGAATGGGAATTCAAATTGAACCTCATGGCGCGCGGTAAAATGAAGCGCGACGCGTTCATGCAGGAAATCGCCGACGCCACGCGCGACATGGTCGCCAAGGCCAAGCTGCACGAGAGCGACACCGTGCCCGGCGATTTCGGCAAGCTCACCGTGCCGTGCCCGAAATGCGGGGGCGAGATCCACGAAAATTACAAAAAGTTCCAGTGCCAGAAATGCGACTTCGCCCTCTGGAAAATCGTGGCCAGCCGGCAGTTGGAGATTTTCGAGGTCGAGGAGCTCATCAGCAAGGGCGTGGTCGGCCCGCTGCAGGGCTTCCGCAGCAAGCAGGGCTTTCCGTTCGCGGCCATCATCAAAATGAACGCCGAGTTCAAGCCGGAATTCGATTTTGGCAACGACCAGGGCAAGGACGGCGAGGCCAGCGCCCCGATGGATTTCACCGGCAAGGAGCCGCTCGGCAAATGTCCGTCCTGTGGCGGCAATGTCTACGACGGGGGCATGAATTACGTCTGCGAGAAGCAGGCCGGCGCGGAAAAAACATGCAAGTTCCGCAGCGGAAAAATCATTTTGCAGCAGACCATCGAGCCGGCCCAGATCCAGAAATTGCTCGCCACGGGCAAAACGGATCTGCTCAAGGGCTTTGTCTCCAAGAAGAATAACCGCAAGTTCGAGGCCTTCCTCGTGCTGAAAGACGGCAAGACCGCGTTCGAATTCGCCCCGCGCGAAAAAAAGGGCAAGGCCAAGGGGGGCGTGCCGAGCGCGCCGCTGCCGAAAATTGATTTCACCGGCCTGGAGCCCATCGGCAAATGTCCCAAGTGCGGCGGCCGGGTGTACGACACGGAGCAGGGGTACCTCTGCGAAAAATCGCAGCTGGACGCCAAAGCCTGCAAATTCAAGATCGGCAAAACCATTTTGGAGCAGCCCATCGAATTGCCCCAGGCGCAGAAAATCCTCGCCGAGCATAAAAGCGATTTGCTCGAGAAATTTATCTCCAAGGCCGGCAAGCCCTTTCCCGCATTCCTTGTGATGGACGGCAAGGGCAAGATCACCTTTGAATTCCCGCCCCGGGACGAATAATCATCAGGCCCGCCCGGGCGACGGGGCCGGTGAAGCGGTCTTCGCCGCCGCCGGTGCCCACCGTGTTATGCCGCTACACTTCAAACAACTCGGTCAGGGCGAGCCGCTGGTCTTGCTGCATGGCTTGTTCGGGTCGGCGGACAATTGGTTTGGCGTCGCCCCCAAACTGGCGGAGCGATTCCGGGTCATCGCCCTCGATTTGCGGAACCACGGCCAGTCGCCCCATCACGCGGAGATGGATTATCCGCTCATGGCTGCCGACGTGGCGGCTTTTTTTGCCGCGCACCAGCTCGATCGCGCCCGGGTCATCGGCCATTCCATGGGCGGCAAGGTGGCCATGCAGTTCGCCCTGGATTTTCCGACCCGCGTGCACAAGCTCGTCGTGGTGGACATGGCGCCGCGCGCCTACCCGCGCATCCATGACCCCATTTTTGCCGCCCTGCTGGCGTTGGACTTGGCGGCCTTCGCCACCCGGACGGAAATGGAAACCGCTCTGGCACCGGCCATCCCCTCGCTGCATCTCCGCCGCTTTCTGCTGAAAAATCTTGGACGGGACGCGCACGGCCAATTCTTTTGGAAACTGAACCTGCGCGGCGTGGCGGACAATTATACCCGGCTCGGCGCGGTATTGCGGGCGGACCTGCCGTTCGCCGGGCCCGCGCTCTGGATCCAGGGGGGCAAATCGGATTACCTCAGCGCGGCGGACGCGCCGGCAATCCAGCGCCTGTTCCCGGCGGCGCAAATCCAAACCATCGCTGCGGCCAATCACTGGGTTCACGCCGATGCCCCGGACGAATTTCTCCGGCTCGTGCTGGATTTTTTGTGATTCCACTGGAAATTTCGCCAACATGGTGCATCTGTAAGGGCTGAATGTCCGCCCTGACCGCAACCATTTCTGAACCCGCCCCGATCGTCGTCGGCCAATTTTCCCGGCTCGCGGAGTATTTACCCCGCTGGCGCGACGTGCCCCTGTATCACGCAGTTCTGACGGCGGGCAGTTTTGCGGACCTGCCCCTGATCACCAAACGGGAAATTCGCCAGAACTTCCCCGCTAATTTTCTCCGCCCCGGGCAGCATCTGGAAACGTTGCTCGCCGATAAATCGGTGGAGCTGGAGCACACCTCCGGCACGTCGGACGAGCGGACGGCGGTGCTGTTTGCGCGCGGCTGGTGGGATGCGCAGGAGGAGCGCCTGCTGCGCATGAACCCCTTCATTGCCTCGGTCCTGGACGCGGCGCCCCGGGCCCGCCGCGCCACGCTCGTGCCGCCGGTCTGCAATGGCGTGGTGTGCTTTTCCAATTACATGGCCAAGGCGGAGCGCACGCTGGGCGGCACCTTGTTTGTGAACCAGGCGCGCATCCCCTTTCTGCTCACGCAGGACGAGCTCGAGCGCATGGCGGCAGAGGTCGCGGAATGGCAGCCCCAATTCCTGGACCTCGACCCCGTTCACGGCGTGTGGTTCGCCCTGTTTTGCGAGCGGCGCGGCCTCCGCTTTCCATCCGTAAAATTCATCCTGTGCAGCTACGAATTTGTCAGCGTGGTGCACCGGAAAATTCTCGAGCGCGTCTTCGGCGTCCCGGTGATCAACCTGTACGGCTCCACGGAAGCCGGCCACTTGCTCATTGAAGCGGAACCCGGCCCCCTGCGCGGTTGCGACGCAAATGTTTTTTATGAACTCATCAATCGGGATGCCGCCGGCGTCGGCGAACTGGTGGTGACCACGCTCACTAATGACATCATGCCGTTGCTCCGCTATCGGGCGGGCGACCTCGTGCAGCGCGTGGGTGACACGTATGACGTCCATGGCCGTTGCAGCGACGCCTTGCGCCGGAGCGACGGCCAGCGCGTCACCACCCTGGACGTGGATCGCTGTTTTGGGGGCGTGTCCGGCATCGCCCATTATCAGCTGCGGCAGGCGGAGTCGGGCGCGTGCGATCTGCAATTCATACCCGACGCGGTGGCGCCGGCGCCGGGCGATTTGCGGCGCCTCACCGGGCGTCTCGCTAAACTGCTGGGCCTCCCCTCGGAAATCCCGGCCGTTGCGGTGGACAAACTGCCGCCGCAGACTTCCGGCAAATTCCGCCTGACCTATTGCGCTGAATCGTGACCCCGCCCGACCCAATTTCGCCGCCCGACCTCCGCGACCTGTGGATCGACCAATTCCTCGTCCATCTCGCGACGGATCGCGGCGCGTCGGTGTACACCCAGCGGAACTACCGGCAGGCGCTCACGGAATTTGCCGGCTGGCATCGCGACGAGCGCCATTCGCCGGCGGTCTGGGCCCAATTGCAGCGCGACGATTTCCGTTCCTTCGTCCGCTGGCTCGGCCGCAACCGCTTGAGCCGCGCGGCGGTGCAGCTCCGGTTCTCCGCGTTGCGCACTTTTTACAAATTTCTCATCCGGCGCGGCGTCGTGGAGCACATGCCCATTAAAAACCTGTCGCTGCCCAAACCGGAAAAACGCCTGCCGCGCTTTTTGACCAAACCGCAGATGGAAGCCTTGCTGCTGGCCCCGGCCCGGCTGCTGGAAACGCAAAAGCAAAAAAAAGGCGCCGGCCGGCCGATCTCTGCGGAAGTCTGTGCGCGCGATGTGGCGGTGCTGGAAACCATTTATTCCTGCGGCCTCCGGGTCAGCGAGCTGTGCGGGCTGCGCGTGGGGGACATTGACTTCAGCGAGCAGCTGGTGCGCGTCCTGGGCAAGGGCAAAAAAGAGCGGCTCGTCCCCATTGGTGTGCC
>Ga0214172_1000830_pt1 | contig 11090 bp, 9 predicted proteins | sample TroBogEpilimnion_29_FD_153010 | JGI IMG/M metagenome (GOLD analysis project Ga0214172, IMG submission 153010) | Freshwater microbial communities from Trout Bog Lake, WI - 12JUL2007 epilimnion | ecosystem: Environmental > Aquatic > Freshwater > Lake > Epilimnion/Euphotic zone | place: Trout Bog...
TATCTCTTCACAATATTTTCTAATCCCAGTTGCGCGCTATTTTCTTTTATTCTCCTTAGTTGAATCGGGTTGCAAACCCATAAAAATCCATTTTTAGTTTCAATTTTAATGGTCAAAGGTTTATCTAAAGAGGTTTCGTTGTGCTGAATACTATTTTCAATAAGCAATTGCAAAGCCATAGGCAATACCATTTTAGTATGTTCCTCCTTTTCAATATTGAAAATCATTTGAATGCCTTTCCCGAATCTTATTTCCAACAAATAGCAATAAGATTGAATAAATGACATTTCAGTTTTTAAATCTATTAATTCCATGTTGCGCATTTCAATGCTATAGCGGTAAACTTTAGCCAATTGCGCTACAAAATCTTTAGCTTTATTTTTATCTGCATCTATTAATGAGTTAAGTACATTTAAGTTGTTAAATAAGAAATGCGGATTTACTTGGCTTCTCATATTTGCCAATTCAGCTTGTAACGTTCTGTTCTTGTGTTTTTCAGTTTCCCTAATGGATGCCGACCATCCCTTAAACAGATGTATGCCAATGTTGATTCCTAAAATTATCAATGATGTCAATGAGCCAATGATTAAGCTGCTAAAGAAAATTTGTTCCTGATGGTCGCTGTTAAGGTGGCAAACAAATTTTTGAAAAATGAACATAGCTCCATATATAACTCCAGCCGTATATGCCAAAGTCAAAATACCCTGAGCCAAAACCCTTTTAAATGCATGTTCAATAAAAGACCATTTTTTTTCCATGGCCTTGTTGATGTAAAAACTTCCCTCCCAAGCCAACCATGTGATGGTGGTAGCGGTAATGAAGTCAATTACAAAGGGGCTTTCGTATGTTGCACCTGGGGAAATCTTCCTTAAAATTAAAGCGATGCCAACCCCGGTTAACAAAATATAAGGGTAACGGCTGTATGCGATTGATTTTAAATTAAATTGAGCCATTTTCAAGCAATTTAGAAATTGATTTTGTAATATCCAACTGGAAACAGACCCAATTGGTATTGGGTTATAATTTGCTTCCCAATTGGGTCATAAATTTGTTGAAACACATTCTTGGTGTTCAATACATTTTGAATATCCATAGCCCATTCCTGAGTAATTTTCTTACCGTTTAGTTTGTATCCGATCTTTACATCCCACCTGAAATAATCCGGATATTGTTTTTCAAATGCCTGATTATCGTAATAGATTGTATGTCCTTGCATAATACTTTGTGCCAAGTCAATTGCTGTATAATGTTTTCCACCAGCATAATTAAGTTTAGTGCTAAAGGTTAAAACATGGAGTTTATTTTTATCCAATTCAAACTCCCCACCTCCCAAGGCATTAATGATAAAGTTTCCATTAAAGGCCGTACTTCTTTCAATTCCATCGCTGCCCTTATAAGTTGAATTAAACAAAGATGCAGTAATTAAAGCATAGTAATGTTGTGCGAAAAATTTTTCCAGCGTAATTTCAGCACCATAATTTTGGCCGGTGCCCTTGTTTACTAAACTATCCACCAAAGGGTTGGTGTAGCTTGCTCCAACGTTCAAAGCAGAAAAGGATGTTGCCCTTTCTTGTACAGGTATATTGTACAATTGTTGGTAATAAGTTTCAATTTTTAATCGCCAATTTGTTGCAAAACTATTATCGTATGAGACTACAAAATGGTTACTCTTAGAAAAGTCTAAGTTTTTGTTGGTTTGCTTCGTCTCTCCATCCGCATATTGCGTGGTATAAAAATAGATATACGAAGGTTGAATTTCACTGTGCATTCCAAACCCTGCACTAAGCGATTGGTTGGGTCTAAACTTCCATTGCAACCCAGCCCTTGGCTCAAGTGCATTGCTGCCGTTTAAGGTAAAAACTTGTTCATGTAATCCAAGATTGAATACCAATTGATCTGAAAATTTATGTTGCCATTTGGTATAAACTTGCAAAAGCCCTGCATTACCATTAAAACTATTTACGCTTTTGTAGGCGTTTCCACCGTGTAAAATACTGTCCTTAAAATTGTAATTGTAATCATCTAAAATTAAACCACTGTTAAAAGTGTTCTTTGCATTTCTTTTGTAATTGACAGAATATGTTATCGAATATTTTGCCTCCGTAGATTGCTGACCGTACCAATTCTTATGGTTTTTGAAAGCATTGTATAAACTGTCAATTGTAGTTTTGTTCTGCAGAGCAGATGCAGCAATTCCAATATTTTGAAAAGTTTTTTCGTTAAAGAAATACTTGTAATTAGCACCTACAACGCCAGTATTGGCTCCAAAATAGGTGTCCATGTCAACAGGTGAAACACTAAAATCTCCGGGTTTTTGATCCTTAGCCAATAAGGCAATATAGCTCAATCCTCCAATTCCGAAGACTGTTATTCTGCCTTGTTGACTTCCTAGTGGGAAATCCAATTTGAAATTCAAATCCTGGTACTGAGGAATTGAGCCATAACCAAAATTAATGCCCAAGGCCTTAAACATTCCGAGTGCTGAATACCTGTAATTTATAAGGTAAGAAGCATTCGAGTTTTTGCCCAAAGGACCTTCTGCCCCTAACTCATAACCATTGAACCCCAGTTGACCGGTAAATTCATTGTGATCTGTATTGCCATGTCGCATGCGCAAATCAAAAGCACCAGCAATAGCATTGCCATATTCCGAAGGGAAAGCGCCAGTCAAAAAATCAGAATTGCTCAACACATTGCTATTCAACATACTAACAGGTCCACCAGTAGCACCCAATGATCCAAAGTGATTTGGGTTTGGAATATCTATGCCTTCCATTCTCCATAGCACACCTAGTGGTGAATTTCCCCTTATCACAATATCATTTCTTGAATCCCCTTCCACCCCCACTCCAGCAAAATTAGTTACCATTCTAGAAGGGTCCCCCAATGAACCCGCATATTTTGTTGCCTCCTCTATTGTAAACGATCTGGCACTTACTACCGCACTCTCATTATTGGGAGATGCTTTGTCCTGCTTGGCTGAAATTACCGCAGCCTTCAACTCATTCACGGATTCTTCCATTTCGATGTTGACAACCGTTTCCTTTCCTACATCCACCAATATGTTTTTCATAGTGGCTGCTCGGTACCCAAGGTAACTAAAGACAATGTTAATTCTACCAATAGGTACCTCCTTGATGGTAAACTTGCCTTGAGCATTTGTTGCTGTATTAAAACTCCAACTATCACTAAAGGCTCTTACTACAACACCAATTAAAGGCGACTGACTTTGTTTATCCGTAACTATTCCGGTTATATTTTGAGTTCTGCTTTGACCAAACGCAATGCTGCAACCCAACAAGAAAAGAATGATGGTTCTCATGCTTTTTTTCTTCAAATGTAGGTTCCATTTTACAATCCTCCCAGGTGATAACCTATAAGGTGTTGAAAAAGCATGTTAAATTGTCAAAACCAACAGTTGAACTGTTAAAAGGTATGACCAAATTGGAAGAAGAATTGTTGGTTTTCAGGCGAAATGGCATAGTCAAACCTAAGGGTTGTGTTTTCATTCCAACCAATTCTAAGACCCAAACCTTCAGCAAACCTGTAATTTTCAAAATGATTCATACGGTTCAAATTGTCCCAAATGCCTCCACAGTCAAAAAATGGCACACCTGTAAATGTCAAGTGCTGTTTAAAAACATCTGCTTGTGCAATTTTACAACGCAATTCAAAATTGCCAAAGTCCATAACACTTCCTGTAAATCTGCTTTGTGTGTAACCTCTCAAGGTAACCGGTCCCCCAAGTCCAGTAATTGTTTTTTCAGAACTCTCTGCATCAGTATATTCATAAAACGGAGCATTGCCATTTACCATGTTTATGCCAATTCTCGAAGCAAAAACAACGCGTTTAAATTTCGATGGCCAAAGTTTTTGGTAGTAATTCCAATGCAATAATATTTTATTAAAATTATAGTTAGAACCCAAAATAGGAGGAGAAAATTCTGCAATCAGTTCAGCAAACTGACCATGCGTCGGATCCGTTTCCAAATCCCTAGTGTCATAAATTAGACCAGGCTGAAACAAAGGAATTGTCGCTGCCCCATATCCAGAGATAATATGAGCCATGTTTTCTTGGTAAAACAAACTGTTGTTGTCCAAAGGGGTTGTATAATTAGCCCTGGCAATTTCAAAGCCACCAAAAAAGCGCATCCTCCCATCCAAAAAAGAACGGTGAAGTATCAAGTTGAAAACAGCCTCTTCTTTTTGATAGGTGTTGTAAAAATCCCTCGATTGAGCAGCTAAAGCATTTTGATAAGCATCTAATGTCCTATAAGAAGTCCCATTTGTAGCCAGGTTTTGGAGCGATCTTTCACCCAATCCGAAATACAATAAATTAGGGTCCAATTCATACCCCAACTCTCCATGCAATCTCCATTTGGTGTTCATTAGGTAAGGTATTTCACATTCGAATCTCACTTCCTTTTCCTGTTTTGTAGTAATAAAAACAGTCAAATCAAATTCTGCCCGAAAGGGGGTGTAGGCAAAAAACGGATCTGTTTTCTTCCCATTGTAAAACAATTGACCTTCCGCGCCTGCTCCAAATCCATTCAAAGGATCGGAGCTCAAGTAAGGAACCCCCGTCATGTAAAATCCTTGCTTTTTGTTCTTCAACTCATCTTCATCCAGTTTTTTTTCACCTGCTATAGCGAAAGGCAATTTTAATGAATCCCCTGCTGCCCAACAAGTAGATACTAAATTTAAAACCAAACCTAATCCAATAAAAAGTAGACGCATAGAATTCCCAATTTAGGAGGTCCTAAAGTACTTAAATCTGTTAATTTTGAGGTAAATTCAATGTTAACTTTTCACTTCCTATGACTTCAACCAATTCACCATTAACAACGAAGATTTTCAATACAGTTGTAATTGTTGCTGCCTTGGGCTATTTCGTTGACATTTATGACCTTATATTGTTCAGTATTGTCCGGGTGAAAAGTTTGAAAGATATTGGTATCGCAGATGCCAACCTTAAGGACAGTGGCATTTTCTTAATCCAGATGCAAATGATTGGGATGTTGTTGGGCGGAATAGTTTGGGGCATATTAGGCGATAAAAAAGGACGATTATCAGTTTTGTTTTTTACCATCCTTTTGTACTCCTTGGCCAATTTAGCCAATGGATTTGTACAAACCTACCAGCAATATGCCATCCTTCGAGTTATAGCCGGATTTGGCTTAGCTGGAGAATTGGGCATAGGCATCACCCTGGTTTCTGAGATCATGACCAAAGAAAGCAGGGGGTGGGGAACCTCTTTGGTCTCAGGTATCGGAATTGTAGGTGCAGCACTTGCTTATGCATTTGCCGAATGGGGTTGGAGACAAGCATATTGGGCCGGGGGCGTTTTGGGTTTATTGTTGTTATTTCTCCGGATTTATGTACACGAGTCCCCATTTTTTGCCCGAACCAAAAGTGAAGGGGTCCCAAGAGGTGCTTTTCTAACCTTTTTTACATCCAGAGAAAGGTTCCTCAAATACCTGTATTGTATTCTTATAGGGGTTCCCGTTTGGTATACCATTGGCATACTTATTACCTTTTCTAAAGAATTTGCAGAGGCATTAGGTATCAATGGACAAATCAATACGGGTAGGGGAGTAATGATTCATTACATGGGAGCTGCCATAGGCAGTATTCTTACTGGTTGGATCAGCCAAATCAAACAGTCCCGCAAAAAGGCTTTGTTTTTTTCCTTGACCTTTTTAACCCTGGTAACCATAGCCTTCTTCCTATCCCATGGCTTAGATTTATTTTTCTTCTACATTCTAATCTTTCTGCTTGGAGTCGCACAAGGGTATTGGGCAATTTTTGTAACCGTTGCTGCTGAGCAATTCGGAACTAATTTGCGTAGCACTGCAACCACAACCATCCCTAATTTCGTCAGAGGAGCCGTTGTTCCATTAACTTCACTTTGGGCATTTTGGGGTCATTCAATGGGCATTTTGCAATCTGCCATCATTATCGCGGCCATTACTTTGATTTTGGCTTTTTTTGCATTATACCACATGCGCGAAACATTTGGCAAGGAACTTGATTACCATGATTAAGAAATAAATTACAACTAACTTTAAACTGGATTCTAAAACAACCAAAATTCTCACTTCACCCCACTTAAATTTAATCTTATGAATAGGTCAACCATCCAATCCCTCTTGTTTCTGAGCTTATTAACATTTGTGGGTCTCATAGCTTGTACCTCCAAGCAAACTGGTAAGACAACAGTTGATCCTCAATCAGGCCTAACCTATACCCTCTTTCAAGCTGGTAAAGGTTCTGTTCATCCCGCCGATAGTGATATAGTTGATATCAGCGTAAAATTGTTAGGTGCAAAAGACAGTGTCTTGTATTCTTCCTCCAATCGGGCTGGTTCACCAGATACCTCCCATACTGTAAGGTTACCTATCTTTCACGACTATAAAGCATCTTTGGCTCAAGGGTTAAAGTTGTTGGTAGCAGGAGACAGTGCTGTTTTTGAGCTCAATGCAGACTCCTTATACCTTAAAACTTTTGGAGCTTCCAAGCTACCTTCACAAGTTACTCCTGGGTCTAAATTAGCTTGTCAGGTGCGTCTTGTCCGCATAGAGTCTGCCGCACAAGCAAAAGCAGAACGCGACAAAAAAATCCATTTGCGTGAGTTAACCATGGAGCAACTTAAAAATGAAGAGCCTGCCATGATCAAAAAGTACCTGCAACAGATCCGCTTTACTGGTCAACCTACTTCCAAAGGAATGTATATCCTTGCAAATGAAAAAGGCAATAAAACAGCCATCCATGAAACCGACTCAGTTGAGGTAGAATACAGTGCACGTCTATTAGACGGCTTGTTGGTAGAACATTCAGACCATGGACCTAGCCGCACCAGTTATTTCGTGGCATTTAAAAAAGAGATGCAAGTTCCTGGGGTTGAGCAGATCCTTAGTCAAATGACCGAGGGTGAAAAAATCCGGGTCTTAATGCCATCTGCTTTATGTTTTGACAAACAACAACAAGGCCCCCTGATTGGCCCCTATACCCCGCTCATTTTTGACATAAAAGTTGTAAAAGTTAAAGCAGGTAAAAAATAACTCCAGCTGGTGATTCCAACAATTAATTTTATCCATTAATACCATTGATATGACACTCAAGCATATTTTCCTTTCAATTGCTATAGCAACCATCGGGTACAATAGCATCTTAGCGCAAGTTCCAGCAGCTTATCCAGACCCAAATGCCCCTGCACCCAATGGATCAGCTCCAGCACCTGATAATTCCCAGGTTCAGTCCACTGATAATTACCAAGGGCAAGCTCCTGCAAATTATCCAGCTCAGGTTCCAGCTCCTCCTATGCCTCAATTCAATCAGACTCCCATTACCCTTCAAACCTTTTATGATCAATTGGCGCCCTATGGTCAATGGATCAATTACCCTGGGTTAGGTTTTGTTTTTTCTCCAAGTGTAGCGCCTGGTTTCCAACCCTATTCCACCGCAGGCCGTTGGACCTTCAACGAGCAATTCGGTTGGACCTGGGTTTCAGATTATCCTTGGGGATGGGCAGTTTTCCATTATGGTCGTTGGAATTACGATTGGAAGTATGGTTGGCTATGGGTACCTGACCTAACTTGGGGGCCAGCATGGGTAAGTTGGAGGACCTCCGGAGAATATTATGGCTGGGCTCCTTTGCCATTTGGAGCAACCATTGGTTTAGGATTCTCAGGTGATTATAACATCCGTCCCGAAAGTTGGTGTTTTGTGCCACGCGAACGATTGTGTGAATATAACCTCGGCTCCTTCTTTTTGCCAAGGGTTCACAACCTGGCCTTTATTCAGCATTCCTATGTCATCAACCGAATGGACTTTGACCGCGACAGACGAACCAGTTATTTTATGGGGCCAGAAAGACGTGAGGTGGAGCGTTTTGTTCCAAGGCAAGCTGTACCCGTAATCCCAGTTGAGCATGTAAGGCCAAGCTATGAAGAACATAGAGTTCAAATAGAGCAGCAATCCCAGGCTCGTCCAGTAAACACGACTCCAGTTCATCAACAAAGGATGAACGAATCACAATCACCGAGATACGAACCTCAAAGGCATATTGAAGTGCATCAAATGCCAGTCAGAGGTGTCAGATAAATCAATTTTACTTCTTAGCACGTTCATATTGCAAAGGCCAGTTCAACACAGTGTTGAGCTCCTTTGCAGCATGTAAGGCAAAGAAAGGATTGCGCAATAATTCCCTACCCATAAAAATCAAGTCCGCTTTTCCCTCCTCCAACAATGTTTCAGCTTCTAATGCGGTAGTTATCATGCCAACTGCACCAGTTGCAATACCTATTTCTGATCTAATTTTTTCAGCAAATGGCACTTGATACAATGGGCCCACCGGAATTTTAACATGAGGCACATTACCGCCTGAAGAACAATCTACCAATGAAACCCCTAGTTTTTTCAACTCTTTAGATAAAGCAACAGAATCATCAATGGTCCATCCACCTTCAACCCAATCTGTGCTAGAAACTCTCACAAATAAAGCTGTTCCGGTTTTAATCAAAGGAGTTATGCCAGCAACTATTTCCAATAATAGCCTGGTTCTATTTTCAAACGAACCACCATATAGGTCCGTCCTTTTATTACTCATTGGTGACAGAAACTCATGCAATAAATACCCATGGGCTGCATGCAATTCAATTACTTTGAAACCAGCCTGAATGGCCCTTTGCGACGCCCTTACGAAGGCTTGCTTTATAGCTTGAATACCATCCAGTTCAAGTGCACTTGGCACTGGTTCACCCTCATTAAATGCCTCCGCACTTGGTGCTACGCAATTCCATCCCCCTTGTTCTTTACCCAAGGCTTTACCACCTGTCCACGCTGGCCCGTGGCTTCCTTTCCTACCAGCATGGGCCAACTGAATGCCCGCAACGCTATCTTGTTTTTCTATAAAATCCACAATCCTTTTAAGCGGTGCAATTTGAGCATCCTCCCAAAGGCCAAGGTCAGCTGGTGAAATCCGCCCTTCAGGGCTAACTGCAGTAGCTTCAAAAATCACCAATCCTGCTCCACCCTTGGCAAAATTGCCATAGTGTACCAAATGCCAATCTTTGGCTAATCCATTTTCTCCGCTGTACTGACACATTGGAGAAACCACAATCCTGTTTTTTAATTCAAGACCATTAAACTGTATCTTACTGAATAGTTTGCTCATGAGCTGTTTTTTCTGCTAATTTTGGTAAAGTTACGCCGAATTTAGATACTTGCCAATGTATTCATCCGTTCCCTACTTTAAGCTAACGATTAATTGTATTCTTTGCCTATTGTTGGCTACGGCAACTCAATCTTTAGGGCAAGACAATTACGAAATTCAAGTATATGGTTCAGAGTTAACCCCCAAGGGTCAAACCATGCTTGAGTTACATAGCAACAGTTCAGTGGTAGGCAGCACCAATACATCTGACAATACCCTCCCAACCAACCATTCCCTGCGCGAAACTATTGAAATAACACATGGATTTGCACCTTGGTTCGAAGTAGGTTTTTATGTCTTTACCAATGCCACACCCCAAAATGGATACAATTGGGTGGGTGACCATATACGTCCCAGGGTAAGCATCCCTGAAAGTTGGCATTGGCCAATTGGATTAAGTCTTTCCAACGAGGTAGGGTACCAGCGCATGCCCTATTCATCAGACCTTTGGACATACGAGATGCGTTACATCATCGATAAGAAATTTAAAAAATGGTACTTCGCTGTTAATCCAACTTTTGATATCAGTTGGCAAGGAGCTCAAAATGGCAAAGGCATGTATTTTGCACCTGCTGCGAAAGTGTCCTATGAATGGACAAAAAAAATAACCCCTGGAATAGAATACTACAGTTCATTAGGTCCCACACTTGGATTCTCCCCAACTCAACACCAACAGCATCAAATCTGTCCAAGTGTTGATTTAGACCTCAATCCCAATTGGGAATTCAATGCGGGGGTGGCATTTGGATTAACCAAAGATACCGACCCCCTCATTGTTAAAATAATAATTGGAAGAAAGTTTTAGGCTTTAACAAATTGCAGTTCAGCATTTAACTTCACTTCTTCGCTGATCAATACCCCACCAGTTTCAAGTGGCGCATTCCATTCAATACCGAAATCCTTGCGGTTGACTTGGCCCGAAACTGAAAATCCAACTTTCTCATTGCCCCATGGATCCTTAGCTGTACCGTTAAATTCTACATGGAAAGAAACAGCCTTAGTAACCCCTTTAATGGTAAGGTTACCATTGATTTTACCTTCTGTCGGGTTAAAACCTTTTGCTTCGAAAGTAATTTGTGGAAACTTTTCAGCATCAAAGAAATCTGGCCCAACCACATGCGCATCTCTTTGCTCATTATGGGTGTTGATCGATTTTACATCTGCAGAAAAAGTCACAGTCGCGTTTTGAAAGGTTGCATCTTCAGCCTCAATGCTTCCGTTAACAGTTTTAAAAGTTGCAGTCACATTTGAAATCATCAAATGTTTTACTTTCACCAAAACCTCGCTATGCGTAGGTTCTAAATTCCATTTTGTTGCCATGTTTTGTTTTTTTTAGTTGTTTGTTTAATGCTTAATTCTTAATTCTTAATTCTATTTCATTAACCTCTTAATTTATCCAATAAATCCGAAAGCAAAAGGCACTCCTTTTCCGTCAACCCATTTAACTTTAAGCTAGATTGTACAAACGGATCCATTTCTTTCAATAAGTCAAGTCCACCCTTGGTTATTTTAAGCAACACCTGCCTGCGGTTCTCGTCATTGGTTGCCCGTTCAATTAAGCCTTTTTTTAACAACCTATCGCATAACCTTGTCAAATCAGGGTTACGGTCTAACATTACCTCTTTCACTTCCCCAGCACAGATAGATTCAGGGTGTTTGCCCCTTAAAATCCTCAACACATTGTATTGTTGCATGGTTAAGTCATACTCCTTAAAAAAAGCCTCATGCAACGAGCTAACCCAGTTATGGGTATAAATAAGGTTAAGAATTGCTTTCTGCTGAGCAGATTCAAACTTCTTTTGTTTGATAACATCTTCGAATTTCACAATTCAAAGATAACAAAATTTGTTTACACAAACATATTTTGTTCTAAAAA
>Ga0214172_1000833_pt1 | contig 11081 bp, 10 predicted proteins | sample TroBogEpilimnion_29_FD_153010 | JGI IMG/M metagenome (GOLD analysis project Ga0214172, IMG submission 153010) | Freshwater microbial communities from Trout Bog Lake, WI - 12JUL2007 epilimnion | ecosystem: Environmental > Aquatic > Freshwater > Lake > Epilimnion/Euphotic zone | place: Trout Bog...
GGATATTAGTGAAGATGGGCAATGGCCTATTGCAACAAGACCGGTTAGAGCGGAGAGCCTCTCCTGCATCGAGTTCGATGTGGCAATTGGTATGTAGGCTTTCACATTTCCTTCCTTGCTCACAAAGTATACATATACCCAATATATAATAATCAAAATAAACAAGCTAAAAAGCTTATTTATTAAGAAAATCTCAATATTGTCGCATATTTGGATATATTTTATACATATACTCATAAACAGCACGTGTTAAAGCTCAGTCAGACTGTTGATTGTTGTACAGGAACACCATAAACAAAATCATTGAGTCATGCCAGTTCGTATGAGGAAAAATGAAACCGGAGAATAATAATGAAAAAACACATCTTGCTGGTTGCAGGAATTACAGGAATGCTTCTTGGTATACCTTATACTGAGGCAAAGGCATCTGTCAACATAAATATCAGCACAAGGAGTAGCCCCTCATTTATTATCAATTCACCACCAAGCTTTATTTATCTGAGGACACAAGGCTTTTCAGTATCCGTCGGAAGTCCTTATGATATGGTTTACTATGGCAACAGGTATTACATCTACAATGATGGTTACTGGTATCGTTCTTATTATTATCGCGGACCTTGGGTTCTTATTCTCGATAGCGGACTCCCCTATCAGATAAGAAGACACAGATGGGATGATATTAGGAGGTATCGTGATATTGAGTACCGCAGGTCTGACAGTCGGAATAACCGCTATCAGCGTAACGATGATAACAAGAGAAGAATTCTTGATCAGCGCAGCGACGCCAACAACCGAAAGGTTCAGGCTCAACATGAGAACAGAATAATTCAGGGACAGCAGAACAATGCACCTCAGCAGCAGCGGCAGATGCAGAGGCAGCAAAACAACACACCTCAGCAACAGCAGATTCAGGGACAACAGAACCACCAACTTCATCAGCGGCAGAATCAAGGCCAGCAAAACAAAGCCCCTGAGCAACGCCAGATGCAGAGGCAGAATCAAGGCCAGCAAAACAAAGCCCCTGAGCAACGCCAGATGCAGAGGCAACAAAACAACGCACCTCAGCAGCGGCAGAATCAAGGCCAGCAAAACAACGCTCCTGAGCAACGCCAGATGCAGAGGCAACAAAACAACGCACCTCAGCAGCGGCAGAATCAAGGCCAGCAAAACAACGCTCCTGAAAACAGAAACGGCCCAAATCAGTCCAACAAGGATGATCGGGGTAGAAAGAACTGAATGAATCGTGATGTAGCGATTTCCGCTGATCAGGAGGAAGAAAAGCCCCGATAATTATTTGATGCCTTGATGCATAACAATGACCGGGATCAGCGGATTTTTTAAAGAGGTATCAATAGACCAGAAGATAAAACACACAATGCAGCAGAAACGGTTTAAAGCTTTAGCTACAATAGCAGTGGTGATAGTGATTTTTGTTGCGGTCTCACCACTGCATGCAGCAGAATCTGTGAGCTGGGAACAGTGCGTCAATGAAACCATTAAAGCGCATCCAGACCTTTATTCAGCTCTTGCAGTTTTGCAGCAGGCCGAAGCCGATAAACGCATCACGAAAGGAGCACTATTGCCTCAGCTAAGTTTTGGCGTCAACTCTTCTGAGAATGGAACGACGGGAACCGGATCATCTTCAGCACTCTCATATTCATTTTCGGCACAACAGCTGCTCTATGACGGACACAAAACGTCAAATCAGATTGCCAGTAATGCAGAGGCAATCAAGGGAGCTCAATACAATGTCAATGCTGTTTCAGCCAATGTCCGTTTTGCCCTCCGTTCAGCATTTACACAACTCCTTAAAGCGCAGGATCTTATCGATCTTACCGTTGAGATTGCAGAAAGACGGCAGAATAATGTTCGCTTGATCAGTCTGCGCTATCAGGGTGGACGTGAACATATCGGTTCGCTTCGCCAAGCCGAAGCCGATCTGGCACAGGCACAGTTTGAAGTCTCACAGGCTAAACGGGGCCTTATCCTTGCCCAGACAAACCTCGCCTCGGCACTTGGGCGCGATACACATCATGCAGGAAAAGCAGGGCGCACTCCTCTTGCCGATCAGCGCTGTTTAGAGCAGAAATGGCAAAACGGTAGTACTTCAGAAAAACGGTTCTACACAAGAAGCTTTGCGCTATAGCGCTCTACGTATCGGGCTTCAGGATGAAAGTAATATCGAAATAGTCACAGGCCTTACTGACAGTTCCGTAGTATTGCTCCCCGATTCCTCTTTTGTGTTACCGAAAAACAGCACAGGCTCAAACCCGTTCACACCCCAACGGAGCAGAACAAAAAAATGAAAAGCATGCTTGAGCTTGTCGATGTTCACCGGACATACCTGATCGGTGAAAGCACTGTTCAGGCGTTGCGTGGTGTTTCCGTAACGTTAGAGCAGGGGGAGTTTGTAGCTATCATGGGGGCATCAGGGTCAGGCAAATCCTCACTGCTTCAGATTCTCGGTCTTCTGGACAACCCTGACAAGGGTGAGTACCGGATTTTCGGTAATAATGTCAATACCATGACGGAGGATGAGCAGGCCGGAGTACGCAATAATGTTGCAGGGTTTGTGTTTCAGCAGTTTCATCTGCTCAAGCGGATGAGTATTGTTGAAAACGTGCGGCTTCCGCATATCTACAGCGGAGTTAAAGGTGATTTTCATCAGCAGGCGGTAGATCGACTCAGGCAGGTTGGGCTCGAAGAAAGAGTTGATCATACACCGAGCCAGCTTTCAGGAGGCGAACAGCAGCGTGTGGCTATAGCAAGGGCTCTGGTTCGTGATCCGTTGATCATTTTTGCCGATGAACCTACTGGAAACCTGGACACAAAAAACTCGATTGAGATCATGAAGATCTTTAAAGGTCTTCATGAAGAGGGTAAAACCATCATCATGGTCACGCATGAAAACGATATCGCTGCCTTTGCTCAGCGTATCATTACCATGAGGGACGGCGTCATTATTTCTGATGAGCGCAAACCGGGATTTGAGGCATCAGAAGTTGCAGAAAAAGAGAGTAGCTTTGATATACATGGCTCCGGAAAAGCCTCGTTATGGCAGGACGGGCGATTTACAGGATTTATCACTCAGGCGTTTCAGGCTATTCTTGCCAACAAGATGCGTTCTTTTCTTTCAGTGCTCGGCATACTGGTTGGAGTAGCATCGGTAATTTCCATGATTGCACTTGGAGAAGGCGCCAAAGCTGCCATGCAGGAACAGATGAAATCCATGGGCTCCAATCTGCTTTCAATAAGAGGTGGTTCGGCCAAAATCAGAGGTGCAGCCCAAGGGGCTGGTGCAGTTGCGCGCTTTACCTTTATAGATGTAGACGAGATCGCCTCACTTCATACACTGGTAAAAAGTGCTGCCGGAGTAGTAACTGGCAGTGGGCGGATCGTTTATGGCAATAAAAACTGGAGTTCAAGCCTCAATGGAGTTGGCTATGATTTCGGTACACTGCGTGCTTCGATACCAAAAGTCGGACGATGGTTTACCCCTGAAGAGATTCAGACCCGTGCAAAGGTGGCCATTATCGGGGTGACGGTTGTGAATGAACTCTTTGGTACAACCAATCCACTTGGCAAGACCATAAAAGTCAACAGAATTAATTTCACGGTTATCGGTATAGCCCCGGCGAAAGGGTTTTCCGGTCCGCAGGATGACGATGATGTTTTGATTATTCCAGTAACAACAGCCATGTACCGAGTGCTTGGTAAAGATTATCTCAGTGGGATATTTGTTGAGGTCGCTTCATCCACATTAATTGACCAGACAAAAAGTAAGATTAGTGCACTGATTATCAAGCGGCACCGCCTGAAAGAGGGCGACGACTCTTTCAATATCAGGGACATGACGGAAATTCAGAAGATGCTCAGCAGTACGACACAAACCATGAGTCTCCTGCTTGGTTCCATTGCTGCCATCTCTCTTGTACTCTCCTATTTTGCCGGATGGGCAGTAAAAACATCCCTGATTTCTGTTGTTCTCGCAACAGCCTTTTCAGCGCTTATCGGAATTTTCTTCGGCCTTTGGCCTGCAAAGAAAGCTGCAGAACTAAAACCGTTAGAAGCTCTACGTTATGAGTAAGCATAGATTTTTCAAAATGTATACCGTTCAAAAGTATATCGATTCAATGCAACGGTAATTCAGAATGATAAAAAGTTATGAAACGGTCTCTCATTATAATTGGGTTAACTATTGTTATTATAATCCCGACTCTGTTTTATTTATTAAAATTAAATCAATCAAATACAATACACCCGCCGGATGCGATACAAAAGGTATATAATATCGAAATCCCATCTTCAACTTTTAATTTCAACATTTCATACGACATCAATAATCTTGCAGATTATTTAAATAAAAAAATAACAGGAATTTTTTTAGTAAAAGAACTACTTATTCAACAAAAGAAAAAAGAAAAAATCAGAGTAACCCTTACAAAAACTGATAATATTGTTATTATCGCTAAAGGCCAAAAGCTTGTCTGTATTTTTCCTGTAATTGTCGATGCGGAACTTACCGATAGCCGGTTTGGTAAATTATTAACCGGATTAGTAAAGCCAGTTCATACAAGTATAATCATAACCTTATCAACCCCTGTTACAATAGATAAACAATGGTGTATTGTTACCCATTTTAAAATAGTAAACCATATATGGGCTGTAAAGCCTGTTTTGCAAATCGGGCCGTTTAAAATAAATATGGAAGAGCGACTCAATAAAGCAATAAAAGAAAATAGTCTGACATTAACAAGCCTTCTTGATTCCGAAATATATAAAGCTGCAACGTTAAAGCCATCATTAGTGCCAATTTGGCATGATCTTCAGGAACCTATTCTTATCAGCAGTATACCGAATAATCTATGGATAAAGTTTATCTGCAGTGATATAAGCGGTAAAATAAAAACACATCCCTCACGTATAACCTGCATGACTGCCATGCATGCAAAAATGTTTATTATCACTGATACAACAGCTGCATCAAAAACAAATTTCCACTCAAATTTATTGCCAGAACTGAAAGCGTTAAAAGAAAAAGATGTAGTTGACAAATCCGATATATACATATATGCGTTTACTTCTTTTCGGGAAATAAATCAACAATTAAACAGCTTTGTAAAGGGGAAAACCTTTTCAGCAAAAGGACATAGTGTTACTATAAAAAAAATATACGCATATGCATCAACAAAAGGTTTATCTGTAATAATAATTACTGATAATAATGATTATTTCATACTAAGCGGGAACTTGATGTATGACGCAGCCACACAAACATTAAAAACAAAAAATTTTGATTTTGAGTTCAACCCAAAACACCGACTTCTTAATGCTGGTGTTGATTTATACCATAATCGCATTAAAGATTCTATTGAAACCAAACTTGTAGTCAAATTTAATGCACTGATTCAGAAAGCCCCAAATCTTATTCACAATGCTATTGAAAAAGAAAAGTCCGGAAAAGTAATTGATTTGAATCTTAATAACGTCCAAATCAAAAAATGTATTATTATTATGGACAGAGAGAAAATACATCTTATAGTAAATATAGGTATGGATGCAAATCTAAAATTAAAAAAAATTCAAACCGGGAAAATTATAAGAATAACTGACAGAGTCAACACAAACAAGCATCATGTATATATGATTGGGCGTTAAACATTTTTAACTTTTTCAACAACCGGTCACCAGTGAGATTCTATAACTAAAAGCTGAACTCTGTTCGAATATATATTCCATAGTCATTCATCAGCTGGCCGTTATGAAACCCCTTGGCAAGCGCAATGGTTGCTGTATAGCGGGACTCAGGAAGGCTGAACTGCATTTTTTCCCACGCTTGGTCTGTACCTAACTGCTCAGAAAGCTCTTTGAATCTGGAAAACTTCTGATGGGTAGCAGCTAAAAACTCTTTGTTTTCTCATCACTAAAAAATGGCTTCAAAGCAGCTCTCCTGAAGTAGAGTCAACTTTGAAGCCACCCATACAAAACACACACAACTCTTCAGAATTTTAGTACCACCCACTCCGGCTAATCAGCAACAAAGTGAGCCCTTCTGTTCTGGGCCCATGCCTCTTCGTTGTGGCCCTCTGCAAATGGTTTCTCTTCGCCATAGCTCACTGTCTTAAGACGGGCTGGCTCAACGCCAAGATTAACGATGTAATCTTTTGTACTGTTGGCACGACGTTCACCAAGAGCAAGATTATACTCATTGGTACCTCTCTCGTCACAATGACCCTCGATAATAACTTTCCTGTCTCCAGTTGACTTTATCCAGTTTGCATTGGTTTTTAGCTGTGCGACAGCATCAGCACGAAGCGCTGATTTATCAAAATCAAAAAATACATCAGCGAGACCAGGCACAATAATTTCGGCATGCGGTGGCGGCGGAGGTGGCGGAACAACAACAACAGGCTGTTCATGACAGCAAGCACCCAGAAAGATCATACCCGGAATGAATAATGTCTTTAATACCGATGACGGTTTAAGCGGTTTCATTGTTGCCTCATTTTTTTAGTTTTTTCAGGAAATAATCCTCATAACAGAACTATCAAAGCACCTAAACAGTGGATTTACCGTTTACAGATGTTTCCACCATCTCTTTTTTCGATACCCTTTATCACTACCCATAAATCATGCTGGCAGTCATCACTCAGGGTTTAAAACTTATACATCATTATATACATAAAAAGTATAATAATTTCCATAAATATAATTTATAAACCCAATTATTTGCATTATCTATAAAAATCATAAGCTTAATAAGGCTACATTATAAATGATATTTATATGTGTATGAACTTTCATGAACAGACAACAATGAAAAAAAATTGAAACAAATTTATTCACTACTTTCTGTAACTTTGATAACAGGTTTCTGTGCTGCTCCTGCTTCAGCTGCAGAAACATATATTAGCGGGAATGTCGGTAGCTCATGGATGAATGATACCAAGGACAGATTCGGGATGTAAGGGTAATGTCTAAAATAACTGAACCGGAGAATAACGATGAAAAAAACCATGTTGATAGTCTTGGGAATTGTAGGAATGCTTTTTGGCACACCACTGGCTGATGCGCAAGCTGGTATCGGTGTAAATATCCGCATAGGAGGACGAAGACATCACCACCACCACTATCGCCATTGGCACAGAAGATACCGGCACTCAGGGTTATCAATATCAACTACAGCCATGAAAGATGTATAGGCACTGTTTATTGATTCCTTTGTTTCCTGCCACTATCTGAGAGAGTTGTCCGTGATGTCAACTCTCTCTTTTTTTGTCTAAACTTTATTCGTGCATAATACATCTTGTTTTGGTATTGATATCGTAGCACAAAACACCATATAAAAGTTTTGATCAGTTATGTTACACAAACGATTCTTTTGCTTAATTTAGATGTACAAGCTCTTTGGTTAAACAATTGTTTTATATGTCTGTACACGAAAAAAAGCACTATGGTGCAGCAAGTTAAATCCTTTTCCTTCAAAAAGCTTTTCAGTTTTCTTGGTCCGGGCTTTCTTGTTACTGTCGGATTTATTGATCCCGGTAACTGGGCAACCAATATTGAGGGTGGATCCACGTTTGGCTACGAGCTGCTCTGGGTTGTTACTCTCGGCACACTTATGCTTATCCTCATTCAGCATATGGCTGCCAAGCTGGGCATAGCTACCGGAAAATCATTGGCTGTGAACATTCGTGACTCTTTTCCACAGCCGGTAGCCGCATTTCTTGGGTTTAGTGTTGTGCTCGCCTGCATTGCCACTGATGTTGCTGAGCTTTTGGGGGGGGGAATAGGATTCAGCCTGCTTTTTGGCTTTCCGCTCTGGGCTGGAGTTTTGCTGACGCTTCTGCTTGAAGTATTCCTGATTATCAGCCAGCGGTACCATCGAATTGAGAAGATCATTGTCGGCTTTCTGGGAATTATCACTCTATGCTATCTTGCTGAGCTTCTGATTGTCAATCCGGATTGGAGTGTGATAGTTCCAAAGCTTGTGATGCCAAGTGTTGGTAGAAAAAGTATCTATATAGCGCTCGGCATTCTCGGTGCATTGGTCATGCCTCACAACATCTTTCTCCATTCAAATGTTATTCACAGCCGGAAATGGGGAGTTTCGGAGCAAGACAAAAGGGAGTTGCTCCAATATGAAAAAATTGATACGCTTTTAGCCATGACTCTTGGTTGGGTTGTGAATTCAGCCATGATTATTGTTGCTGCAGCTGTATTTTTTAGCAATCATATTCCGGTGACCACTATTGAGCAGGCAGCAGCAACCCTGAAACCTCTGGCTGGTCAGTTTGCCGGTATTCTCTTTGCCATTGCTCTTGTTTTTTCCGGTGTAAGCTCTTCCATTACGGTATCCATGGCTGAAGCCAATATTATTACCGGGTTTCTTGGAAAACCTGAAGATCCCCGAACCATGCTCTACAGGCTTTCTGTATTTGTGACAGCAATCCCGGCAGTTCTGATAATTCTGTTGAGTGTCGACACCTTTCGTGTCCTGATTTTCAGCCAGGTCATCCTGAGTTTACAGCTTCCCTTTACGCTAATCCCCCTCATTATCCTTTGCCGTAATGGAAAGGTAATGGGAAGTTTCAGAAGCCGCAACGTTGAATTTGCCGCTGCATCGGCTATTTCGGCTCTTGTTATCGGTCTGAATATCTATTTTTTTTATACAACCCTGACTGGAGGAAGCTGAAATGCTGCTCTACAGAGAAATTCTTGTTGCTATCGACTGTTCAGAGGTTGATGCTATCATTATCAAGCATGTATCAGCACTTGCACTGCAGCTTGGAGCAACTCTCCATCTGCTGCATGTTGTTCACTCCCATACCCTTGATCAAGACCGCTACCTGCGTGAACACTCTCTCGCCATGCTTGAAGGTTACCGAAATAAACTGCAGGCAGATGGTGTTGAAACCCATATTGTTATCAGAAGCGGAGAACCGGAAAACGAGATTCTCTGTGAGATCAAGGAAAATGTGTATGATTTGCTGGCAATGGCAACTCATGGTCACCGTTTGCCGGGAAGAATAGTGTTTGGCAGCGTTTCAAGAACTCTTCGTCAAAAAATCACCATTCCATTGCTGCTGATCCAGCCTGAGCATTGAGTATAACAACTTGCAAGCTCCCGTTTGGCGGTATTGAAAAAAAACAGAGCAAGAATATTGGAATGTTTTTTTTTAAAAATGCGTTAAATTTGAAGTTGTAGGTCAATTAAAAAAATAACAAGGGGGAAACATGAACATTGTTAAGCCGTTATTCAGAAGTCTGTTGATTCCATCGATGCTTTTTATTGGAGCCTGTTGTGGAGAGAAGGCTGTTGTTGAAACACCAAAACCGCTTCCACCGCCACCACCTGTTGTCACAGCTACGCTCGGTGATATATTTTTTGATTTTGACCGCTCAGAAATCCGTGCTGAGGCCCGCGATCAACTGCAAACCAATTACCACTGGTTAGAGGAAAATGCTTCGAGAAAAGTTATCATTGAAGGACATTGTGATGAAAGAGGCACCAATGAATATAACTTGGCTCTTGGCGAGCGTCGCGCCAACAGTGCCAAGGATTATCTCATTAACCTCGGTGCTGCTCCCGGACGTCTGAATACGGTAAGCTATGGTGAGGAAAAGCCTTTTGCTTCGGGCCATAATGAAGAGGCGTGGGCCCAGAACAGAAGAGATCACTTTGTCGCTGAATAAGACGCATTTCACTTTTAACACTAAAAAGGAGCGAACAGCATCATGTTTGCTCCTTTTTTTATTGTGCATAAATTTTTTCCTGAAATATGAAAATGGAAATCGAAGACTATAGTAAAAAGATCATTATATGGCCTCATCCTGAAGTTGTGGAGGATCTCGCCCAGTTGCGCCAAAAAGCTCCCCTGACCCATTGTATTACCAATGTGGTCGTTACAAATTTTACGGCCAATGTTCTTCTTGCGGCTGGAGCCTCACCAGCAATGGTGGTAACCATTGAAGAGGTTGCCGATTTTGTGCACATCGCCCATGCATTGTTAATTAATGTCGGCACTGTGACAACCTTCGACGCTGAGGTCATGCTCAAAGCTGCCGCAACAGCCCATCAAACAAATACACCATGGGTGCTTGATCCTGTTGCGGTTGGAGCTCTGGAGTTCCGAACTTCTGTTGTTGAGAAACTTATGAGGTATAATCCAACCGTTATCCGGGGCAATGCGTCTGAGATTCTTGCTCTCAGTGGATTTGGTGGCGGAGGAAAGGGCGTCGATGCTACTGCATCATCTCTTGCGGCACTGCCTGCAGCTCTTCAACTGGCTGAAAGGAGCGGGGCTGTTGTTGCCCTCAGCGGAGAGGTCGATTATATTACTGATGGCAAGGAGATCATCACTATCCCCGGCGGCCATGAGATTATGACAAAGGTTACAGGTACGGGGTGTGCGCTGGGTGCCTTGATTGCAGCTTTTTTACCTGTAACAGGGAGAGCTTTAAGGGCGGCATCGACAGCCTCAGTGATGTTTGCAACTGCTGGTGAGCGTGCTTTCAGGGAGTCTCGAGGAACTGGAAGTTTTGCAGTGGCATTTCTGGATCAACTTTCAAATCTTGGCTCTACAGGAGAGTAACCCGGGCAGAAGTGACAAGCTTTACCTGTAAAAGGTCAAAAGGGAGCTGAAAATAAATCCAACTCCCCTTTTGGCGCTAGCATCATAATCACAAAATCATCTTATCTACGATGGTAGTAATGGTGATGATGGTGGTGGTGGTGATGCCGTCGTGATGCCTGGGCATCAGTATTGAACGCTGTGAGCACCATGACTGCAATTCCAACAATTCCTGCAAGCTGCAAAAATGTTTTTTTCATCATTATTCTCCTGTTAACTATTGTAGAGACCAAAGAAATTTATTCTTCTACGAGGATTTATACCAAGTCTTCAATTGATATTAGGTTACTGATTTTTTTATACAAATAAAAATCTAAACCCAATCCGGCGAGAGCTTATTTTTTAACTTGCTCTGTCGATGTTGTTTGTTTTACTTTATTCATTAAAAAAGTATTTTATAAGAACAAATACCGACACGGCAGCTATTGACAATTAGGCCACTAAGTG
>Ga0214172_1000836_pt1 | contig 11033 bp, 9 predicted proteins | sample TroBogEpilimnion_29_FD_153010 | JGI IMG/M metagenome (GOLD analysis project Ga0214172, IMG submission 153010) | Freshwater microbial communities from Trout Bog Lake, WI - 12JUL2007 epilimnion | ecosystem: Environmental > Aquatic > Freshwater > Lake > Epilimnion/Euphotic zone | place: Trout Bog...
CGAAGAGCGAATGAATGCGATGCGTGAATATGAAAAAAAACAAAAGAACGAACTCAAAATAAATGCACATAAAATTCTATATGGAATACGTGACTTCGGACTGAATAAAGATTTGATAACAGCAAAAAGTGACTTTGAAAGAACAAAAACCGTTGAAAAACAAGTTGGTGAGGAACTTAAAAAGGCTAATGATGAGTCAATAAAGACTTCAGTTGGAATTCATCTTGGCGAGTCATTTGAAGCAGAACTAAAACATAAGCGGGAACTGCTGGACCATATTGATACAAGAATTCAAGAGCTTGAGGTTGAAGGTAAAGCTCCTCTTCACCTCTCAATTGAATCTGCTGCCCGTAAGCCAGATCATGCAGAAGGTTCAAACCTGAACAAACTGTTTATGATCTTTTTCAGCGTGTCATTCGGAGCTGTGGGATGTGTATTTTTTGCTTTTGAATACTTCGACAACCGTATACGTCGCGCCAAAGATATACAACAGGCCCTCGGTTATCCGCCAACATGTATTATTCCAAAATCAATAGAAAACATTCCATTTCATCAACTCATTTCATTAGCCGCAGACAATGAGGCGACAAAATCCATTAAAAGTTTTTCTGTCAAGTTGAGCCTTGAAAAAGCTGAATCCAATGCTGCGATTATCCTCTTCACAGGTGTAGACAGCGATTCTGGATGCACCTCCCTTTCCCTAAATACCGCACAGGCACTTTCAACTCTCGCGCCGAAAGTGCTTTTGATTGAAGGAAACATTGCTGATCCTGCTCTCAATAAAATTACTGGTCTATCACCCGAGCCTAAAGGTTTATCTGACTTTCTCAACTCAACAGAGTTATGGAAAACATTCATCGTCAGTAGCCCAACGTACAATATTAGTATCATGCACGCTGGAAACACTATGGTCAAAAACGTTTCGCAACATCGCATAAAGGAGCTTTTTGATTTAGCCAGAAAAGAGTATGACTATATATGCATCGACTGCACACCAGTTCTGCAAAGCGACCTGACCGAACACCTTGCTCTGTATGCCGACATTATAGTTCTGATATCCGTCGGAGAAAGCACTCACTTCAACGATTTGAGGAAAGCGGCGGAACTTCTCGTACACCTTAAAGTGCCCGCAATTGCACCACTTCTTAATTGGGGTGGACTAAAACGCAGCATGAGCATTGACAAACTCCTTGAAAAACAACCTGAAATTCTTGACAAAATCAATACAAAACAGATTGAAAAAATTATTCAGAATCTTCCCGCAGCTAAGGAACTCATGAGTAAAATTAAAACCATTGTCAACAGTACTATAAAAAAAAGAAAATAATACCGAAAGAGGAGAACCATAAATGAACAACTTTCTGGTACTGCTTGAACAGAGCTACCCAGGCCTCTTGGACAAAACATTACAACCATGATATCAGCAACAGAACCAGATTGGGATAGAGAAAACCCGATACGAGGGCGCTTCGAACCAGGAAAAAAACTGCTTGCTGCAATACGACATTATCAGCGTCTTAGAACAAATAGCGGACTTATATCAAAAATGATCAGGCCAATTGTAGTACTTCAATACAGGTTCTGGAGCGCAATAAGCGGAGCGGACATCCCGCTGAACTCAAAAATCGATGGGGGGCTCCTGATACCTCACCCAAATGGAATAGTTATCCATCCAGATGCTCAAATCGGTCCGAACTGCCTGATCTTTCAGCAAGTTACCATCGGAGCAGGCTCCAAACCTGGCCTTCCAATTATCGAAGGGCATGTTGATATAGGTGCCGGAGCAAAAATTCTTGGTGGCATCCATATCGAGGCCCATGCACGAATAGGGGCCAATGCTGTCGTCATAAACGATATCCCTGCTAATACAACCGCAGTAGGTATTCCGGCAGTCTGGAGGTAAGGAAAATGACGAGAATTAATAATAAGGACTGGTAACAATGGGTGGCGCTCCCGGAAATATCTTAGTACCAATCGCTTTCTTGGTTTTTCCACTTATAGTCATGCGTCTCTTTATAACGCTTGGCCCACGTAAGGCAATAGCAATAGCCTTTATTTTTGGGTGGATGTTTCTACCTGTTGCCAATTATGACATTTTCCTCCTTAAAAACACAAAAACGGCTGTGATATGCCTTAGTATTTTGGGAAACGCTTATCACTTCGACAAGGAACAACTGTCAAAATTCCAGTTTAATGCAGCTGACATTCCAATGTTACTATGGTGCACTGCCCCCTTTTTTTCTTCAATAGCCAATGGCCTCGGACCTTATGACGGCCTTGCGTCCAGCTTGGCCCAAAGCGAAAAGTGGGGAATGTCCTACTATATAGCAAGAATATATTTCAGCGATGAAGAGAGCATAAAAATGCTTGCTTATATCATTTTTATCGGCACACTTGTTTACACCCCATTCTGCTGGTACGAATTGATCATGAGCCCGCAGTTGCACCGACTTACCTATGGTTTTCACCAAAGCAGCTTCCTTCAAACTCTAAGAGACGGAGGCGGATACAGACCGATGGTCTATATGGAACACGGGCTCATGACCGCAATGTGGATGGTACTCGGTGTATTCCTGGGAATCTGGATGCTTTTCACTGGGTTGCTGCCAAAAAAAATAATGCGCATACCATCGCTTTACCTTCTTATGCTGCTTATTTTCACCAACATCATGATGCGTTCGATGGGGGCTATTTCCCTGTTTATCATCGCTCTTCTCGTTGTTTATATTTCAAATAAAACAAAAACTAACTTTCTGATTCTTATCCTGCTTATTGTTCCACATCTCTATATTTTCACCAGAACAACGGGCATCTGGGATGGGCGAAATCTTTCTAGCGCAGTATCTCAACAATACAGTAGTGAACGCTCGGGATCGCTACAATTCCGCTTTGACAATGAAACAATTCTGATACAAAAAGCACTGCAAGGTAGTTTTTTTGGATGGGGTGGATATGGCCGTTCAAGAGTTTACGACGAAAAAGGCAAAGATATCAGTATTACTGACGGATTATGGATTATCACCTATGGTACAAACGGAATATATGGGCTTGTCGTGATGGTTATCACCATTCAATGGCCACTTTTCCTCTTATTTTTGCGAGTTAAACCAGAGTTGTGGAAAACAAAAACATGGGGAAACTCCGCTGTAATGGCAGTCTTTCTCGGTATTTTTATGATTGATAATCTACTAAACGCAATGATCAACCCTGTTTATATGCTTTGCAACGGATCCTTGATCGGCATGCTTCTCAAATCATCAAGGTTGCTTGACATCAGTGCTGAGACAATAACTATTCAGCCAAAAGAGGAGCAAATACGAACAAAACATGGAACACGTTTTATTCCATCAATGAACATGAAGCAATCACGATTTATCGGATAATAATTGGCCATGGAAACTCCTAACGGAAATATCATAGTCCACATCACCATGTTTGGCTGGATTCCGATCGTTATGATGCTTTTCAAAAAGCTTGAGGCTCGAGTGGCGGTTGCAGCAGCTTTTGTGGGCGGATGGATGTTCCTTCCAATTGCATCATACCATATCTCCGGTATTCCTTCTTATTCTAAAATCACTGCAACTTGTGTCGCTATTCTTGCAGGTGCCTATGTTTATGATAAAGAACGATTTTCAGAGTTCCATTTCAGTGCTGCCGATCTCCCGATGCTACTCTGGTGCTCTGCTCCATTTTTTTCCTCAATTGTTAACAATCTTGGCATCCATGATGGACTCTCGCAATCTATGTATCAGAGTATCACTTGGGGGATACCATACTACATCGCAAGAATCTACTTCACCAATGAGGATTCCATCAAAATACTTGCTCTTTCCATTTTCATCGGAAGTATCGTATACATGCCCTTTTGTTGGTTTGAAATGATTATGAGCCCACAATTACATCGTCTAACCTATGGTTATCATCAGAGTGACTTTATGCAAACACTCAGAGACGGAGGGGGGTTCAGGCCTATGGTCTATATGGATCATGGACTAATGACCTCCATGTGGATGGCTCTCGGAGTATTTCTGGGTACCTGGCTTCTCTATACTGGAGAACTACCTGAAAACATAATCTCTTTGCCTTCGCGATATTTGTTTATCCTGCTCGTTATCACCACCATCATGATGAAGTCATTTGGAACCATAGTCCTGCTCTTAATTGGCCTCATGGCTCTCTATCTTTCAACAAGAATAAAATCTGCCATTCTGATTATGATTATGCTGTTAGTGCCCCATCTCTATATGTTCACAAGAACAACCGGTATTTGGGACGGAAAAAACCTCACCGGCTTTATTGCAAATAAATTTAGTGCGACCCGCTCACAATCGCTCCAGTTCCGATTTGATAATGAAAAAATTTTGATAGAAAAAGCTCTTCAGGGAAGCCTATTCGGATGGGGCGGGTATGGTCGTTCAAGAGTTTACGACGAAAAAGGAGAAGATATCAGTATTACTGATGGGTTATGGATCATCACCTTCGGACAAAATGGAATATACGGTCTTACCATGATGGTGATCGCCATTCAGTGGCCTATATTTCTCTTTATTATACTTGTCAAACCGGATCTATGGAAAACAAAAACATGGGGAGCTTCTGCTGTTATGGCACTTTTTCTCAGCATTTTCATGATTGACAATCTGCTAAACGCAATGATAAATCCAATTTATATGCTTTTCAGTGGCTCCTTGATAGGCATGCTTCTCAACTCCTCAAAGGGACTTGCTGTCAATAGAGATACATGCCTTGAAGCTGACGCGGAGAAGAATCAGACATTACATGGTACCCGTTTTATTCCATCACCAAGCATGAAACCATCGCGATTTATCGGGTAATTTTTTTTGATCTTATGTGCATGAAAAATCTGCTTCGAAAAGACAATCTTCTAAAACCTGAATGGAATACTAACCGGTCACTCCTGATCTACTGGTTGCTGGTACTTTTTCTACTCTTTATTGGATGTTTCATGCCTCTATCACCAATTGTTCACAATATTTTTTTTATTGATACCCTGCTACACATGATACTTTTCAGTGTGCTCTCATTTATTCCGATGATTCTGTTCAACAGCAGAAAAAACGCTTTTCTACTCTCTTTGGCTATGACACCGATAGGCTACCTCCTTGAAACCTTACATATATTAGTAACTGAGGAAAGCTTCAGTGCTATCAATGTCCTTGCCAACAATGCTGGAGTTCTTGCTGGAATTGCAACAGGCTTTATTGTGCGCCTCAAATCTCACTATTCTCATGAATGAAAATACTTAAGGGATTGAAGTAAAATTGGTTACTCATGAAAAACAACAGGTCAACCTATAGATGAGTAAAATGCTATCTGACATTACAAAACAAACAAAGCTACCGGACATTGATTGTGTCATAATCGGCGTCAACTGCGAAAAAACACTTGAACGCTGTATAAGATCCATTTTTTCAGGAAGCTATCCTGACCAAAATATTCATATTATCTATTCTGATGGTGGCTCAACAGATCGAAGCGTTTCCATTGCCCACCGATTCAGCCAGGTTAACGTTATAACACTAAACCCTGAATATCCTACTCCTGGTCTTGGAAGAAATGCTGGCTGGAGGGTTGGCCGTTCGCCTTATATCCAGTTTCTCGATTCCGATACTATCCTTGATTCAGAGTGGATGAATACCGCAATACAAGTAATGAACAACCCGGTTGTCGGTGCTGTAAGAGGGTATCGAAGGGAACTGCATCCGGAACGTTCCTTTTTTAACTGGATTGGCGATATGGAATGGAACGCTAAACCTGGCGAATGCGACAGCTTTGGTGGTGATGTACTGATTCGCCGCGCTGCACTTGAAGCAAGCGGTGGCTATGATGAAGAACTTGTGGGAGGGGAAGACCCTGAACTAAGCTGGCGCATTAGCCGGCAGGGCTGGAAAATCCTCATGCTTGATGCACTTATGACCAGTCATGACTTGGCTATGCTTAAAACAAGCCAATACTTGAAGCGCTCTTTCCGGTCAGGATACGGTTTTGCTGCAGTTCAGAGTCGAGTTTCCGGAACTGGAAGCAATTTCTGGAAGGCTGATATGCGCAGGATCATGCTTAAGGGAGCGGGATTTTTCATCTTTTTGGTTACCGGAATAATCCTGCTTATACTTCAGCAGAGTTACGTCGGCTTTGCCGGTTTTCTTCTTAGTATGATAGCAGGAACTACCATGCTATTTTCACCCCGGCTATTCAGAATTGAAAAATTCATGCGTGAAAACAACCTGAACAAAACAGAAGCCAAAAAATACGCATGGCACTGTTCACTGGTGGTTATACCTCAACTCTTTGGAATTATCCGCTTTTATTTCGGTCAATTATTCAACAAGCCACTGAAAAACAAGCGTAGTACTCTTAAAACTGGACTTTCAACCCCCGGCACATGACAACAAGAGCGATAGCCTATCTCTGCAGCGAGTACCCTGCGATTTCCCATACCTTTATACACAGGGAGATCGAGTCACTGCGTAAAGCGGGAATGATTGTCCATACCGCATCAATTCACAGGCCCACTAACCTCTCGGTAATGACCTCTGCTGAACAGCTTGAAGCAGAACAGACCATGATGGTACTGTCCCAATCCATATCCTCGATTATCGGTGCTCATCTGCACTGTATGTATAAAAACCCTACCGGCTACCTGCGTATGGCAACCGGCGCACTTAAACTATTTACAAAAGGACCAAAAAGCCCGGTGAAAGCACTTGCCTACTTTGCGGAAGCTGGAATTCTTTTGCAATGGCTCCACCGGCTCGGCATTACCCATATCCATGAGCACTTTGCAAACCCTACTGCCATTGTGGCCATGCTCATGAAAACCTATGGAGGAATAAGCTACAGCATCTCGGTACATGGGCCTGATATTTTTTATCGTGTAGACTCCGCCATGCTTGCTGAAAAAGTCGAAGAAGCTGCCTTTGTCCGCTGCATCAGCCATTACTGCCTGAGCCAGATCATGCGCATCAGCGAACCTGCGAAGTGGCATAAACTGCACATCGTTCGATGCGGGGTTAACCCAGATCTCTACACCGTCAGAACTGAACCCCATAATACCATACCAAACATCCTTTGCGTCGGCAGGCTGGTTCCTGCAAAAGGGCAACGGATTCTGCTCGAAGCCTCTATTTTGCTGAATAAAGAAGGGCTTAAGTTTCATCTTACCTTTGTTGGTGATGGGCCTGATAAAAATGCCCTCGAACAGTTCACTGTTTCCAGCAGTCTCAGTGGTTCAGTAACATTTACAGGTGCACTCGGGCAGGATAAAGTACATAACTATTATGACAAGGCTGATCTTTTTGTTCTTGCAAGTTTTGCTGAAGGGGTTCCGGTGGTGCTGATGGAAGCCATGGCGAAAGAGATTCCTGTTATTTCAACAAGAATAACAGGAATCCCTGAACTGATTGAACACGAACATGACGGACTGCTTGCAACTCCAGGAGATCGAGAGGATCTTGCCCTCCAGATACGCAAACTACTCAACAATCCGGACCGGCGACGTGAACTGGGAAAAGCTGGCAGAAATAAAGTCATCTCGCTTTACAACCAGCACATCAATAACCAGCAAATGGTTAATATTTTTCATGAGGAGGGCCAAACATCATGATATTTGCTGAACTCATTGTGAAAGGTCTGCTCATCATACTGGCCTTACCTGCAAGCTATTTGCTGCTCTGTACCATTGCTGCATATTTGTTTCGAAAAGAAGCCGCTACTGAAAACAGGTTTCTTAATGTCGGTGTGCTGATTCCAGCCCATAATGAAGAAGATGGTATTGTCAACACCATTAAGGGAGTCCTTGCGTGCGACTACCCGATCAACCGACTCAAAATCTTTGTTATTGCCGATAACTGCACCGATCGTACCGCTGAAAGAGCACGAAATGCTGGCGCTCTCGTTTTTGAGCGCTTCGACAGCATCAACAGAGGAAAGGGTCAAGCACTTGACTGGTTCTTAAAGAATTCTCTTGAAATGTATCGCAATAGTGATATCATCACCATTATCGATGCTGATGTATCTCCCGACAAAAACTACCTTCGCGAAATCAGCGCATCCCTCAGTAATCCGAAAATTCGTATAGTTCAGGCATTTAACAGCGTCAGTAACCCTGAGGATGGATGGCGGCCAGCTCTCAGCGATGCCGCCTTTAACATATTCTGCCATTTGCGCATGGCCGGTTCTGTCCGTTTAGCAGGCACAGCCGTACTGAAGGGTAACGGCATGGCCTTTAAAACAGAACTTCTGAAAAAATATGGGTGGCCCTGCCACTCAGTTGTCGAAGATATGGAGTTCACACTACACCTTCTTGTAGATGGTATCACTGTTAGCTATAATCCCGATGCCGTTATTCGCAGCGAAATGGTAACATCTGGTAAAAACGCTACAAGTCAGAGGAGCCGCTGGGAAGGCGGGCGTTTTATGCTCGTAAGAAAGATGACTTTACCTCTCCTTAAACTTTTTGCTACGACAGGTCAAACCCGCTATTTGTATGCTCTGGCCGAACTGGCAACTCCCCCGCTCTCGCTGCTGGTTATGCTGTTTGCCCTTGCCACAGCTGGAGCGCTGATGCTGCTCGAGGGAGCATGGCTCATGCTTGCCACATCCTTCTGGCTGATCCTGGTATTTTACGTCATATCAGGACAGATTCAAAGACGTGCACCGCTATCAACCTGGCTCTACCTTGCAGCTGCTCCGCTCTATATTTTGTGGAAAATCCCGATCTATGTCGGAATGATATTGAAGAAGAAAAGCAGTACATGGATACGTACAGAACGAGAGTCAAAAAACGATCCAAAAAATTGATTTTAACTGATAGATCATGACCATTATTGATTACTTCGACAGAACCGCTATTATCAATCTGCCAGAACGTGCAGATAGAAGGGCTGAAACCAGAGTAGAGTTCAAGCGTGTTGGATGGCAGATTGAAAATAAAAAAGCTGATTTTTTTACCGCGATCCGGCCTGAAATCGCTGCTGGATTTCCCAGTATAGGTGTAAGAGGTTGTTTTTTAAGTCATATGAACGCAATAAAAAAAGCAAAACACGATAGTCTTACCAATATTTTGATAATGGAAGATGATATCGCATTTATTGCTGATATCAATAAAATCGCTGATGAGGCATTACAAGAACTCGATAAGACAGAGTGGGGATTTTTATATCTTGGTCATGAGCACATATCAGACCTTTCTACAGAAAAGAGACTTGAAGAAATAACTGAACCATTACTTCTAAAACATTTTTATGCTATAAATGGATACATTTTTGACAGATTTCTTCAGTTTTTAGAACAAGTACTTGAGAGATCACCGGGACATCCTGAAGGCGGTCCAATGTACTATGATGGTGCGCTAACCACATTCCGTATGCAAAATCGTGATATCAATACATTTGTCATTATGCCCAGTCTCGGCTATCAGAGAAGCTCCCGTTCGGATTTGCATCAGCGCTCTTTATGGGATACATGGGCATTTCTGAACCCTATGACTGCAGAAATTAGAAGGATAAAAAATTTTATAAAACGATCAGCCGGGTAAATCGATATTTCACAGCTATTTTAATCTCTAAGAGTTCAATTCCCCTATGCTGGGCGCGAAATGCCTCACTCAAAATATAATTTAACTTGAAAATATCTGTACTCTATGCTGGACTTACGACACCTCATGCAGGTTGGGTAGCTATTGATGAGTTGGCCGAGTTACTGGCACAATACTTTAAGGCAGAAATCCTTTCACCAAAGCCCGTTATGAGAACATCGTTTGGTCGCTTGATTCACCCTCATCAAGTGAAATTTGAACCATTACATACAACTGGAGGTGACGTTCTTATCGTTGTAGCAAGAAGCCCAAGCGATCTGGGTATGATAAATACAATACCAGGATGCCGTCAGAAATTTTGTAAAATATATGGGTTTGTCACAGATTCATATTTTCAGCCAGGGTTTGTCAAAGAAACTGCACTCTTTGATGCTATAACGGTTACTGCTTATGAAGATGTAGAATATCCAAAAGTCAGGTTTGGTATTCCCGTCCACCAATTGTATCAAGGTGCGGACTGCCTGACATGGGTACCGCGCGAGTTGAAGAACAGGGAAATAGATATTATCAGTTTTGGGCGCACACCGCCAAGCTATCACAGCTGCTTTTCTCAATGTTTCCATCCGGCCAGTTCGCCCTACTTGTATCTTCACTCTCCCTTGGGTAATTTATCCGGGTCTAGCGTACATCTGGAGCGTGGCATGTTGTTCAAGCTGCTGCACAGAACAAGAATTTCACTGGCTTTCCATCTTTATGTTGAGCCACAGGGTGACCGACCACGATCCATGATGGTGACCAGCAGGTGGCTGGAATCATTATTATCAGGATGTATAGTCGCCGGACGTCGTCCAGTCTCACGTATGGCGGAAGACATGCTATGCTGGCCCAATGCAACAATAGAACTCTCAGAGGATCCGCAAATCGCCACAGAGGAACTAATTTCCCTCTTGTCACGCAATGATAGTCTTGAGCAACAACGACGAACTAATATTTTGCAAACACTTACTCACCATGATTGGCGATACAGAATAAAGAGCTTTTGCCAAATTATGGATCTACCAGTGTCCGAGTCTCTTCGAGACGACATAGAGCGGTTGCAAGAGCTTATCACTTCGTTTGAGCGTTCTGTTTGAAACAGCGCGAAGATTTGTAATCAAAATCAATAAATCCAATTGCAAAGGCCATGAACATTTTTATTTATTATAGCAAAAGGAAGTTGTTTAATTAGCTATAATTATTTTTATTTATTTTGATATCAAAGTAATGATAGTAAATGATTAATTCTGTTTTTAAAAGTTGTTTCAAAATCATGATAACTTGCAAAATTCACAGCATTTCTTGATTTCTCACAAAGTTGACTTCTATTATTATTAAGATACTCTGAGCACACCGGAGCATAGTGTGCCACCTCTACCGGAGTAAAGTGTGCCAGCGATTCCGGAGCAATATGTGCCACCCGTACCGGAGAATAGTGTGC
>Ga0214172_1000838_pt1 | contig 11024 bp, 9 predicted proteins | sample TroBogEpilimnion_29_FD_153010 | JGI IMG/M metagenome (GOLD analysis project Ga0214172, IMG submission 153010) | Freshwater microbial communities from Trout Bog Lake, WI - 12JUL2007 epilimnion | ecosystem: Environmental > Aquatic > Freshwater > Lake > Epilimnion/Euphotic zone | place: Trout Bog...
CAATCGGATTTAAGAACGGTACTGATGGCAATATCAAAATTGCTACTGATGCCATTCAAGCGGCAGGTCGTCCTCACCATTTCTTATCTGTTCACAAGAATGGTCAAGTATCCGTTGTAGAGACTAAAGGCAATAAAGATTGTCACGTGATTTTGCGAGGCGGCAAAGAGCCAAACTACGAAGCAAAATTTGTCCAAGCAGCCTGCTCTGAGCTAGAAGCAGCCAAGCTTCCAGCCGGTTTGATGGTTGACTTGTCACACGCCAATTCAAGCAAGAAACATGAGCGTCAAATCGTGGTTGCTGATGACGTAGCTCAGCAAATTGAATCTGGCTCACATCAGATTTTTGGTGTGATGGTAGAGAGCCACTTAAATGATGGTGCTCAGAAATTCACACCGGGAAAAGATGATCCAAGCAAGCTGGAATATGGCAAGAGCATTACCGATGCTTGCATCAACTGGGATGATTCTGTAAAAGTATTAGAGCGCCTTGCTACTGCTGTTAAGAATCGCAGAACCAAGAAAAAATAATGCAGAATTAATTTTGCAAGAAGAAAAACTAAAGAGACTAATTACCTAGTCTCTTTTTTTTCGTGCTTCCAAAGAACGTCTGAACCACCAGCAGCGCGATTCAAAATGCGCGAAAGCACAAAGAGTAAATCGGACAACCGATTAACGTATTGGCGTGGAGAATCGTATAGAGGCTCTTCCCAGCCCAAACGCACAATAGAACGTTCTGCCCTGCGACATACAGTTCGACAAACATGTGCTTGTGCTGCAGCGCGAGTACCACCTGGCAAAATAAATTCAGTCAAAGGCGGCAATTCTTTGTTGTACTTTTCGAGCCAAAGATCGAGTTGTGCAACGTGCTCAGGCTTTAGCAACTTGTAATTAGGAATGCAAAGCTCACCACCCAAATCGAACAAATCGTGTTGAACTTGGAGAAAAAGTTCATGCAATTCAGAGGCAATAGCCGCGGGAATGTCTTCAGTCATCAAAACACCGATTTCTGAGTTCAACTCGTCAATATCGCCCATGGCGCAAATTCGCAGATGATCCTTCTCTACGCGGCTCCCGTCGCCCAAGCCTGTCATCCCAGCATCACCCGTTCTAGTGGCGATTTTTGTTAATCGATTTCCCATAAGCTTAATTATAGGTAAATGGCTAAAATGATGGTCATGAATATGGTGACCCCACCCCCTGATTTAGCCGCTATTAGCGTCCTCCAATCCAAATTAGTGAGGGCATTACGCCCAATCCTGCCGGAACACGCCCTTTTATGGGAGCCGGAAGACACCATTCCCTACGAATGCGATGGTTTAGCAGCCTATAGACGGATGCCTTTGGCGGTAGCTTTGCCTGAAACAGAGGAGCAAGTCGCTCAAATCTTGAAGATTTGCTATGCAATGGAAATTCCAGTGGTACCTCGTGGATCAGGCACAGGTCTTTCTGGCGGAGCAATGCCCCTTGCTCAGGGATTAGTCTTATCACTAGCAAAGCTGAAAAAAATTATCAGCATTGATCCATTTACGCGTACTGCAGTTGTTCAACCAGGCGTTCGCAATCTTGCCATCTCAGAAGCGGTTGCTCATCTTGGCCTGTACTACGCACCCGATCCTTCTTCTCAAATTGCTTGCTCTATTGGCGGTAACGTCAACGAAAACTCTGGTGGTGTGCACTGCCTTAAATATGGTCTGACTTTGCACAACGTTCTGCGCGTGCGCGCAATTTTGATGAATGGTGAGGTTGTGGAATTTGGCGGCCTAGCACCCGATGCACCTGGACTCGATTTATTAGCAATCATGATGGGTAGTGAAGGCATGCTCGCGGTTGTTACCGAGGTTACCGTCAAGTTAGTAGCGAAACCAAAATTGGCTCGCGTCATCATGGCAAGCTTTGATGACATCGAAAAAGGGGGCAATGCAGTTGCTGCCATTATTGCTGCCGGCATTATTCCTGCTGGTTTAGAGATGATGGATAAGGCGACTACTCGCGCCGTTGAAGAATTTGTTCATGCTGGCTATGACCTAGAAGCTGAAGCTATTTTGCTATGCGAATCTGACGGCACACCTGAAGAGGTTGCTGAAGAAATCGAGCGTATGACCAAAGTTTTAGAACAGGCAGGTGCCACTGGTATTCAGATTTCTAAAGATGAGGCAGAGCGCCTCAAATTTTGGAGTGGTCGTAAGAATGCATTCCCTGCCGCAGGTCGTTTAGCAGCTGATTACTACTGCATGGATGGCACCATTCCTCGCCGTCATATTGCAACCTTATTGAAGCGTATTCAAGGTATGGAAAAAAAGTATGGCCTGGGTTGCTTAAACGTATTTCATGCGGGTGATGGCAATATGCATCCGCTGATTTTATTTAATGGCGCTGACCAAGAAGAGTGGCATCGTGCAGAAGAATTCGGCACTGAAATTTTGGAAGCCTGTGTAGAGTTAGGCGGGACCATTACTGGTGAACATGGTGTTGGTATCGAGAAAATTAACTCCATGTGTGTACAGTTTGGTGAAGGTGAACGAGAATCTTTCTGGGGCGTGAAGAGTGCTTTTGATCCAGAGAAGTTACTGAACCCTGATAAAGCTATTCCAACCTTAAGTCGCTGTGCAGAATATGGCCGTATGCGCATTAGTGGTGGTCAATTACCTCATCCAGAATTGGAGCGCTTTTAATGGGTCACTCCAATCCACAAATTGATTCATTTCGCGAACAAATTCTGAGTGCAGCTAAAAATAAAACTCCACTCTCCATTGAAGGTGGCGGTACTAAATCTTGGTACGGCAACCCTAATAATTACGCCAAGCTCAATACCTGTTCTTACTCAGGCATCTTGGAATACCAGCCAGAAGAATTGGTGATCACCGCTTGCGCAGGGACTCCTCTAAAAGAAATCGAAGCAGCCCTCAAAGAAAAAAATCAGGTGCTCGCATTTGAGCCGCCACACTTTGGTGAGAACGCCACTTTTGGCGGCGCTATTGCAGCGGGCCTTGCTGGCCCAGGACGCATCACGGTTGGCAATTTTCGTGACTTCGTTTTAGGCGCCCGCATTCTGGATGGTAAAGGTCAAGATCTTTCTTTTGGCGGCAAAGTCATGAAGAACGTAGCAGGATATGACGTCTCTCGTTTATTGCCTGGCTCCCTTGGAACACTGGCGCTCTTGTTAGAAGCCTCAGTAAAAGTATTGCCTAAACCTGCTGCGACCGCAAGCTTACGTTGCCAGATCTCCCAAGAAAAGGCGCTCAAAGTGCTTAATGAATGGGCCGGTCAACCACTACCACTCTCAGCAAGCTGCTGGATTGGTTCAGATAAAGGTGGTGATGGAGAGCTTACTTTTCGTCTCGCTGGTGCAGTAGCAGCCGTGAAAGCTGCTATGCCACTCATGAGTTCTTTAGTAAATGCTACAGAACTGAATAGCGAAGCTGCTGAAGATTTCTGGAATGATTTACGCGAGCAAAAAATTGCTGCATTTAGTCATCTTGGTATAGATCAAACACTCTATCGTTTAGCGCTACCTGCTGCCTGTGGGCCAATCAGTATTCCTGGGGCTAGCGATGAAATTGTTTTGGAATGGCACGGTCAACAACGCTGGATTAAAGCCTCTGGAGATGAGGCCACCTTTCAAACAATCAAGGCATTAGCGACTTCTCACGGTGGGCATGCAACCCGCTTTAGACAAGGGACAAATATAGACCCTTCTCACCAGCGCTTTACATTGTTATCAGAGCAAGCACACTCAAAAGCCCTTGAGGCTGTGCAAGAACGTCTGCGATCCGCTTTTGATCCTGCAGGTGTATTCGCTACTAAACGTCTTCCATAAGTCTTTCTATGCAAACTCAACTCGCCCCTCAATTTGCTAACACGCCAGAAGGTATCGAGGCAGCCCGCATTCTGGGCAAATGTGTTCACTGCGGTTTTTGTACTGCTACCTGCCCTACTTATCAGTTACTTGGCGATGAGTTAGATGGCCCGCGTGGACGCATCTATCTGATTAAGCAAATTGCTGAAGGTCAAGCGCCTACTGAAAAGACTCGCCTACATTTAGATCGCTGTCTAACCTGCCGAAATTGCGAAAGCACCTGTCCGAGTGGCGTGCAATACGGCAAGCTCATTGATATTGGTCGCAAGTGGGCTGAAGAAAACACGCCAGAGCGTCCGATTACTCAGCGTCTGACTCGCTGGGCTTTAAAGGAGGGTTTAACCAAACCAGCTTTATTTAATACAGCAATGACCTTAGGTCGTTTGGTGCGCCCATTGATGCCGAGTGGTATTCAGCGCAAGATCCCACTGACTGTTAATAAAGCTTTGGCTAATTCCACCAATGCTTATGAAAGACCAACAGCAGTCCATCAGCGCAAAATGGTGCTACTCGAGGGTTGTGTGCAGCCTGGCATGTTGCCAAACATCAATTCAGCAACTGCACGCGTTCTTAATGCGCTCAAGATTCAACTCATTAGCGCCCCTAGCGCCACCTGTTGTGGTGCCCTGCGTTATCACCTGAATGATCAAGCCGGCGGCTTAGAGAATGCCAAACAAAATATTGATGCGTGGTGGCCTTTAGTTGAAAGTGGCATTGAAGCTATTGTCATGACAGCTTCTGGATGCGGTGTCATGGTGAAAGACTATGGACATCTCTTTGCAAATGATCCTGCTTACGCAGCTAAAGCAAAAAAGATTTCAGAATTAACAAAAGATATTTCCGAGATTCTGCCATCCCTAGAAAATCAACTAGTACAACTCGTAGGCACAGATCCTAAGCCAGGGGTGGTGTATCACCCTCCGTGCACCCTTCAACATGGCCAACAGATTCGCGGCAAGGTTGAAGGTTTGCTATCAAGCATTGGCATTGGTGTACGTCTATGTGCCGACAGTCATCTTTGCTGCGGCTCTGCGGGTACTTATTCAGTGACCCAGCCTGAGCTTTCTGAGCAGCTTCGTAAAAATAAGTTAAATCACTTAAATGCCGCTTGTGAAGAGTCTGGTGCAGAAGTCATTGTCTCCGGAAATATTGGTTGTATCACTCATCTACAGCAAGTTGATACTCCAGTGGTTCATTGGATTGAGATCGTAGACCAATTACTCAGCAAATCTTCTAAGGCCGCATGAATTCCATTGTTGTCAATCTGATGCAGGTCAGACAGCGAATTGAACTTGCTGCCTTAGCAGCAAAGCGTGAGCCTGAAGAAATTGAACTCCTTGCTGTCAGTAAAACCTTTCCCGCTTCAGCAGTGGAAGAGGCGATGCATGCTGGTCAATCTGCTTTTGGTGAAAACTATGTTCAAGAGGCAGTAGAAAAGATTGAGAAACTTGCCAAATTACGTCCTTGGTTAGTTTGGCATTTCATTGGCCCACTGCAGAGTAATAAAACCCGCGAAGTAGCGCAGCACTTTAATTGGGTTCATAGCGTGGATCGCCTCAAGATTGCTGAGCGCTTATCGGCTCAACGCGGTGAGTTTCCAGATTTGCCACCCTTACATGTTTGCGTGCAAGTTAATGTCAGTGAGGAAGACAGCAAAAGCGGTGTCTCTCTGGCAGAAGTGGAAGAGTTATGTAATGCCATCACTTCTTTGCCAAACCTGGTTCTTCGTGGTTTGATGGCTATTCCAGCGCCCAATCCCGACCCGAACATGCAACGCCAGGCTTTTGCAGCAGTACAAGACTGTTTCAAAAAAATCCAAACCGCTCACTCAGTTGAACTGGGTTACCAATACTTTGACACCCTCTCAATGGGCATGTCCGATGATTTAGAGGCCGCTATTGCCGAAGGCAGTACGATGGTTCGTGTTGGTACGGCTATTTTTGGAAAGCGCGATAAGATTAGCAAATGAGCACCAATAAAACTGCACAAAACTCCACGCAAAATAACAGCAACGTCCATATTACCTTTATCGGTGGCGGCAATATGGGGCGCGCCCTCATTAGCGGCTTACTAGCCAGTGGATTTAAACCTAATCAAATTTCAGTTGTAGAGTCAAATACAGCGACTGCTCTAAAGTTGCACGAAGATTTTGGTGTTCAGGGAATTGCTGCTCTAGAGAAAATTGCTTTTGACTTCTCTAAAAATAATGTTGTCGTGATGGCAATTAAGCCGCAGGATTTTAATGTCGTTGCTAAAGGCCTGGCATCTAAGTTAAAACATGCCAGTGCACCAGGCCCATTGATTTTGAGTATTGCTGCTGGCATTCGTTTAAAAGATATGAGTCGCTGGCTTGATCACACACGCTGTGTACGCGCTATGCCTAATACTCCCGCCTTAATTGGTAAAGGTATTACTGGTCTATTTGCAGATGCTGCAGTGAATCAGTCTGATCGCGCTTTAGCTGAAGCCATTTGCAATGCAGTTGGTCAAGCTGTGTGGGTGTCCGAAGAAAAACTCATGGATGCAGTGACTGCCGTTTCTGGTAGCGGTCCCGCATATGTCTTTGCATTCTTAGAAGCAATGCAGTCTGCCGGCGAGAAACTTGGCCTTGATGCAAAGACAGCACGCAAACTGGCTTATGCAACCCTTGAAGGCGCTACGCAGCTAGCCCATAACTCCGATGAACATGCTGGAGTTCTGCGTGAAAGAGTGACATCCAAAGGCGGCACTACTGCTGTAGCGCTTGATGTCATGAAACAGCAAGGCTGGCATGAGATTTTAGAAAAAGCGATTGATGCAGCTAGTCAACGCGGCAAAGCCATGGGTGATGAATTAGGTCAGGACTAAAAAGTCATTCGGCAAAACTAATTTAGCTTCAAACCTAGAATTATTCCAAGAAATAAAAATCCACCTAGCCAATTATTATGGCGAAATGCCTTAAAGCAATTGTCACGATTGCGAGTTGATACCAATTTGATGTGATAGATTGCGCAGGCTAGCGCTGGGAACCATCCCAATAAATAATAGTTACTCAAGCCCGCTAACTGCGCTACCCATAGCTGACTGAGAAAAAGCATTCCGTAGCTGATTGCAATAGCGACTACGTCGTACTGACCAAAAGTAATGGCGGATGTTTTCAGGCCTAAGCGTATGTCATCATCTCGATCAACCATAGCGTAGGCAGTGTCATAGGCGATTGCCCAAAAAATATTCCCAATAAATAGAAACCAAGCCTCTAAGGGAATGAAATCCAACACGGCTGCATATGCCATCGGGATACCAAAGCCAAACGCAATACCTAAAATAGCTTGAGGCATAGCAAAAAAGCGTTTAGTGAAGGGGTATATAAAGGCAACTAGCAATGCCAGTACTGACAATTGCTTTGTAAATACATTTAAGGGCTGAATGAGTAAAAAAGCAATGAAAGCTAATATGCCAGCCACAGCAATTGCCTCTTTACCGGAAATTTTTCCGCTGGTAACTGGACGTCCTTGCGTTCTTTTAACATGGCGATCAAAGTCGCGATCTGCATAGTCATTAATTGCACAGCCTGCGCTGCGCATCAGAAAAGTACCTACAATGAAAATCAGTAGGATAGATAAGTCGGGCATGCCACTACTTGCCAACCATAAAGCCCAAAGCGTAGGCCACAGTAATAAGAGCGTACCAATAGGCTTATCTAGCCTAATCAAGTAACAATAAGAAATCAAACGCTCTTTCAAATTCATAAGGTAATTATCAAGCTTTTAGAAATTCTGCGCGAGATCCAAGCCAACGCTCTAAATGACGCTCTACCAGATCGGCATGTTCAGCGAGCAATCGATCAGCCGCTTGCTGAGCTAACTCAATTAACCAGGCATCGCGCTGTAAATCGACAAAGCGCAACATCGCATCGCCTGATTGCTTAGCGCCAAGCAACTCACCAGGGCCACGAAGCGATAGATCACGCTCGGCAATCACAAACCCATCTGAAGTCTCACGCAAGGTCTGCAAGCGTTCCTTGGCGGCCATTGAAAGTGGCTCGGCATACATCAAAATACAAACAGAATCTGCAGAACCCCTGCCGACACGCCCTCGCAGTTGATGAATCTGGGCATAACCAAAACGCTCAGCATGCTCAATCACCATGAGGGCTGCATTGGGGACATCCACTCCAACCTCAATGACCGTTGTAGCTACCAAGAGTTGAATTTCATTGGCTTTGAAAGCGGCCATCACTGCCGCCTTTTCCTCTGACTTCAGTCTGCCATGTGCCAAGCCTACTTTAAAGTCAGGTAAAGCTTGAGTTAGTTGCTCGAAGCTCTCAACAGCCGTTTGTAATTGCAATACTTCAGATTCTTCAATGAGAGGGCAGACCCAATAGGCTTGTAATCCTTTAGATAGCCAGCTTTTCAGACCACCAATGACTTCATCGCGCCGACTGGCTTTAACCACTTTGGTAGCAATTGGCTTTCTTCCAGGGGGCAACTCATCAATCACAGAAACATCTAAATCTGCGTAATAGGTCATTGCTAGGGTCCGAGGAATCGGTGTAGCCGACATCATGAGCTGATGACAGTAAAACAATTCTGAGCCAACCCGTTGCTGAATTTCTAAACGCTGCCTAACGCCGAATCGATGTTGTTCATCAATCACTGCTAAGCCCAACTTGGCAAAGCTCACACTCTCCTGAATGAGCGCATGTGTACCAACAATCAGTTGCGCCTGCCCACTCTCAATCATCTCTTGAGCAAGCCTTTTATCTTTTGCTTTTAAGCTACCAGACAACCAAGCAATCTGAACACCCAAGGGCTCAAACCACTCCTTCATCTTAAGGTAGTGCTGCTCAGCCAAGATCTCGGTAGGTGCCATGATGGCCGCTTGATAGCCGTGATCCATGACGCGAGCAGACGCCAAGGCGGCTACTACAGTCTTGCCGCTACCTACATCTCCCTGCAAGAGTCGGTTCATTGGAAAAGATTTAGATAGGTCCGCGCTAATTTCTGACCAAACGCGTTCTTGTGCATTCGTCAATTTAAACGGCAATACTTTCAGCAAGCCTTCTTCAAGACTTTGTTTCTTTTTATCTTTTATAAAACATGGCGCGTGTCGCTCACGACGAATAGCATGTGCGCGCTTTAACGATATTTGTTGGGCAAGTAATTCTTCAAACTGAACCCGTCGCCATGCCGGATGAGTACGTTCTAGCAAAGATTGTGTATTGGCATCGGCAGGTGGCTGATGCAAGTAAGTGATCGCAGATTGTAAATTTGGCCAATCATGAATTGGCAATAACTCTGCCATAAGTTGTTTGGGAAGAAACTCTGCCAAGCTATCTTGCAAACTGGGGTCACGTAAGGCCTGTGTCACTGCTTTACGAATAATGGTCTGTGATACTCCAACACTTGCCGGATACACTGGAGTCAAGCTCGCTGGTAAAGGAGCATCTGGAGCTAAGGCTCGCACAGTAGGGTGAACCATTTCTGGTCCCTGAAAACCTTCGCGGATTTCACCGCGCACTCGAATATTGACCCCGACCGCCATTTGTTTTTGCTGACTTGGGTAGAAATTCAGAAAGCGCAGATTTAAGGTCTCGGTCTCATCCTCAATAGTGACAATCATCTGCCTTCTGGGCCGAAACAAGACCTGATTGCGGATAACAATACCCTGGGTCTGAGCTGCAGTAAATCGTCCTTGATGAAGCGCTTCTTCAATGGTCAGTAACTCAGTCTCATCCTCATAACGGGATGGCAAGTGCAAAGCAAGGGCCATAGGGCTGTCTAAACCCATCTTTTTGAGTGTGCTTGGCGCTTGTTTAGTAGTCATCGTTAAAATCTAATACCTGATGGTAATGCTATGCAACTTTCCGACTTCAATTACGAACTCCCACCCGATCTAATCGCCCAACATCCTTTGGCGAATAGGACTGATAGCCGCCTTTTAGAGGTTAGGGCTGACGGGATGAATCACGTTCAATTACTAGACCGACAGTTTAAGGACATTCTCAACCTTCTTCAGCCCGGGGACTTATTGGTCTTTAATGACACCAAAGTAATCCCAGCGCGTCTCCATGGCAAAAAAGAGACTGGCGGCGTTGTTGAATTACTGATCGAACGGATTAGTGGCGAAAAACAAGCATGGGTACAAATAAGGGCATCTAAGGTCCCTAAGACCGGTAGCATCGTACATATTTATAGTCAAGCAGGCGAATCATTCCCAGTGGAGATGATCGGCTATGACGGCCGGTTTTACGAGGTTCGCTTTCCTGAAAATGTCTTCTCGTTACTTGAGCGCTTTGGTGAGCTACCGTTGCCACCCTATATTGAACATCAACCCGATGGTGAAGATGCGCAGCGCTACCAAACCGTCGTTGCTAAAAATCCAGGGGCAGTGGCAGCCCCAACAGCTGGCTTACATTTTGATGAAGCGATTTTGCATAAGCTAAAAGACTTAGGCATCAATCAAGCTACCGTCACATTACATGTTGGTGCTGGAACATTCACACCGGTGCGCGAAGAAGATCTTTCAAAGCATAAGATGCACTATGAGTGGTACTCTATTCCTAATGAAACTTTGCAAGCAATTAAATCTACTAAGCAGCATGGCGGCAGAGTCATTGCAGTTGGAACCACCAGTATGCGCGCCCTAGAAAGTGAAGCAGCTACCGGCCAAAGTAGCGGTGAGACCAATCTTTTTATTACCCCAGGCTATCAATTTAAAGCAGTAGATTGTTTATTGACCAACTTTCATCTGCCAAAATCTACCTTATTAATGTTAGTTAGCGCTTTTGCGGGAATGGAAAACATTCGTGCTGCTTATCAACATGCCATTCATCAGAAGTATCGCTTCTTCAGCTACGGAGATGCGATGTTTCTTTGTCGACTCGAGAATCCAAAGTTATGACCAAACCTGTTCACTTCAACATCCTAGCGCGCGACTCACAAAGTCCTGCGCGCCTGGGCCAGCTTGATCTTCCGCACGGCAGTGTACAAACACCTATCTTCATGCCAGTAGGAACTTATGGCACGGTAAAGGCCATGACTCCACGTGACCTTAATGAAGCAAAAGCACAAATTATTTTGGGCAATACTTTTCATCTTTGGCTTAGACCAGGTTTGGATGTCATTCAGAAACATGGTGGCTTGCATCGCTTTATGGGTTGGGATAAACCGATCCTCACAGACTCT
>Ga0214172_1000854_pt1 | contig 10881 bp, 15 predicted proteins | sample TroBogEpilimnion_29_FD_153010 | JGI IMG/M metagenome (GOLD analysis project Ga0214172, IMG submission 153010) | Freshwater microbial communities from Trout Bog Lake, WI - 12JUL2007 epilimnion | ecosystem: Environmental > Aquatic > Freshwater > Lake > Epilimnion/Euphotic zone | place: Trout Bog...
GTGCCGCTTCAAGTGTAAGCGAAGCAAAGCGTGAGCGAGCAACCTGTACCCACATAATGTCATCAAACTGACCGCGTTGATGCTCATCTGAGTCAACGCCTGGGCGTAACGCAATGGCTACAGGAATTTCACCTAGTTCATTTTCGACACGGGAAAGAACAAAATTGTTACGCTCTGGCAAGAACAAGACCATCTGGTCTTTGTCTTGGTAGCGATACATCTCAAGGATGCGGTCTGAGTTACGGTTCTCATACTGACCACGGATGATGTTTTCATGCTCAGGAAAGTCGTTGATCAATTCACGAACAGTCTTGACATAGCGCTTGGAATAAGACACAAGGCGCATGAATCTGTCAAACTCTGGGTAAGCACCGATAGGTGAATCGATGCGGATCATTGGACGATTATTCTCATAATCTGGCTCAATGAGGAATGGCAACCAGCCAAAAGTAAGGTAGCGATCTGCACCTGTGTACATCATGGTCTGAAGGTTGGCAGTGTCGCGGTAACCAGCGGCAATCATGGTGCGCTTGTCTGAACGCTCACGAGCACGATCTGAGGTGGTCTTGGTGGTCATGCAGTTAAAAGCAGGAAGCGGAGCGATAACTTCAGCAACGTCGCGTGCAGCAACGTCAATGAAGTTGGCGATCATTGGCTTTGGGTAATCCTCTGAGAACATGCCAGGGAATACCTGATCGATCTTGCCTTGGCGGATAGCCAATAGATCGTCATAACGTGAGTCACGTGCGAAGTAGTGCGCACGTAATTTACGGAGTTTATCCGAAATTACATCAATCTCTAGCACTATAAGTAACCCCCGTTAGCTGCCATTTTTTCTTTTTCGCGTTGATAGTCTTCGATGTTAATAACCCGACGACGCGCGACTTGGTCACGAGTCTGGAACGGATTTTTAATAAAGGAGCCACCATATGCTCCAGCTTGGTTGATATAGTCACGCATCTGAGTCTCTGCAAACCAGAGAGCCATGCAACCATCTTGTTTATTTTTAGTGCCAGCGGACCAAGTTATGAGCTGCTCTATGAGCGACTTTACGCCTTCATTGTCTGACCGTGGCAAATCTATAAGGTTGCTTCCCTTGACGTGATTGCCAAGTTTGTCAACCATTCCAAAGAGCGGAGCCATTGAGGCTACGCCAAACTCTGCATCCATCTTGTTAGCACCTGTGTAGTGCTGGACAAGGCGAATACCGCGAGATGCAAGGAAGCGGTTAATCTCTTCATCTTGGGTAAGGAACAACTGGAAAGCGTTCTTCTCAATAACCCAGACTGATGGCTTGTACTTCTCAGTCCATTCAAAGATCAACTCACGAATACGCTGTGGTGTTGGAGCAGGCATACGGCTAGCTTCCAAGATATAGCGCTTTTGGGTTGTCTTGTCACCAGCATAGGCAATTGAGAATGTATCGCCTGACATGGCTGGGTCCATCGAGCAGATGGTGTACGAACCGCCGTTAAGAGTTTGTGGATGACCAGGTGCCCCAGCGATCAAAGGACCGATAGCACGCATACCTGATACAGAACCGCGAACAGCCTCTGGACTAAAGACAGCCTCGCTGTCCACATCCTGCTGCTGATAAACCATCGCCCAAGTCTTTGGGTCAAGCACACCGCGGCGCTTACGAAGGTTAGGGCCGTCCCAGCGTGGATATAAACCATCCTCGCCTATATTCGCATCATCTCCAAGCCAAGGCTTGTCAGAGCGTGGCCAGAGGGTCTTCCAATCCTTTGGGTCATCTGCAAATTCAAGAACCGCTGGCATAGCCAGATATGTCCAAGGCGATACGCCATCTGGATAACGATCTGGGTTGCGCATCTCACGATATAGGTCAACTGGGTCTACACGAGTACCTACGACCAAGATCTTGCCTGTTGGACCGACACGGGTCAAAACTTCCTGCTGGATCCAACGGATCTGCTTTTCGTATTCATTGGCGTTAGCCAAGGTGACGCAGTCATCAAGAACGATCAAGTCTGCGCGGGCACCGTAGATCTGACCGCCAATACCTAGCGCCTGAAGGGTAGGATCCTTTTCGCCCGAATCGCGTTCAAGGTAGATAGCGTCCTGGGTCCATTTATCAGCCGCTTCCTTATAGCCATCAGCAGGCGCGTAGCGGCGCTGTAGCTCGGCATATGCTGGCTGAGTCAAACGCTGCTTGACAGCGTAAAGAAAGTCTTTGGCCATAGTCAAGGTCTTTGAGACGATCTTGATACGGATATTTGGGTCAGTACAGATCCGATAGGTAATGTAGTCAATTGAGACTGTCATCGACTTGGCATGCTCAGGTGGCATGTTCACGAGGACGTAATTTGGAAAGCCCTCTTCGTATTTCATGCTCGGATGGAGAAAGGCTGGCTTACCCTCTTCGAGCATCGAGATAATGTTGCGCTGATGGTCAAAGGTCTTGGAGTTGAGGAACTTAGCCCGAAACTCCTCAAAGGTGATCCCCGCATCCTCTTCGGAGATAACACCATCTCTGCGCTGAACAGCGCGAGCTAGATCAATCGCCTCTTTAAATTGCGCGTCAGAGGCGCGATAGTACTCATAAGACTTAATAGATTTTCCCGTAGCGCGGACGCTGTCCGCGATGGAAAATCCTTTTGTAACCATCTCAACAATTGTCTGTTTGGCCTGACTGGCCGAGATGGTCGAGTCAGGCGCGATTTTGTATTTGTTAGCCGATGGCTTAGCCATACAATACACCCGCCTTTAAACCTGTGGTTGATACAGCACCGCGGAGCGGGGCCTGTGGTAATCCCTATGGAAATAACCTATGGGTGGCGCGGTGCGCCGCCGATGGCAATAATAACCGCCGCGGCGGAGCCTCGGCATATGTGTAATAACACATAAAGGCGGTGAAACCGCCTGCATATGAGGGTTAGGTTAATTAAACCCTCTATATATACTAAGGTGGGAAATTTAGTGTTTGTCCCGCTTTGAATCATGTGAGTTATGTCACATTGCATAAAGTCAGTATTTTATACTGGTTTGGGCGCAAAAATAATTTTAGGCAATCTCATATAGTGAGACTATATTTAGAAAAAATAATTGGGTTGATAGTTAAACACTTAGTAGCTTAGTTTTAAAAGTCCCCGAGTCGATGACCAATAAGCTGAAAGATTTTCTTTTTTATTCTGCCACAGGGCAATCAACCGCGAATGATCGCCGAAGTTTCATTCTATTTTGCGGCCATATGATTATCGTTTATCGCTAAATGATCTATATATGATGGCTTTTGATGGTGATTGATGGGTGTTTGATGGTGGGTTACGTGACTGTGCCTATGGCCATTATCCAGCCATTACTTAAACATATCGGGGGCATGATGGCAGATATATCCTGGCCATAAGCTGGCAAGATATGCCATATGGCAGCGGATAATCGTTATCTAATTGTGATATAAATTACTTGCAAAATAGACTTGACACGCGTGTCTGATCGGCGTATCTTTCATGGTGTAGGCGTTCGCCTACCCGATTAGATAGGACTAATCTTATGACACGTGAGCAGATCAAGCAAGAATTATTAAAAGATCCAGAATATGCAAGGATCGCTGGCCTAGAATATGCACCAGCCGCCATCGAATACTATATTAGCAGCTTTGCAGCGTATAAGATCGCATTTGGCCAGGACAGCACTGTCCAGCACTGGCAGCAATACCACGCAGATTATGATAAGCGTGAGCAGTATCGCCAGCTCATGGAGATAATCAATACATCTGTAAAGGTAGGCGCATAATGACCCATTCTGGCTCATATTACGTAACGCGTACAGTTGTCCGCGCCATATTCTGGACCGCTGTAATCTGGTCCGCTTTTGCTGTATTCTCTCTCTGCCTAGCAGTACTCTAATCCGCTATAGGTGGCCCTGGACTAGCGCCAGGGTTATCTATAGCAGCTTAGATCGTCTAAGCGCTAACCATAGATAGGACTATGAGACATGAATACAACACTTAACAACACTGCAACATCCGACACGATTACCGCTCATTTCACCATGGATGCAGCGCTGCTTGATGATCTACTTAGTGGCGCATCAATTGCAGCTGGTAAAGATAAGGCCCTGCCGCTGCTCACATGCGTTAAGCTCACTAGCGCCGATGGCGTGATTACTGCCGCGGCTACGGATCGCTATCGCCTATTCATCGGCCGCGTAGAACATTCAATCATCGAGAAGGATAATCCCGTACACTCTATCGATGCATTCGATATTCTTATTCTACGCGAAGATATAGCGAAGATCCGCAACCATATCAAGCCATTAACGGGTAAGCGCGTAGTCAATCCTCGCGTGACTTTCTGGATCGAGGGCGATAAGGTCACGGTTAACACCATCGACGGTAACGTGCAATTCTTATCCTGGCAGGGCAACTTTCCAGCCTATGAGCACCTAATCCCGACAGAATTTAGCCCCGCCGACATTATCGGTGTTAACCCGCTATACCTCGCGGACATGGCTAAGGTTCCTGGAATTGATAAGAACGTCCCGCTAATCATTCGCACAAGCGGGGCGGTTAAGCCACTACTATGCGAGACGTTGGCGGGGGATATTCGCTGGCAGTTGCTGCTTATGCCTATGCGCGTGCCTAACGCTTAGATCCTTACGGCTTACCCTTAGCCTTAGCGGTTAAGGGTAGGCAGTAGGCGGCTAATCGGTCACCTAATCACCAACTAGATAGGACTAGTACCATGACAACTGCAACACTTAGCAAGGCTGCACAAGCTCGCCAGGATCGAGACTATGCCCGCGAGCAACTACTTACCCATTATGTAAGCGAAGGTAGCCGCGTCCACACAATTCTTCGGCACGTATCTTCTAGCGGCATGAGCAGAGACATATCTCTGGTAGTGGCAGATAGAGAAGGCCGCATTAGCGATATTACTTACTATGCTGCCGACGCGTTAGGCAGTCGCTTAGTTGAACGTAACGGTAATCGCGCTATCCGTGTGAATGGTTGCGGCATGGATATGGGCTTTCACCTGGTTTACAACTTATCCAGCGTGCTATTCCATGGCCAGGATCGCGCTGGCTATATTCTCAAGCAGGAATGGATCTAAGCCATGAATTTAGACGATTACGTGTCATGCACTAATTGCCGCAAGGCTACGAATAAATTTAGCCTATTCCCTGGCAATATCTGCTTATCGTGCTACGAGCTTACGCCAGCGGCTAATGCGCCGCTCACGGTCCAGGGCCTACAGCAGCTAACTAGAACATGGGCGGGTAAGTAGATCCAGGATCGAAGATCGGGCAGGACACGGCGCGGGGGTTGACACTCTCGCGCCTTTTCTGTATTTTAAGGCTACTTACTGGCGAACCTCGTCGGCATGAAACGTAAAAAAGGATAGGTAAATCATGACTAATGAAGAAATAGCTGAGCAATTCGCAGATCATATGAACCGCGTAATTGAGGGTATAACTGGCCCCTTACGGCCTAACAACGGCGTAGTGAACATGAAAATTGAACCTGAGGTAACTGTTGACTTTATCAAAGAGCAAGCATTCAGCCAGGGCTACGATAGGGCCATAAAAGATGTAATGGAGATTATTAACAAGCAACAAGCGATCAACGATACTCTAGGGCGAATTAACGGCGAAGATCTTTACGTCATTCGCACCAAGATCAAGGAGATGTACATTTAATGCCACTACAGCCCGACGCTAAGCCATCATGCGCCAATCCTGAATATGACCCTGAGTGGTGGTACCCAGAACATACTACCCGTGGCGGGTCGCCGTCACCCGCTGCCAGAGCTGCACAAGAACGCACCATCGAGAACGCCGTTCTAGCTATGAAGATATGCCAAGAATGTCCTCTGTTTAGGGATAACTCATGCCTTGAATATGCAATGGAAGATACGCATACAATTGACTATGGAATATACGGCGGGACACTGCCAGTTGAGCGACGTAAGTCAGTTGGCATGCTGCAAGGTGTTCATGACCGCTCAGTGATGTGGGTGCATATTAGGCAAAAGGCTACCCGAGCTGGCGTACTACCAGTAAAGGTGATAATGAGAGAAAGGCCAAAGACATCAACATTTCAATTCATCGACAGGCAACATGTCGCAAAAGATACATCGTCGGATTTTTGGGAGTAGTCGTAGCATCTCTCTGGTTGTCGAATAACCCATCAATTGCGATCAGCGATCATCTGCCATCTGCCAAGCACTTTGCTCGCGTTCTCTACGAACGCCAAGGTGGGAATGCTCACCAGTGGGGCTGTCTATTGACTCTCTGGACTATGGAAAGTCGTTGGGATTACAAGGCCGTTAATCGACGGTCGGGGTCGCGGGGAATACCGCAAGCACTTCCCGCGAGCAAGATGGCTCAATTTGGCAGAGACTATAAATATGATTATCAAACTCAAATTAGGTGGGGCTTGCGTTACATCATGACTCACTGGAATAATAACGCATGTAACGCTCTCGAACATGAAAAGAGGATAGGATGGTACTAAAATTGGATGAAGAAGCTGTGCGGACTATCCGCAGAGAATACAAGGTGGCCAAGACTACCGAAGGCCGCGGGACTACCGCAGTTAATGTAATCGATCTGGCCAAGCGTTATGGCATAAGCCAAGAGACTGTGCGCCGTATCGCTCACTACAGCATGTACAAGTGGGTGCAAGATGTATGATCATGAACTGCCACTGATTTACTTCCATGTGCTAGCTAAAGATAAGGCTAAAGTACTGCCATACTGGCTAGAGCAGAACTTGGATAACCTGAACTACCCACGCGATAAGATCATTCTTAGCTTTAGAACTAACAACAACAACGACGATACAGCAGCGATCATTGAAGAATGGATCTATGAACAGCCTATTCGCGCTGCACAAGGCTATGAGTCTGACGCTCGTCTCTTTGAATGGCGTGCGACATGGTTTGAAAGTGATGATGTGCCAGAGCAGGTGCAACGCTTTGGCGTGCATGAATGGAACGCTGAACGCTTTGATGTGCTCGCCAAGTTACGTCAAGAAGGTATCCAAGACGCTAAGGATATGGGCGCACACTACTTTGTCTGCGATGTGGACAACTTTCTATTACCAGACACTTTACGCACGCTGGTAGAGGCTAATAGACCCGTTATTGCCCCTATTCTGCGCTATGCAGTGGCAGAAGGTGAAGAAGATCATGCTGGCTACAGCAACTATCATCACCCAGTAACAGCTACTGGCTACTTTCAGAATAGTGACAAGTACTTTGCTCTACTTAATGGCGTAGTGCGGGGTATCAAAGAGGTTGATCTGGTTCACTGTACCTATCTGATTGATAACAAGGTGCTAGACAAGACCAGTTATTTTGATGGTACTGATGACTACGAATATGTCCGCGTGGCGCGTAACTGGCGCAAGAATAATGTGCCACAATATCTCGATAACCGCCAGATCTATGGCTATCTCACACTGCATGAAAATGTTGACGCATGCAAATACTGGATGGGAAAACTAACTAAATGACACACGATATTGAAGCTGGTGAATGGTATGGCAACTGCGGGGCATGCAGGAAAGAACTGTTTGCCCCAACTAGAACTATGTACGCCTTGCAATACCGCCGTCACACCAAGTCCAAAAATTGCTTAGGTGGCTACTGATGACTCACGATGAATTGCTGGCAAAGATAGATAGATATGCCAAAGGTGCGTCTATGCTTGATAGCAAAGCATGGGCTGCACTTCGAGCAGTCGTGAAACTGCACCAACCTTTAAATGAAGAAATGTCATTTTGTGTCTCATGTCAAACTTCTTACAACGGTGAGCCAGATGTAGTTGTTTGGCCGTGCCCTCTTATTAAAATTATCGAGAAGGAGTTGTCATGAAAGCCAAGCCAAGTGAGATTAAAAAGATGGCTGCTTTGCTTGAAAAGGATGCAGAGTCAAGCGAGGATATGGCTAAGCGCGTCTGGGAGCTGGTTGAGGAATTAACCGCCAAGCGTGAGCAGTACATGGCCGTCGTTGTACATCCAAGTGTGCAGGTTGCTATCGCCATTGGGCCATACAACACTGTCAATCAACTTCGCAAGGACTACGAAAAGCATTGCTCGCGCATAGCGGACGATGACTATGGTATAATTGCGACGGTGCGTGATCCTATCCACGCATAACGATAAGCCTCGCGTTCCTATCCGCGGGGCTTATTCTTTATCTAATAGCTCTGATGTAGCCGTAAGTGGCGTATAACTATTGCCATTCTTATAGTAGCCATACGCTCCGCGTACCAAAGTAAATGGCTTTGTAGGCACATTCATCTGTGAATATGGTGCAGGACTATTGACATTGTAAAAGGCTGGCCAAGTAAAGTCCGGAGCGATGATGTTGGCGTTGTAGCCATCTGGCGAAATGAGATAGTTACCTACAGTGTGATCGCATATCTCGCATAGCCATTGCTTTCCATCTGGTGCCAACTTATACGCGTTGATCTGCGGGTCAACGAGCATTTCAGCAAGTTCATGCATGGCTACAGCTGCAATACCAGGTGTATAAAACGCCTTAGTGATCTGCCTACCAAGCACTGTCAGTGGCTTGATATATGTGCCGTATGGATTACGTGAGCCATAAGCATTGACTCTAATATAGGCAATAGGATTGTTATTGCTATCAAGTTCATGGTAGCCGTAGGCCACATTAGCAAGTGAAGGGTTAGGAAACTGCGGGACAAAGCAGACATTCCATGTGCCATTACCGCGGGCACTGCCCATGACTACTGGTTGAGGTGGCAAACCCCACGCTGTCGTTACTTGCTTAGAAAAGATATTAAGCGCTTGTGTGATAGCAGGCAACTTTGTGCCAAGAGTCTTCGACTCATCTACCACTGTGATTGTTGATGGCATGTTAACTCCTTGGGTTGGCATTGTCGGTGGAATAAAAGCCAGACCCATTAAACTTTACAGGTGGGCTGGAATAGGTGCGGCGCATTGCAATACCGCAACACTGCGGATCGATAGCCTCTTCAAACATTGATCGCTCAACATCCATTTCGATATTGCAGATCTGGCAACGATATTCATAGGTAGCCATTACTTGACCTGACCTTTGTTAATAATAATAGGCTTTTTAATTTTCTTTACTTCATTACGCCACCAAAACCAAACAACTACTTTGTTCAGATAATAGACTGGCCTGTAGCGCAACTTCTTTTGCTTTCTAGCGTGAGCAAAAAACTCTTCTTTATCCATTAATGGCATTAGTCTTCTACTTTCTTTCTTATCCATGGGTCTTCCCCGCCAAGTTCGCGGGTAATTCTGCGAAGCGCGGCCTTAACTTTGCGCTCTGATGATGAGCGAGAGATAGCCAGTGACTCAGAGATTTGTTCATAGGTCATTGCTTCAACATATTTCATATGCAAAAGCAACTGATCATCTGGTTCTAGCTTATCTTTAGCTTTGCGTACGTCAAAGAGTGAGATGATGTAGTTACCGCCTTCAGCGGGATTGCCACCACCACCAACCTTTTCACCCGTTGGGTTACTGGTAGGCACAACATCTCTCCAGGCAAATGGCAGTAGTTGTTCTAGCATCTCTGCTGAGTAAAAAAATTCATCTCTTACTTCATAGCCCGCCGCTTGCGCTTTAGCTCTGCGACAATACTTCTCAGCATGGCGTTGCAAAGTTTTGGCAAGCATGCGCACACCAGTCCGATAATCTTCAGTATCTTTATCATGCTCAAGCCACTCTTTGACCTTCGTCTCGCGGCGCAGCACCCACACGATAAGTTCATTCTTGACATCACTTGCATCAAAGTAAGTGTTGTATTTACGGTGCACTTGCCGAGCGACTGTATGGGCAATTTCTTGTGCTTCATCTAACCAAGTCAATCTAATTCCTCTGGATCGTGGAGTAAGTTCTGCGGAACTGCGTAGCATGGCACTGGCATTTTCTCATCCCAGAAGTGATCTTGTATGCCTTCCCAGCCCCAAATCCAGCCTAGAATACTGGCTTTATAGTGATTGTCGACAGTAACAAGAAAGTATCTACGATTCTTATTGTCATCTGGTTGTAGCAGTAACTTGCCATATGGATAAGCAGTTGATCGCACTTCGTAATGACCAACGTCGCCATCTTTGCGATCTTCAAAGAGCGAGAATGGAAACTTATCAAGCCATCTACCCATGGCTAGTTCTGCGATCACACCGCATATGTCACGAGCAATAGCCTCTGGCCATGTCTTGCTTACCTTGCCAACATCTGCGCCATTGTCACGATTAAAGTTGTAACGCTCCACCGCTTCGATGGTTGCATAAGTGACATCAGCTACGCTGAGCTTTACTTCTACCACTGCCATAGCTTGCCATCCACTGTAAATGATTTATTAACAATTGGCACAAGTTGCGGCATGACTGTATTGCCTTCAACATGCAATATGCCAAAGCCTTGCTGCCAAGTAAATAAGCCCGCCTTGATATAGCGAGCATGTTTAAGATTCATCAAGTGTCCTACTTCTAAGCCCCATACTGTCTTAGATTTGCCACCCCACGATTGTGTCCAGTGGGTTAAACCCATCCTGTGCGTATGTCCGCAGACGACGCTTGCACCAGCCCGCTTTGCAAGTCCAAGAGCAGTTGATCCAGCAGTTGGTTGAACGTTTCCTTCGTCGCCATGAACAAGTATCCAATTTGGTGCAAGTTCGTATGGCTGGTGGTGATACGTAATTCCGAGTTGATCCAACTTAAGGAACTTTTCAATCTCAAGTTCAGGCAAACCAATAAACCCTGGCGCATTGTTTCTGATTTTATTGTACAGCCTGTCGCTGTGATTAGACCTTGAGATATGTCTGATCTTAAGAGACTCAAGTAGCCGTACAGTAATGTCTCTGTGTTGCCCGATGTCGTGCTTCCATTCACCTGGGCCGCCTTGCTCCCACC
>Ga0214172_1000856_pt1 | contig 10873 bp, 14 predicted proteins | sample TroBogEpilimnion_29_FD_153010 | JGI IMG/M metagenome (GOLD analysis project Ga0214172, IMG submission 153010) | Freshwater microbial communities from Trout Bog Lake, WI - 12JUL2007 epilimnion | ecosystem: Environmental > Aquatic > Freshwater > Lake > Epilimnion/Euphotic zone | place: Trout Bog...
GGCAATTAACGCTGCAACCACAATTACTTTGCCAGCTTCGGTATCTGGAAAGAGCTTTACTGTCATGGCAAGCTACACCAGTAACAGCACGATCACTTGGGCTGGTGGAACAACATTAAGATGGGCTGGCGGTACTACGCCAACACCTACTGCCGTAAACGGAAAAGTAGATATTTTTAACTTTTATCAAGACGGAACAAGCACCTTTGGCGCTATTTACGGACAGAATTTCTAATGTTTAGCTCACGCAAAACTGCTGCTCCTTCTGGTGGATATAACTTAACTAAATCTTTACGATTTAGAAGTAGCGCTTCTGCTTATTTAAATAGAACAAGTGTAGCAAGCCCAACTAACAATAAAATCTTTACTATTTCAATGTGGGTAAAACGTGGAATTATTACCGATCCATCTGTTTTTGAAACTTTAGTAGGCGGTGCTTCTTCCCAACAAGATACTTTTGGTTTTGGAATAACTACAAACAACGCTGGCGATTCAATTGAACTTCGTGATGCAAACGTAGGTAGTTATAATTTAATTACAACTCAAGTATTCCGTGACTCATCAGCTTGGTATCATTTTGTTTTGGCAATTGATACAACTCAAGCAACTTCAACAAATCGTGTAAAACTATACGTTAACGGCTCACAAGTTACATCATTTTCAACTGCCACATATCCAGCGCAAAACTATGTATTTGAATGGAACGCTGGTTCTACTGCTTCTGTAATTGGCAGACGTAGTAGTGGAAACTCATCGTGGTATTTTGACGGTTACCAAACAGAAGTCAATTTCATTGACAGTCAAGCCCTTACCCCATCATCATTTGGTTCTACTAACGCTACTACTGGTGTTTGGCAACCAGCCAAATACACAGGCACATACGGTACTAATGGCTTCTATTTGCCATTTACCAATACTACAAGCACAACGACATTAGGATACGACTTTAGCGGTAACAGCAATAATTTTACTGTTAATAACATTAGCCTTACTGCTGGTAGCACATACGATTCAATGACAGATGTGCCTACATTGACCAGCGCAACGGTGGCTAACTATGCTGTGATGAATCCTTTAATTAGTCTTGGGTACACAACTCTTGCTGATGGAAATTTAAAATTAACAGGAACAGGAACTGTTAACAGTAGTATTGTTTCTTCAACAATAGGTGTGTCTTCTGGTAAATGGTATTGGGAACAAACTGTAAAAGTAGTTGACACCGCTTTTCCAAGGACAGGGGTAACAAGTACGCCTCTAAACAACAATGGAACAACTGTTGGCAATCCTGATGGATATGGATATTGGGCTGATGGAAGAATTTGGAAGAACGGAAGTAATGTAACTACTGTTGCTACATTTGCCGCTAATGATGTTCTTGGTTTTGCTTTTGACGCAACCAATTTAACTTTGGCATTTTATAAAAATAATAGTCTTGTTTATACAATGACTGGATTAACTGCGGCATCCACTTTTTTCCCTGCTGATACTGAATACAACACTTCATCATCAACATTAAACTTTGGGCAACAACCATTCACCTACACACCTCCTACAGGCTATGTAGCACTCAATACTTATAACTTACCTACTAGCACTATTGTTAAAGGTAATACAGTAATGGATGCTACTTTATGGACAGGAACAAACGCAACTCTTGGAATTGTCAATAGTGGTGCAATGAAGCCTGATTTTATGTGGATTAAGCGTAGAAGTGCAGTTGCATCTCATGTGTTAATTGATACTGTCAGAGGTTTGCCATACCCAATGTTTTCAGATAGCACAGGATCAGAACAAACTGCAACTGCTGGAACAGGAATTACTGCTGTTAATAGCAATGGCTTTACCCTTGGTACGGATATTTCAACTACTGGAGCAACCAATACAAACGCACAAACTTTTGTAGGATGGCAATGGCAGGCTGGTCAAGGCACTACATCATCTAATACAAGTGGAACTATTACATCAACAACTTGCGTTAATGCTACTGCTGGATTTAGTATTGTAAGTTGGACACAAGGCTCATCAACATCTCAAACAATTGGTCATGGATTAGGTGTTGCACCAGCGATGTTTATTGTTAAAGATAGGACAGCTACTAGTAGTTGGTATGTATATCATCAATCTATCGGGGCAACGGGAGGGTTAAATTTAAATTCTACTAGTGCAACAACTACCACCGCTAATTTTTGGAATAATACTGCACCGACTTCATCGGTTATGACAATTAGCACGAATTGCCTTGGAACATCTGGGGATGCCTTAATAACTTACTGCTGGACACCTATTGCTGGCTACTCCGCATTTGGCTCGTACACAGGCAATGGTTCTGCTGATGGTACTTTTGTATACACAGGGTTTAGACCTAAATTTGTGATGATTAAGAGAACTGATGGGGTAAGTGATTGGACAATGTTTGACTCATCAAGAATTGGATATAACCCATCAAACAATGAACTTTATGCCAACTTAACACACATTGAAGATTCAAATGTTGATATAGATTTAGTAAGCAATGGATTTAAACTAAGAACAACTGACGGCTATGTAAACGCATCAGGCGGTACATTTATATACGCAGCCTTCGCAGAAAACCCTTTTAAATACGCTAACGCACGATAAGGAAACATTATGTTCGCTATTATTCAAAACGGAATAATTCAATTACTGATTCCTGCGGGTAGTCAGTTTTCTTGGAATGGCATTGATTACCCTCCTAATTGGGTAAATCTATCTTCTCCAGAAGAAAAAGCTGCTATTGGAATGGTAGATGTGGTTTATGGCACTCGCCCTAATGACCAATACTACTGGGTGACAGAAGAAGCTCCTGTCTATAATTCTCAGACTAATCAGGTAGATATTAACTTTACAAGCACACCAAAAGACTTGACTACTGTAAAAGCCAATGCTTTTAACACAGTCAACAATACGGCTTATGCTTTATTGCAGCCGTCTGATTGGATGGTCGTTAAAGGTATTGAAACCTCAACTCCTGTCAATCCTGATTGGAATACTTGGAGAGCTTCGATTCGTGCAACTGCTGATTCCACTCGTACTGCCGTTACTAGCGCAGCCGATGTAGATGCAGTAGCAGCAATTATGAGCAATATCCAATGGGCTAAATCACCATCTCAACTGTTACAGGAGCAAAATAATGGGAATTAACGCATTTACAAAAACTGGCAATACTGTCACTTTTACGGCTGCGGTAACTGCGCCAACTCCAGTACAAATTACTAATACCACGATTGGCGGTAATCAATATCGCATCATCAATTCTGGTACTACAGTCGTATTTTTAGGCTATGGCACAAGCGCTTCTGATGCTACAAATGCTGCGGTAACAGTAACCTCTACTGGACCAGCTTTTCCACTATTGCCAGGCACAGATGAAATATTGACTTTTGTACCTAATGCGTATTTTACTGGCGTTAGCACAAGCTCAGCAGTTGTTTATATTACCCCTGGCGATGGAGTGTAAAAATGGTTCTCAAGGTCGTTTCAAGCGGAACGGGTGGTGGTGGCAGTAACGGTACAGTAACTCAAGTACAGGGTAACGGTACTGTCAATGGCATCACGCTTACTGGTAATGTCACGACCTCTGGAAACCTTACTCTTGGCGGTACTCTAGGCAGTATTGCAAACAGTCAGCTATCTAACAGCGCTGTAACTTTAGGAAACACTAGCGTTTCTTTAGGATCAACTGCATCTACTATTGGAAACTTAACGCTACAAAATGTCACGATTACTAGCGGATCTATTCCAGCAGCCAATGTTACAGGCTTGGGTACGATGGCAACCCAAAATGCCAACGCAGTAGCCATTACAGGTGGTAACACCAGCGTTACTTATGACAACGCTGTTTATCAAATTGCTACATCTAACATTATTGCATCATCTAATGTTGGCGCATTTTCCTATGGAAACTTGTCTTATTCAGATGTGGGGATTGTGGCTTCTTTTGCAAATTCTGCAAATAATTCAACGCAAATAATTTTACAAAACAGCAGCAATCTTAATAATGCTTCTTCTGACTATGTAGCAGTTAATGACACTGGTTCTGTTTATGCAGATTTTGGTGTTACTTCAAGTACTTATGTCGGTACAGGTAACTTTTATAAATCTAACTCTGCTTATTTTTATGGCGGTGGATCAGATGTGTACATTGGTTCTATTAGCAACAATGCAGTGCATTTTGTAGCTAATAACTCTACTACCGATGCAATGGTGGTTAACGCTAACAACACAGTTACTATCAATGCTTATTCTGGCACAACCAATGCCAATGCAACATTTAACACAAGCTCACTGCCATTAGTTCCATTGGGGTATTTAGTGTTAAACATTAACGGTACTAACTACAAAATCCCTTACTACAATGTCTAATATGAGCGAACTCCTTATTGACGAAACAAGGGCGAAATTGAACACCCATGAAGCGGTGTGCGAACTTCGCTATGACAGTATTTGCGCTAGGTTAAAGCGCTTGGAGCAGATTTTGATTTGCTCTGCTGGTTTTATTGTGGCTTCTTTGGTGGCAATCGCATTTAAGCTGAACTGACATGGACTTTAATACGCTCTCTATTGTGAAGTTTGGGGATGTTGAATCCCTAGGAGAGTTTTTGTTTGAAAACGGACTACAACATAAGCTATTTCAGCAAACATTCCAAAGACAAGGCATTTCAGTGCCTATTTTCCCTATTACAGATGCTAATACGGACAATTTGGATGACTGGTTATTAGCTCATCAGGTCGAACATCAGGCGTTTGCAAAGCTCTTAGGATTGAATAATCCGTTCAATATGCTCGATGTAAATTTCAATAATGAAGAAGATTTTTACGATTGGATCGGTACGCATTTAACGATTCATCAGCAAATTGCTTCTGCCCTCAACCTTATTCAATAGACTATGGATAATCTTTCCCCCTCCCCAGAAAAAATCAAAAATTCGCAAACTCAGCCTATCAATGCTGATGTTTCTAACCTATTGAAAAATAAAGGAAAAACCAATCATCCGCCTGAAGTTGAGCAGACAAAAGAAAGAATTTTAAAGATACTTCAGACGGCAAAGGTTAATCCACAAGAGCTTATTTCTTTGGGAAAATATGCCAAACAAGCAGCTAGAAATCCTAATTTATACCCAATGGTGGTAGATTTTGCTTTAAAAAACCAATTGATTACTCAAGACATGGTTAAAGGAAAAGGAATTGATTATCAGCTTTTATCTATTGGTGTCACCCTTGGAAAGTTGACTGAAGAATTAGTTAAGGAAGGAAAAATATAATGGGCGGAGCAGTTCAATCAGTTGCACCAATTCTTATTCCAATAGTAGCTGTGGCTGCTTCCGTTATTGGAGGTCCTGAAATTGGCGCTGCCATTTTAGGATATGGAGATACCATTGAAGCCGTTGCTGCTGGCTATAGCGTAACTACTTTATCTGCGGTAGGAGCTGCAAGTATAGGAGCTGCTTCTGGAGCTATTTCTGAAGCTCAAAAAACAGGCGATCCTGGCAAAATTCTTCAAGCTGCTGGAGTAGGCGCTGTAGGTGGAGCTGCTGGTTCTGAAATAGGTAGCACTGTAGGAGAAGCTACTTCTGATTTAGGACCTACTGCATCTAATCTTGCAAAAGCTACTGCTAGTGGCGCTGCTTCTCCTTTTATTAAAGATGAGTTGTCTGGAACAAACCTACAAACTGCCACAAAAGCTGCTGAATTAGGCGGTGCTACAGGCGCTTTAACTAGCGGTCTAAGCCAAGCAACAGGAGCAACACCTGGTGAAACTAGCGCACTTGGAAGCGCTATTGGAACAGCATTAAATTACTCAAATGTGTTTGGTACACAGCCAACTTCATCTTCTCAAGTAGGAAGCGCACCACAGGGTTCTACAACCCTTACAGGACAAGCTGGCGCACCTACTGCTGCGGGAAGTACAGTTTTAGGATCTGCCCTTGGTTTTGGCAGTGATCCAAGCGCTCCAGTACAAACTACTGAAGGCGGTACATCTAGATCAAATGTATGGAATCAGGCATCATTACGGAATCCAGATCAATCAGGTGGGAGCAATGTATGAGTAAAGTTTTAATGGAATCCTTGAAGATGGATCTGCCAGCTTTGGCGGAAATGCTGCGCTCTAAAGGGCGTGGTAAAGATTCTGTACTTGCTCACATTACCCCTAAAGAAGCTGCATTACTTAAAAGGCGTGGCGGTAGAGGTTCTACTAACCCTGAAACGGGTTTATTAGAGTTTGATGATGGCGTGGATACTACTCCAATTGAACAAGCTCCAGTACAAACACCAGAACAGCCAGCTCCAGCACCTACAGAGCAACCAGCTCCTACACAAGACACAAGTGGTGGATATGGAATTAGTACAGGCGCACCACAAACACCTTTATTTACTGGCGCTCCAGAAGCAGGTACTTTGGTATCTCAACCTTACAGTCCTGACTTATCTGCTACTACTCAATATGGTATTCAGGCAGCACCTCCAAGCATTACTCCATCTGGTTTAGCGCAAACACAGCCATTTGGCACTATTGCTGGCACTCCAACACCAACTGTAGATACTGGAACAACTAAAGCACCTCCATCATTTACTGATAAATTAGGATCAGCATTAACCGATCCTACAAACCTTGCTCGTCTTGGCTTAACTACTGGTTTAGGTTTATTTGGTGCTTCACAAGCTCGTAAAACTGCACAGCAAGGTCAAGCAGTACAAGGGCAAGAACAAGCTATTGCAACGCCTTACCAATCTCAAGGTCAACAGTTAGTAGCTCAAGCACAAGCAGGTCAACTTACTCCTCAAAGCCAACAAGCATATAACGCAGCAAAAGCGCAATTGGCGCAAGCTCAAGCTACTCGTGGTGGTGTAGGCGCACAACAAGCTGCTAATCAATTAGCTAATATTTATCAAACATTGCTCAATAACCAGTACACCTATGGCTTAAATGTCATGCAAATTGGTGACAATATTAGCCTTGGAGCTATTAAAACTGGTCTGCAATTGGATCAACAGCTTAATACTGCTACAACCAATTTCTACACTACCCTTGCTCAGATGGTAGGGGGTGGTGGCGCACCTAGCGTAACTGTAAGGGCTGCATAATGGCTGATACACAAGCAACAACACCAGATCCAATCAACTCTACTTTAGCTAAGTACCCCTTTTTACGGGAAGCTAAAGAATCAGGGGAGCGAGCTGCCGAATCAAAGATATTGGCGCAATCTGAACAAGCTGCTTCTGAGTTTGGTGAAAAAGCTAAAGCATTAGAAAAAATTAGTGCTGAAGATAAAACGCACTATGAAGATGTCAAAAAAGACATCAAGCCTATTCCTGAATTTAAGCCATCAAAAGAAAACATGATGGATTTAGGCGGTATTTTCAGCATGATTGGCACGATGGGCGTTGCTCTTGGTGGTTCAGGAAAGCTCTCTGGCTTAAATGCCATGAACGCTATGGGCGGTATGCTCAAGGGCTATCAACAAGGTCGTAAAGACTTGTTTGCTAAAGAGCAAGCTACCTTTGAAAAAGAACTACAAACTATTAAAGCATCTAACGATGCCTTGCTAAAAGATCTTGAGCAATATCAAAAGTTAAGATCTACTGACAAAGAAGCAGCGTTAACTAAAGCAGCAGAGATTTCAGCTAAAAACCCTGGTGTTATCGCCAAGCTCGTTCAATCCTCTAGGGATGATGTAGCGAAGGAGATTGCGCTTAAGGGTGCTGATATGTGGGCAAAGATTATGGAAGCATCTGCAAGACATAACTTAACCTCTGGCGGTACAGATCAAGCTCAACTGATTAAAGAATTTACAGGTGCTTCTCTTGATAAAAAGGCTGTTCCTGAAGTGGCTAACCTTGCTAAAGCTGTTGGTCAAGCGGATGATTTATCTCAATATGCTAAACAAAATGCTGACCTTATTGGTCGTTATGGACAGATCAATCAACAAATTGAGCGTTATGTTGATTCTTGGAAACAAGGTATTGAACCAGACGATAAAGGTCAACCAGCATTGGTATTTGCCAAGAAGTACGCTGCATACCTTGTTAGTTATGAAAGATCATTGGCTGGCGGTGCTAGAGGATTTACTGTTCAATTCCAAAAACGCTTTAACGACTTGTTAAAACAAGATCAGTTTAATGTGGCTGGTTTTGAGCAATTGATGGATCAACAGATTGGCGAACTCTCTGCCCAAGCTACTCCATACAGCAAGAACATCACCCGTGAGAACATGACTGCTCTAGGTCGCAACATTATTCAGCGTAGTGAATCTGCTAATCCAGCTTCTGTAAAGAACTATGCTACAGAAGAAGAAGCGGAGAAAGCTGAGAAAGAAGGAAAGCTCCATCGTGGCGATAGAGTTGTTATTAACGGTCAATTAGGAACTTGGCAATAATGCCCTTTCAAGCAGATCAAACACCTCAACCTGCCGAACCTAAACAAAGTCGGTTTGTACCAGATAAGCCTGTAAAAGATTCAGGTTTGATGGGTGCTACCACCGATGTCTTAAATCGTGGTCTTGTTGCAGCTACTCTAGGCGCTCCAGTAGATATTGCTGCTGAAGTTATGCGACCTTTTGGTTACAAGGAAAAAGAACCATTTTTAGGATCTGAGTACATTGGCAAGCAAATGGAGAAAGCTGGCATGGTTTCGCCTAAACGCAGACCTGTGGCTGAAATGGCTGTTGGTTTAGCTCCTTCTTTAGTTACTGGTGGAGTTGCTGGAGCTAGAGCAGGAACTAAAGCTATAGGAAAATTGATTGGTGGTGGTCGAGATCTTGCTGAAGAACTCAGAGCAACTACTGCTGGTAAGACTGCACAAGAGATCGCTGCTGCTGAAAAGAAAGCTGCTACTACTGAAAAGCGTATTGGAGCTACAGAAAAGATTGTTGAGCGTGAAGCTAAGAAAGGTGAATCTGCTTACGGTCAATTGCCTGGCGTTGAACAAAACATCGCTGAATCTGATGCAGCAATTGGTAAAAGAATTAAAGAAAAAGCTGATGATGTATATAACAAATTAAAAGAAACAAGATCTACAAATGCTGAAAAAAACAAAGCTGATGCTTTTGGTTTTGCTAGATCTAGAGAGTTTATGGGCGAAAGGATTGAAAATACCAAAGCCTACCAAGATGTATTAAACAAAATTGATAGCTTACTAAAAGACAAAGATACTGGATTGGCAGTTGCATCATTAGATGCTATTAAAAACCCACTAAATCAAATTAGGCGTGCTATTGATCCTCGTTATGTAGATGAAGCTACTGGCGTTGTTATGGGCAGACCAATCAGTTTTCAAGGAATGGAAGATCTGCGTAGGTTCTTGCGTGATCGTTCTTATGGACTTCCAGCAGAAGGTTTTGATGCTATCAATCAGCAAAAGGCTGGAAAGCTGGCTGATGCAGTTGAAAATGTTATGTCAGAATTTTCTAACGGAAAGATTGATAAATTTATAAGTCAATACCGTAGAGATTCAGAACCATTGCGTGTTTTCCAAACAAAAGTAGGAAAAGCGCTTACTGATGAACAATTGCTTGGTAAAGGCGTAAATTACGCTACCGTGTCTGCTCAAGACATTCCAAAAGCAATGTTTAAAAATAAAGAAAATTTTAATGCTTTGATAGATGCTTTAGGTGGAGATGTTAATGCTGCCAAATCTGAAGCTCAACGCTATTTTGTTGGTCAATTACAAGGTAAAAACGCATCTCAAGCAAGAAAGTTCATTGATGATCGAAATAATCGTGCGATGCTCAAAGAAACTGGATCTTATGACATAGCTAATAATTATGTTAGACAGCTAGAACAGGCTGAAAAGCGTGGTGCTGGCGCATTAGAGCGTGGTAAAGCTAGAGAACCGATTGTTAAAGAGCAAAGAGATCTGCAAAACAAACTCAACATCATTCAATCTGATATTGCTAGAGCTGATGCCTATACAAATCCAGTTGAGAAAATTAACTACATTAACAATCAAGCTAAAAAATTGGCTGATTTACTGCCTATTGAACAAAGGGATAAGTTTTTAAGAGAGGTTCAGTCCGTAGTTAGTGCTGAACAAAAGAAACAGAAATTGATTAAGTGGACCAAAATTGCCCTTGGTGTTGGCGTTGGTTATGGCGCTAGTCATGTTGCATCTGGATTTCTAGGAAAATGAGCAAGAAATCTAAAGGTTTAAACCCCGATCTGGAAGATGCCGTTGCAAAACTGCTACGAGAAGTGATGGCAGATGAGATGGCTTCCCTTACCGATAAATGTAAGGTGATTGACCGTATGGTGAACATTGAAAAGCTAAAACAGAAGATTTCTGATGATGAATGGGGTAGTGGCTTTATTGCAGTAGATGATGAGGAAGGTTAAACTAATGTTTGGTTTAACTTTTAAGGGGATAAAGTATGGAAGCAGTAGCCTTGGTACGCCTAGCATTGGCGGTCATTACAGACCGTTTAATAACGATTTTGGCGTTAATAGCATCAAGCATTATGTGCGGATGGACAATGTGGAATCCTATGTGGGAGCGAGTGGTGACACTAGCCATATTTGTAATATTCAGTTATCTTGTAGTCAATACCAAAGAAAGGAACAAAAATGAGCTTAAAGCCGAAAACAACGGGTAGTACAGGCGGTCAACCCCATAAAAGACCAACAGAATATAACCAGCAAATCGCTAAGTCTGTTCGCCCACAACTACCCCGTGATGGATCTATGGGTGGAATCAACACAACCTTGACTGGCAAGATTCCATCAGGATTTATGAGTGTTTTTAACTTTGATGGAAACAATAACACCAAAGATTCTAAGACTACTAAACCTGGCAACGCTGGCAAAAAGAGTATCTACTAATGGCTACACAATCTACCTTCTCGATGACACAGCATGGTAG
>Ga0214172_1000857_pt1 | contig 10860 bp, 8 predicted proteins | sample TroBogEpilimnion_29_FD_153010 | JGI IMG/M metagenome (GOLD analysis project Ga0214172, IMG submission 153010) | Freshwater microbial communities from Trout Bog Lake, WI - 12JUL2007 epilimnion | ecosystem: Environmental > Aquatic > Freshwater > Lake > Epilimnion/Euphotic zone | place: Trout Bog...
GCTGGTCAAGTTCCAGTAATGATCAGCGCTTTATCAGTTGTACTTCCCCATATTCGCGCTGGGAAGCTAAAGGTATTAGGCGTAGCAAGCAAAACACGGTCTCCCTTACTGCCTAATGCCCCCACGATTAATGAGAGTGTTAAAGGTTATGAATTCTCAACCTGGGGCGCTCTAGTAGCGCCTAAGGGTACTTCACCAGCGATCATCGAAAAACTCAATGGGTCTTTAGCAAGTGCATTAAGGGATCCGAGTCTGCGCGAGCAACTGATTCAGCAAGGCTTTGAATTTGTTCCTCTTGGCCCGGATCATTTAAAAGAAATGATTTCACAAGGATTAATCAAAATGAAAAAAGTGATTAAGGATGGTGGTATCCAACCCGATTAGTGAAAAAGAGTATCAAATAAAAAACGCCTGGTCTTTTGAACCGGGCGTTTATATTTCTACAGCAAGTTAGCTGGAGAATGCGGCTATTACATCATGCCGCCCATGCCGCCCATACCACCCATACTGCCCATATCAGGCATACCACCAGCACCAGACTCATCTTTTGGTGCTTCGGAGATTGCACAATCGGTTGTCAACAGCAAGCCAGCAACAGAAGCAGCATTAACTAATGCAGTTTTTGTTACCTTAGTTGGGTCGATCACACCTTGAGCAACGAGGTCGCCGTATTCTCCAGTAGCTGCGTTGTAGCCATTGTTACCTTTGCTTGCCTGTACCGCATTCACAACCACACCAGCATCTTCACCGGCGTTGCTAACGATCGTACGCAATGGCTCTTGCATAGCGCGTAATACGATACTGATACCAGCGTCTTGGTCAGCGTTGTCGCCTTTCAAGCCTTTAATGCCCTGCATTGCACGAATCAATGCTACGCCACCGCCAGGAACGATACCTTCCTCAACAGCTGCACGAGTTGCGTGTAATGCATCGTCAACACGAGCTTTCTTCTCTTTCATTTCAACTTCAGTAGCAGCACCAACACGAATCACTGCAACACCGCCTGCCAACTTAGCAACACGCTCTTGCAATTTTTCTTTGTCGTAGTCGCTAGTAGCTTCTTCGATCTGAACACGAATATTCTTCACGCGAGCTTCAATCGCTTTAGCATCGCCAGCACCGTCAATAATGATGGTGTTTTCTTTACCTACTTCGATACGCTTTGCTTGACCCAAGTGCTCAAGAGTTGTTTTCTCGAGTGTGAGGCCGATTTCTTCAGCGATTACTGTACCGCCAGTCAAAATCGCGATATCTTCCAACATCGCTTTACGACGATCACCAAAGCCTGGAGCCTTAACAGCACAAGTTTTGATAATACCGCGAATGTTATTCACAACCAAAGTAGCCAAGGCTTCGCCTTCAACATCTTCTGCAATGATCAACAAAGGACGGCCAGATTTTGCTACTTGCTCAAGTACTGGGAGCAAATCACGGATATTGGCAATCTTCTTGTCAAACAAGAGTACGTATGGGCTTTCCAATACCGCAACTTGCTTTTCAGGTTGATTAATGAAGTATGGAGAGAGGTAACCGCGGTCAAACTGCATACCTTCAACAACTTCGAGTTCGTCTTCTAAGGACTTACCATCTTCAACAGTGATAACGCCTTCTTTACCTACTTTTTCCATTGCTTCTGCAATACGCTGACCAATGCTGTGATCGCTGTTCGCAGAAATAGAACCTACTTGAGCGATTTCTTTAGTAGTTGTGCAAGGCTTGCTGATTTTTGCGAGCTCTTCGATTGCAGCTGTAACAGCCTTGTCGATACCGCGCTTCAAGTCCATTGGGTTATGGCCTGAAACAACATACTTCATACCTTCGCGAACGATAGACTGAGCCAAAACAGTAGCGGTAGTTGTACCATCACCAGCGATGTCAGCAGTTTTGGAAGCAACTTCCTTAACCATCTGCGCGCCCATGTTCTGGAGCTTGTCTTTGAGTTCGATTTCTTTTGCTACGGATACACCGTCTTTAGTAATTGTTGGTCCACCGAATGAACGCTCGATCACTACATTGCGACCTTTTGGTCCCAAAGTGGTTTTCACTGCATTAGCAAGAATATTGACGCCTTCGACCATCTTGGTGCGGGCGCTATCTCCAAATACAACGTCTTTTGCTGCCATGATTAAATTCCTCTCTTAAATACCGAAATTACTTCTGTACAACAGCCATGATGTCGTCTTCACGCATCACGATGAGTTCTTCGCTGTCAACTTTTACTGTTTGACCTGCATATTTACCAAACAAAACGCGGTCGCCGACTTTGACGTCAGGTGCGTTTAATTTGCCGCTGTCATCGCGCTTGCCTGGGCCAACTGCCAAAACTTCACCTTGATCAGGCTTTTCTGCAGCAGCGTCAGGAATGATGATTCCGGAAGCAGTTTTTGATTCTTGATCTAAACGCTTGATGATTACGCGATCATGTAAGGGACGCAAATTCATCTCTTCTCCTATGTTAGTAAGTGTTAACTATTTAAATAAACTATATAAATCAATGCTTTATAATCTCTCACACGCAAACTAAGGCTAATTTAACTAAAAACCAGCCGTTTTAGCACTCGCGTGTAGGGAGTGCTGATTATATAGGTCTGATTGCTGGTATTTCAAGGGCAGATCACCATAAATTCTTTAAGGATTTAGTCTCTTTTTATAATAGGGACAGGCTGGTAGGTCTTTTCCTACAGATAAATCAGCCCAAAGCCCTTACCGCTCCAATCCGTCCTGCCTAGACTGGACAGTCACCGATTGGAGAATGCTGATGAGCCCGAAATCCCGGCTGTACACGCTTGTAAAGGCATGGAAGAACAAACCCTTCCAAGAAGTACGAGACGCCTGTGGCGACCCCTGGCTTGGCCTTAGTAGCCAAGCCCTCGAAGAACACCAATCCTGGTCCAAGCGACAAGCGATTAGTCATGAACCCATTTTTAACTGCAAGGGAACAAAACTGACAGGATCTTTATTTAGGCCATTACTCACTGCATCTGACATGCAATTACTACGCCTTTTCATGGAAGGCCTAGACACGATTGCGTATTGGTATCGCAGTGGCCGTTTTATTCCTGGCATTTTGCCAATACCAACACATGCCATTGCCTCGACTGGATATGTCGATGCTATGAGTGAATTGATCTTGAATTCACGTCTACCGGTTGGTCTGCTATCTATTGGCATCCAATCAATTCCTGATTCCGATATTACCGATGCCTGTAAAGAAGGATTACTTCGCTTACGACGATTAGGCGTCCTACTTCACTTTTTAAAATTCTCTGGCAGCGCGGAAGAATTGCATTGGATTACAGGGATGCAATTAGAGGGTGTACATATTGATATGAGTCAGATTCGTGAGAATGAAATGGCAAGCGATGTTCTGTCTCAACTCAGAAAGTCGCCCTACTCGCCTACACAAATTTATGCGAGCAATATTAACTTGGTCAAGGATTTAGAAAATGCCTCAACCCTGATCGCTGACCATTCTTATGGCGGCCTCATGATGTCGCCCGTAAGTCGCCATCAGATGCTTCAAATCAATGATAGCCGTATCGCTAAAGCCATTTTTTCGCTGCACCCTCATCCACACCCAAACCTAAACCACAATGGAGACAAGTAATGAGAAAACGCGTGATGTTGGTAGATGACCATCCGGCAATGCTGATGGCTCTCAAAAGTATGTTGCAAGACCAGTTGTTATTTGAGATCGCAGGACAAGCTCAGAATGGCGAGGAGTGCCTCAGGTCTATGAAAGAGGTTAATCCCAATATGATCATTCTGGATCTGGATATGCCTAAGACTGATGGCTTTGATGTCATTCGGAGAATTGGCTTGATGTATCCCGATGTACGCATGCTGGTTCTCTCCAGCATGGATGAAGCAGTTTATGGTGGCAGAGTTCGATCACTGGGCGGACATGGTTTTGTGAATAAAACGGCAGGAGCTGATGTCATCTTAGCTGCCTGCGTTGCCATCTCTCAAGGTTATAACTTTTTCACCCATGGCAAAAATGGTAATAGCTCATTAAGTGATAACGATAAGTTGGCACTAATTTCTGATCGCGAGCTCCAAGTCATGAAATACCTTGGCAAAGGCAACACCAATCAACAGATATCTGACATGTTACATATTAGCAATAAGACAGTAGCAACTTATAAGACCAGAGTCTTTGACAAGCTGGGTATTAACAATATTGCCGACCTCATTTTGTTCTGCCGCATGAATAACATTATCGAAAGCTAAGTAGGCATGCATCGATCCATCATTCGCATCACTTTTTTTGCTCTATTCCTGATCAGTGGATTATTGGGCAATGCCTATGCGAATCTATTTAGCACAACAGAGCAGCAATGGATCGATGCCCATCCCGTAGTGCGTTTTAGTGTTCATGAAAAGTATGCCCCTTACCTGGAGTCCAGTGAAACAGGTGAATCTGGAGTTTTCCATAGCCTGCTAAGCAAACTTGGGGAATTTACCAAACAAGAATTTCTACCACAGTGGCGTAAGTCTGATCGAGAAGGACTTCGCCAACTTGCTAATGGTGAAGTGGACTTCATTATTGACCCGCCCTCCTGGGATGATGAGCACCTTCAGTTTGGCGCCTTATCAGAAGCTATTTTTTGGGGTCACGATGCCATCGTCACCAAGAAGACAAAAAATGATCAGTCAATTGAGTCTATCAATATCGCCTACTTTGATCGCGGCTATGAAAACCAGCCAATCCCATCTCATACCCAAGAAAATGTGAACAGCTCTGCTGAAAAATTACTTTTTGATCTTCTCAAAAATGACATTGAGGCACTCGTGTTACCGCTTCGCCTAGCGCAGCAGCTCATTCAAAAGCTAAACAAAGAGGAGCTACAAGTTGATGGCCTATACAAGAGAGAGCCATTTAAATACCGCTGGCTTATTGCTAATCAAGATGAGGCTCTACATGGCGTACTTGAAAAATTTCTGAGCAATCTCGATCCAATCTCATCACGCCAACTATTTAAGCTCAACCCCTCAACGCTTGAAGCAAGTCCATCAACTATATCCAATGTTTTTCCATGGATTTCTACTCTGACAATCATGATGCTTAGCTCTATCGTGATCTGGCGTATGTATCAGAAACAGTTTCTTCAAAAACAAGAGGTGAAGCAGCTGATGACATCCAAAGAACAGGCAGAGAATGCAAATGCAGCAAAGTCTACTTTCCTAGCCACCATGAGCCATGAGATCCGCACTCCAATGAATGCCATTTTGGGGGTACAAGAGCTATTACTGAGTAGCCCTCTACCTGAAAATGAAAAGACTTTGCTCAAAAGCGCTCACTCGTCAGCAGAGTCTCTATTAGGAATTCTGAATCAGGTCTTAGATCTCTCCAAAATTGAGGCTGGTAAGCTCACACTCAATATCGAGCCATGTAATTTAAATGCTTTGATTGACAATATTGATTCAGCATTTTCAACGGTTGCCCAAAAGCAGAATCTCAAACTACATACCTCAAAAGATCCACGCATTGCAGAAGTACTGATGCTGGATTCTTTGCGCTTGCGTCAAATACTGCAGAACCTACTTAGTAATGCGATTAAATTTACCAATCATGGCGAAATTTACTTTTCCATTAGCGTGCTGGCAGATGATCATGCAGGACAGCTTATTGAATTCAGGGTAATTGATACTGGTGTTGGTATGGGTACTGAAGAGATTGCCATAGCACTTCGTGCCTTTGAGCAAATACCAGGCAATACCGAGCAAGCAAATGGAACTGGCCTAGGCTTAACCATTACCAACCACTTGGTCCACTCTATGAACAGCCAACTGTACTTTGAGAGTGCGCCCGGCTTTGGTAGCAATATTCATTTTTGCCTTGCCTTCCCACGTACGGGTATTGCCGCAACAAGCGCTTTAGCGCCAAAGCATAGCAATGCATCTAGAAAATTAGTTTCAAAGCAAAATAAAGCCTCTAAGAGCCCATTACAAGCGCTAGTAATAGAAGATCATCCTGCCAGTCGTCAAATTATTTCTCTACAGCTCCAAGCCTTAGGCATTGAAGCTTCAGTTTGTGATAACAGCAATACTGCACTGGAGCTAATTGGTCAAAAGCACTTCGATCTTCTGCTAACAGATCAATCGATTCCTGGAATGCAAGGGTCCGAACTTGCCAAATATCTAAGAGAGAAGGGTTATCACAATCTCATCATTATCGGCATTACTGCCGATATCTATGCTCTAGACTCACGCCATCAATTCTTAGAGGCAGGCATGAATGGTGTTCTTATCAAACCCATCAGTCTCATGTCTTTAGAGAATGAGTTATCACGGTATTTCCAAAGCGAAGAATTTACACAAACTCAATCAAGCCCCAGACAGCATCAGGAGGCGTATTCATTTGATGCCTTTAAGAATCTCTTAAAAGAGAGCCCCGAATATATTTTGGTGATCCTAGATGAAATAAAAAAGGTTCATGATGAAGCCCTCCTCACCCTCAGAAATGAAGCGGTAGATCAAGCTAGCTTAAGGAGTATGGTGCATAAAGTTAAGGGAGGCGCGCAATTATTAAGTGCCACACAATTTATTCGGGCATGTGAAGCCCTGGAGCAAGGGGGGATCTTAGACGAACAAATCTCGACTTTTACTCAGTTACTGAAAGAGCAAAATCTAGTAATTCAAGAATATCAATCTCGATTTTCTGACCCCCAGTAGATCTCTCTGCGTAATGTAGGTTTATCCTATGGGTAATGCACTCTTATCTTCCTCGTCCAGCCGACCTCATTGCAATCCTTTTTTGCTTTGCAAGCAGTTTCGGCTTTGCGCGTGAGGCCGCACCCCAAAATATTCCTCAGTCTGTAATAAGCAGTCTGGAACGCAATCAAATTCCTCTTGATACAGTCAGCATTTCAGTATCCGAGATTGAACCCGGTCGCCCTGGTAAACATGTAGCCAAGAAAGTTTTAGATTGGCGTGCTACCGATCCCATGAATCCCGCCTCAACGATGAAGTTGTTAACAACACTTTCGGGATTAGATATATTGGGCCCACAATATCGTTGGCGAACTAATGTGTACACCGATGGAGTGATTCGTCAGGGAGTACTAAAGGGTAATTTATATCTGCAAGGTACTGGTGATCCTAAGCTCGTTCCTGAAGAATTGGCCAAGATGATGAAAGATCTTCAAGGTCTTGGTGTTCAGAGAATTGATGGCAATCTATTCTTTGACCGAAGCGCTTATGAGCCAAGCGTTATGGAGCACAATACGATTGATGGTGAATCCTTGCGCGCTTATAACGTGCCGCCAGATCCTTTACTCTACGCATTCAGAACACTATCGTTTCAGCTCGGCAAATCAAGTACCGCTGACTTTATTGATATCAGCTACACGCCAATACTCTCGCAGCTGAAAGTATCCAATCAAATGCAACTGGTTGATCGCTCATGCGATAACTGGAAAAGCAACATTCGCTTTAATTTAGATCCTGAGGGGGTCAGTAATACCGACCAGCCTCTAACGGCACAGTTTTCTGGAGCATTTCCAAATTCATGCAAGAGTGTGAACTTTAATGTCGTTGCATTAGATGCCAACACCTTTCTAACGCAGGGCTTTGCTGCAGCCTGGGAATTGGCCGGCGGCACTTGGGCCCAAGCTCCCGTTGGTAAAAATGGCACTGTTCCACTAGCAGCGCGCTTATTACTTCAGTTCGAAGGCATTTCTTTGGCTGAAGATGTATTAGATATCAATAAATACTCCAATAACGTGATGGCACGTCAATTACTGTTGACTCTTGCTTTGGAAAAAATGGGTAAACCTGCAAGCACTGCTAATGGTGATCTTGTGATTCAGAGTTGGCTAAAGCAAAATGGCTTGGATTTTCAAGGTTTAGTGATTGAGAATGGCTCTGGCCTATCTCGCAATGAAGCCATCTCTGCAAGTCAGATGAATCAACTCTTGTTGACTGCGCGTAATCTCCCAGTGGGTGATCTTTTCTATAACAGCCTACCGATTGCTGGTAGTGATGGCACGATGCGTAATCGCTTAATGGGCCAATTGCGTAAATTTTTACACCTCAAGAAAAAACCAGAAGCTAGAATTAAAACTGGTTCTCTTACAGATGTACGAGCAATCTCAGGTTATGTTTTAAGTAAATCTGGCAAGATGTACGTAGTAACTTCATTCATCAACCACCCTAATGCTTGGAGAGGTCTGGAGGCACATGATCAGTTGCTATCGTGGCTACTTGAAGATGGACCAGAACCAAAGCACGCTCGCTGAAGTCGGTCTCTAACGCCATCCCACTCCTCGCCTACTGGAGGCTCTGGGAACAAAATCAAATCCCAACCTTGCTGATCTAGATCGCGCAAAGATCGGTATAGCTTGCTGGCAAATGCAGTCGAATCACTCGGTACAATGATCTCTTCAACATCGGTTGATGGGTGATCATCTAAAACCAATGAAGATTCAGAATCCCATACTGCTACAGCAACCCGTGACTTAATATCTGGAAACTCACTTAAAGCATCCAAGACTCGACCAGGGGCATATAGACGCAAAGGGGTATTGGGGGCGTAATGCGCTTTTAGACTTCCAGATACTCTCGGTAGGTTTTCTGCTGATTCATGAGCAGCTTCACCACTCCCTGCTTCGCCGGGTAGATACACCTTCACACCTGTTTTAGCAAAGATCTCGCCCGGAGTAATCGCACCGGGTCTCAGTAGCACGGCTTTATCACCTGAAGACATATCAATGATGGTGGACTCGATGCCGACCTCACAATCGCCACCATCCAAAACCATGAAGTCCAGCATACCTTCGAATTCAGCTCGAACATCCGCGGCACTAGTAGGGGAAACTTTGCCAAATCGATTGGCTGATGGTGCAACTATCCCACCTTTAAATTTACGTAACAACTCTTGAGCCATTGGATGGGCAGGCGCACGTATCGCTACCGTATCTTGACCGCCAGTCAGCTCATTTAATACGCTTTTATCTTTCTTAAAGACCAGCGTTAGTGGGCCAGGCCAAAATGTATTAACAAGCTTTAGTGCTTCTTCAGATAAATCTCTTACCCATGGTGCTAATAGAGTGACCCAATCAATTTGTGCTTGATCAAATACATCTGGAGCAGCTAAGTGAACAATTAAAGGGTGATTAGAAGGACGTCCTTTAGCGGTGAAAATTTTCTGAATTGCCCCAGGATTCTTAGCATCTGCACCCAAGCCATAAACAGTCTCAGTCGGGAACGCAACTAATCCGCCATCGCGCAAGGCTTGTACTGCTTCGTTAATCACTGCAGAAGATTGCAGTGGCGTACTGTCTGCGGACATTTCTAGGGCTCGATACCTAATTCAGTAGCGACAGCTGCGCAATTTTTGCGAGCTTCATTTAGATTCTCGCCTAAGCAGTTAATGTGCCCCATTTTTCTACCCATACGAGGGTCAGACTTTCCATATAGATGTAACTTGGCATCTGGATGAGCAAGCACTTTATTCCAGGCAGGCTCTTTTGGTTGATCTTCGCTTCCCTCAAACCAAAGATCTCCAAGCAAGTTCAACATCGACACAGGTGCTAACTGGCGAGTATCGCCCAATGGCAATCTTGCCATGGCTCTTACTTGCTGTTCAAACTGGCTACTTACACAAGCATCCATGGTGTAGTGACCAGAGTTATGTGGGCGTGGTGCGATTTCATTAGCAACGATGTCGCCATTCTTGAGTACAAAGAATTCCACACAAAGAACACCTACATAATCAATCTTCCGAATCAGCGCCTTTGCTGCATCAATAATTTTCTTCTCTTGAGCGGGCTGGAGTGATGGAGCTGGCACAGTCGAGGTATGTAAAATACCATCACGATGAATATTTTGGGAAACCGGATACGCTACTACTGCATCATCATAGCCACGCACTACCAAAGCTGACACTTCGAAATCGAGTTCCATCCGCTTTTCTAAAACGCAGGGTACTCGCCCTAACTCACTCCATGCGGTAGTGAGCTCTTCTAAGCTATAGACGGTCATCTGACCTTTTCCGTCGTAACCCATACGAGCAGTCTTTAAAATTCCAGGAAAAAGATTGGTTGGGGTGTGTGCAATATCAGCCTCATGCTCAATCACAAAGTTAGGAGCTGGGCCAATATTGGTTTCTGATTTCCAAGTTGCCAAGAAATTTTTCTCAGCAATACGATTTTGAGCAAGAGAAACGCAGCTACTACGCGGAGCCACAAATACACCAAGAGATTCGAGCTCATCCAAGGCTTGAGCAGGAACGTTCTCAAATTCAGTACTCACAGATGAGCACAATGTAGCCATTTCTTTTAAGGCAGTAGAGTCGGTGTAATCTGCTTGGATAAATTTTTCAGCAATAGAGCCAGCAGGACTCTCAGCGCCAGGGTCGAGCACACAAACCTTATAGCCCATCGCTTGAGCAGCCTGAGTAAACATGCGCCCTAACTGACCGCCACCTAAAATTCCTAAATACGAACCCGGCAAAATGGGTTCCATACGATCTGCCATGTAGTTAATATCCCGGCAAATTCATTGAGCGTGCAGTATCAGACTGCTTCGCACGGAAGTCTTCTAAACGCTTCGCTAAATCAGCATCATGCAGTGCCAAGCCTGCAATGACATGCAAAGCAGCATTCGCTGCACCTGCTTCACCAATCGCAAAAGTAGCGACCGGAATACCTTTAGGCATCTGCACAATAGAGTAAAGAGAATCTTCGCCACGTAGATATTTACTCGCAACAGGAACACCATAAACTGGAACAATCGTTTTTGAAGCCAGCATACCTGGTAAATGGGCTGCGCCACCTGCACCAGCAATAATGGCTTGCAAACCATTTGCTTGCGCTGACTCAGCATACTGAAACATGTCATCCGGCATGCGATGTGCGG
>Ga0214172_1000858_pt1 | contig 10853 bp, 10 predicted proteins | sample TroBogEpilimnion_29_FD_153010 | JGI IMG/M metagenome (GOLD analysis project Ga0214172, IMG submission 153010) | Freshwater microbial communities from Trout Bog Lake, WI - 12JUL2007 epilimnion | ecosystem: Environmental > Aquatic > Freshwater > Lake > Epilimnion/Euphotic zone | place: Trout Bog...
AAACCAATCGTGGTTTGCTTACGCTCCCCTGTGTTGCCGAAACGCTCATACTGCGCATCTTTTTTAAGGTCTCTGCCGCTTGCTTTCGCAACCGCTTCACCTAATCTTAAAGCTGTGCCTGAAGGAGCGTCAATTTTATGTCGATGATGTGCTTCAATAATTTCGATATCAAAATCGTCTTTAAGTAATTGTGTTGCTTTTTCAACCAGCGAAATTAATAAATTAACACCTACACTCATGTTGGGCGCAAAAACAATCGGTATCGTTTTTGAAGTATCAAGAATCATTTTCTTCTCTTGATCTGAAAATCCAGTGGTACCAATGACATACTTCACTTGGTGCGTCTCACATAATTTCAAATATTCAAGACTGGCTTCAGGTCTTGTGAAATCAATGAGAACGTCAGCAGATGAAATCACTTTGGAAATATCGTGATCAATCTTAACGCCTGTCGCAATACCCAATGCCTCCCCTGCGTCGCGACCTAACCTCTCGCTAGATTTATGATCAATGGCCGCCACAAGCGTCAAGTCTTTATCGGCAGCAATTTCTTGAATGAGTGTCTGACCCATACGGCCAGAAGCGCCTACGATAAGAATATTTATTTTACTCATATGATTAGAATCCTATTTTTTCTAACATTAAATCAAAATAATTGGGATCAGTTTCAGCAGGCAAAGGTTTTGCATTGTCAGTTTTTGGAGCTTCAGGTTTTAAGACCTCAGGCTCTTTTTTAATCTCAACTGGGGCTGCTTCCGTCACAGGTTTTTTAATTTCAGGCTCTACTACTTTAATTGGCTCAGCTATCTCTTTCTTGGGCGCCACAAGTTTTCTTTCTTCTACAGGCACTTCTTTTTTAGATGGCGCTATTTTTGGAGCAGGTTTCTCTTCATCATCTTCCCAAAACTTTAAACGATCGAGCATGCCTTTTTCTTTTTGAACTGGCTTTTGATTAGCCTCATTATTTTTTTGAGGAACGATTTCTTGACGTTCTTCATTGGCATTTTGAGAGGCAGGAATAACGTCACCTTTTACCTTAGCGAGCAAATCTTTTTCAAACATCAAAGTTACTCTTCTTTTTTCAATGATCACGCCATCTTTTTCCATTTGATAAAAATAATCCCATTGATCTTTATGGAAGCTATCAGAAATTAATGGTGTACCCATAACAAATCGTACTTGGGTTTTTGTCATACCTGGTTTTAATTGCATCATCATTTTTGAGGTGACTAAATTGCCTTGTTGAATTGGCATCTTATAAGGCTTAATAGAGGGCAATGAAGAAGAGCAGGCAGTTAGTAAAAGGCTTAACACAAGAAGGAATATTCGCATTTTTATAACTTTAAACATAATGCGTATTAATATAACATGCTAGCGACTATTCAAAATGTTTCGTAAGGCAATTTTTAAGGTGATGTGATGGCACAAGATCATAAAGATTTAAAAAAATCAGGACTTAAGGCAACGCTCCCTCGGCTTAAAATCTTAAGTCTTTTTGAGCATAGTGATGCAAAACATCTGTCAGCGGAAGATGTATATAAACTTTTAATTAAATCCGGCGAAGATGTAGGTCTTGCAACAGTCTATCGTGTGCTCACTCAATTTGAACAAGCAGGTCTTTTAATACGACATCATTTTGAAAGTGATAAAGCTGTATTTGAATTAAGTAACTCAGAACATCACGACCATATCGTGTGTATGCAATGTGGTCATGTAGAAGAATTTTGTGACGATGAAATTGAAAAAAGACAGAAAATCATTGCAAGTAAAAAAGGATTTGTCATTCAAGAACATTCACTTTATATCTATGCTGAGTGCACTAAAACACCCTGCCCCAACAAAGTTTAAATCTGTAACATTTCCTTCGCATGCTCTCGAGTGGTGTCGGTAATCGATATACCGCCTAACATACGTGCAATTTCATCAACACGCATCTTGTCATCCATTAAATGAATGTGACTGAGTGTCTGATTGTTTTCTTGTGTTTTGGATACTTTGTAATGATGAACAGCTAATGATGCGACCTGCGGTAAGTGAGTAATGACCAATACTTGTCTTTGATCATGATTACCTAATTCTTTTAAAAGTTTACCTACAATTTCAGCGACACTACCTCCAATGCCGACATCCACTTCATCAAAAATCATACAAGGCACATTTGCTTTTGAAATGGACGCAACTCGAATGGCAAGACTTAAGCGAGAGAGTTCGCCTCCAGACGCTGCTTTATGGATAGGCCTAGGTTCAGCGCCCAAGTGAGATGCTACGAGAAATTCAATATGCTCTAGACCATGCGCTGTTGGGTCTTGAGGTGTGAGTTTCACTTCAAAGCGTCCATGACTAAAAGATAATTTTTGCATCGCTTCAGTGATGTTTTGACTTAATGTCTCTGATGCAATTTTTCTCGCCTTAGTTAATAATTGTGCACTTTCATTAAAAGCTTGGAGGGCTACTTTTTCTTTAGCATCAATACCATCATCTGATTGGAAAGACTCAAGCTCATCATTACGCGCTTGCCAAGCAATAAGTGTTGATTCAAATTCCTCGGGCTTGATACGATGTTTTCTACCAAAATTATGAATCGCTTGAATGCGCGCCTCAATATCTTTCAATCTTTCTGGATCCAAATCCACTTTTTGCAAATATCGATTAAGAGAGCGGAGAAGTTCTTCTGTTTGAATGTTAATGGAATCAATAAGCTCGGAGGATTCTTTTAATTTCTCATCAATAGTCATGGAGTGAGAAATTTTTTGCTGTACTAAATGAAGTCTATCGGAAATTGCCGTTTCATCTTTTTCTAAAACTTCAATACAAAAATTAATATCTTCGATGAGTTCATGGCCATGAGACATCATAGCGTGGTCTTGTTGCAGCGCTTCCCAGTCGCTCAAAGTAAATGAAAGTTGTCTTAACTCTCTTAACTTGTCTCTTAATTCTGAAAGTTCATCGCTATAAATTTGCGCATTTTTTTCGTATTCAATTTTTTGTATGTGAAGCTTATGCCATGCTTGATAAAGATTATAAGTTTTGGAGGCTAAATCTGAGTGACCACCAAAGTCATCTAAAATTTGTCTTTGTGCGCTTAATTTTAAAAGCGAATGATGAGAGTTTTGACTATAGATATCAACGAGTGACTCGCCCAATTCTTTTAACTGTTGAAGCGTTGCTACTTTGCCATTAATAAAAGCTCTTGATTTTCCATCAGCATGAATCACTCTTCTTAAAATGAGTTCATTATTATCAGATTCAAGTTCGTTTTCTTTTAACCAGCCAATCACTTCCTGATTATTTTTAATATCAAAGATAGCGCTGATATCGGCCTTATCTTGATGAAGACGCACTACCCCACCCTCATTACGCTGACCTAAAGCGAGCGACAAGGCATCAATGAGAATTGATTTTCCAGCGCCTGTCTCACCTGTTAAAGCTGAAAAGCCAGATTTAAAATCCAAACTCATCTTATCAACAATGACAAAATCAAGGATAGATAAATTAAGTAACATAGCGCTTCTTTAACCCCAGTTTAATTTTTTTCTTAGCATCTCAAAATAACAATAGTCTTTGGGATGAAGAAGCGTAATCATTTTTTCTGCGCGTTTAATTTCAACGCGATCATGAAGTTCAAGAGGCACTTTAAGTTGTCCATCAATACTTAAATAAGATTCATCCATGCTCACTACATGAATTTCAATTAAGCTTTGGCTGCTCACAGCGATAGGGCGATTACTTAATGTGTGAGGGCTAATCGGCACAATCGAAATGGCTTCGAGTTCAGGATGGAGAATGGGGCCGCCTGCGGAAAGCGCATAAGCAGTCGTGCCTGTGGGTGTAGTAACTACAAGACCATCTGATCTTTGTTTATGGACAAATCTGCTATTGATCGATACTTCTAATTCAATCAAACGAGAACCGCTTCGAACAACCACATCATTAAGTGCTAATGACTCGTGAATGCATTTTGAACCTCTAAAAATTTTAGACTGTAAAAGCATTCTTTTATCTTTATATGAAGAGCCTTGAAATATTTCATCAATGGACTCCAACATATTGCTTGTATTTAAATCTGCTAAAAATCCAAAACGCCCTTGATTGACGCCTATTAAAGGAATATCAAAATTCACAAGAGATCTTGCAACACCTAGCATAGTGCCATCACCACCCACGACGATCGCGAGATCTACTTTTGTTCCAATCTCTTCTAACGTAATCGATTTAAATGCTTGAAACTTTCCAGATTGATGTGTTTTAGCCTCAATAAAGATATTGATGTGCTTATTCGTTAAATATTGGGCGAGCTCTAAAAGCTGAGACTCAATGTCAGAAGATTCGCTTCCGCTCGCATATTTTCCGATAATTGCGACTGATTTAAAGAGACTTTCCATAATTGAATTAAAGCATACTTAAGACGTAAGAATATATAGCAATTTAACAAAGAAAAACTTAGTATATAAGCATTCATTTTCAAAAGTGCTGCGTGTTAGAATGGCTTATTACACCTTGAAAATTAGGCTTTACGGAGTATTTTAAAGCATAACGATTTATATGAATAACCCTATTTCATCATGCTAGATAAGCGCGCCCAAATTCTTCTAAAAACCCTCATTGAACAACACATTAGTGATGGTCAGCCTGTGGGATCTAGAACTCTTTCTCAATCATCAGGTCTTGATTTAAGTCCAGCCTCTATTCGAAATACCATGAAAGATCTCGAAGATTTGGGTTTTATTACAAGCCCGCATACTTCTGCAGGGAGAATTCCGACCCAATTAGGTTACAGACTTTTTGTAGACTCTCTTCTGACGGTTAAGCCTTTGGACGATAAGGTTGTGACTTCATTAAAAGATCAAATGAATATTGGTGACAATAAAAAGATTATTAATAATGCCGCGGACATTTTATCGACGCTGACAAAGTTTGCAGGTGTGGTGCTTATTCCTAAAGCAAAAAAAACAACATTCAAACATTTAGAATTTATTGGTTTATCTGAGAAAAAAATTCTTGTGATCATTGTGACCAATGACGGAAATGTTCAAAACAGAATTGTGATGACGGAGAAACATTACACCCATGACGATTTAGTTGAAGCTGCTAATTATTTTAATCACAACTTTAGTGGAAATACTTTTGCCAAAGTAAAAGATACGCTCGTAGATGAATTATCTAAAATGCATGCTGATATGATTAAGCTAATGACAGCGGCTATTGAGGTAGGTCATGACGTCATTTCACCAGAGAGCGAATCCATAGTAATCACAGGGCAAAGCAACCTTATTCAATCTGAAGAGCTCGCGAAAAATATATCAAGCTTAAGAAAGATTTTTGAAGTGTTTGAAAAGCGAACGGCACTTATGAAGCTTCTTGATAAAAGTCAGCTTGCAGAAGGTATTCAAATCTTTATTGGAAATGAATCGGGCTATTCATCTTTAGATGAGTGCAGTCTTATCACCTCTCCTTACGAAACAGATGGCGAAATTGTAGGCACCTTGGGTGTCATTGGGCCTACAAGAATGGCTTACGAAAGAGTCATTCCTATTGTAGATATCACAGCAAAACTTCTTTCTAACGCACTGAGTCAACATTAAATGAATTACTTTATAAAAGAACCACCATATCAACACGGCGATGTGCCAAAAATTGGGATCATACTAGCAAATTTAGGCACTCCCGATTCTCTCAGCACACATGCCGTAAGAAAATACTTACAGCAATTTCTTATGGACCGAAGAGTTGTCGAAGTACCTCGATTTATTTGGTGCTGGATACTTCATTTCATTATCTTAGTTTTTAGGCCAGGAAGTTCGGCCAAAAAATATGCGAAAGTTTGGACTAAAAAAGGCTCTCCACTTTTAGTCAATGCTACCAATCAAACAAAAGCTTTAAGCACGAAAATTAAAAAAAACATTTCTCAGCCTGTTGAAGTGGAATTAGGAATGTCTTATGGCAATCCTTCAATGAAAAATGCGGTGCTCAAATTAAAAGAAAAAAATTGCACCAAAATTCTTTTGCTTCCCCTCTATCCTCAGTATGCGGCATCGTCAAGTGCATCGGCGATGGATGCTTTGTGGCGGGTTCTCCTTAAAACAAGAAATGTCCCTGCAGTGAGAACCGTGAGAAATTATCACGACCACCCTCTTTATATTAATGCGCTTAAATTATCTATTCTGCAATTCTGGAAAAAAAATGGAAGGCCTTCAAAATTAGTCATGAGCTTCCATGGCATTCCAAAAAAATCACTCATGCAGGGTGATCCTTATCATTGTGAATGCTATAAAACTGCACGCTTACTTGCTGAAGCTCTGAAATTAAAAGAGAGTGAATATATGGTGTCCTTTCAATCACGCTTTGGTAGAGCTGAATGGCTAAAGCCTTATTACGCTGAAGTGATGGCTGATTTAGGTAAAAAGAAAGAAAAGAATGTGCATGTTGTTTGTCCTGGATTCTCAAGTGACTGCCTAGAAACATTGGAAGAAATCAATATTGAAGGTAGGCATATTTTCTTAAACCATGGCGGCAAAAGCTTTAGCTATATTCCGGCACTCAACGACAATCCAGAATGGATTAATGCGATGCAAGGTATAATCCTAGAAAATTTACAAGGTTGGATTGATAAGAGCTGGACGCCAAAAAAAGAAGCTCAGAATTCAGCTCTCACTAAAAAAAGAGCTCTGCTCATAGAAAAGAAGCAGTCTTAATTATTTAAAGACAACATCTCATTATGATAATACTGACTGGTGGTGCTGGCATGATTGGAAGTGTCATTGCTTGGCATCTTAATACCATCCTTGATCGTAAGGACATCATCATCGTAGATGATATCCAACATCAGGATCAATGGAACAATTTAAGTAAACGAACATATATGGATTATCTTGATAAGGATGATCTTTTCCCATGGCTTGAAAAAAAACATGACATTGAAGCCATTATTCACATGGGTGCAATTAGTGCTACAACTGAAACTGATTTCAACAAACTCTTAAATCAGAATATTCGTTACAGCCAAAATTTATGGCGCTATGCAAGCGAACATAAAATTCCTTTTCTTTACGCAAGTTCTGCCGCTACTTATGGTGGTGGTGAGTTTGGTTATGATGATAACGAATCTGAGCTAAGTAAACTAAGGCCGCTTAACGCTTACGGTTATTCAAAACAATTTTTTGATCAATGGGCGGTTCAGCAAGTGCTCGCAAAAGAAAAAACACCGCCACATTGGTGTGGCTTCAAATTCTTCAATGTATATGGCCCAAACGAATACCATAAAAATAGAATGGCAAGCGTGGTATTTCACTCATTTAACCAACTTAAAAAAGAAGGTGAAATAAGGCTCTTTAAAAGTGATCGTCCGGATTATCAAGATGGCATGCAATTACGAGATTTTGTTTATGTGAAAGACGCAGCAGCAGCCGTCTTACATTTTTTAAGCCACAAAGACCATTCAGGTATTTATAATGTAGGCACAGGAAAAGCATCTAGCTTTAAAGCGCTGGCGGAGTCGCTCGTTAAAAGTGTAGAGGGCGATCTTAATGCAATTAAATATATTGATATGCCAAATGATCTTAAAGGAAAATACCAATATTTTACTGAAGCTAACATTAAGAAACTAAAAGACGCAGGATATACAAAACCTTTTTTAACTATTGAAGAAGGCGTTAAAGATTACGCAACGAATTACTTAACAAAAAGTGATGCATACGCATGAGTGAAAATATAAAAAGAATAGAATCCATTTTTAAGAGTCATCTTGATACGATTCATAAATTATCTTCTGTCATTAATGATGTGAATGAAGTGGCAGATATTATTAAAAAGACACTACACACTGGAGGCAAAGTTTTAATTTTTGGCAATGGCGGAAGCGCATCCGATAGTCAACATATTGCAGCAGAAATTGTAGGTCGCTTTGTTAAAGAAAGAAAAGGATTGCCTGCGATTGCATTAACTACAGACACATCAATTCTTACAGCAGTTGGCAATGATTATGGGTTTGAACACATCTTTTCAAGACAAGTCGAAGCATTGTGTTTAAAACATGATGTAGTGATTGGTATCTCCACATCAGGCAATAGTAAGAATGTAGTCAAAGGTTTAGAAAAAGCAAATGCATTAGGTGCTATTACTGTCGGATTGACAGGTGGCGACGGTGGTCTTATTAAAAAAATATCAAATCATAGTATCGTCGTAGATTCTAATGAAACAGCGAGAATTCAAGAAGCACATATCTTAATCGGGCACACACTTTGCGAACTCATTGACGAGAGTCTCTAACAAATGACTGATATCGAAATTATTAAAAATAAATTCAATGCTCGTAATCAATGGGCGTTAGTCATTGGTGACTTGATGTTAGATCGCTATTTAATCGGTAACGTATCAAGAATTTCTCCTGAAGCACCTGTCCCCGTAGTAAGACTTAAAGAGTCTTTTGATCGCATTGGAGGATCAGGCAATGTGGCTGCAAATCTATCGCTCTTAGGAATTAAAACGGTGCTAGCCGGCCAAATTGGGAATGATATAGATGGAAAGAAATTAATCGAGATTCTTAAAAAGAATCATATTGGCATCGATGGCATCATTAAAGATAAAAATCCTACGACAACAAAAACACGCATTATTGGCGAACATCAACAAATGATGAGAATTGACCAAGAGGCTACTGCTGATCTTATCGACTCTAAAGCGCTTATTAAAAAAATTACAACGCTTCTTAATAAAAAACCAGCCATAGTCATACTTTCTGATTATGCGAAAGGTGTTTTAAGTGAGCGCTTATGTCAACATGTCATCAAGATCGCTCGATCAAAAAAAATACCTGTATTGGTTGATCCCAAAGGTATTCATTACGAAAAATATAAAAATGCGACTGCCATTACACCCAATAAAAAAGAAGCAATTGAGGCTTGTCATATTCATGTCACTAAAAATATTAACTTTTTAACGCCACTTTTAAAATTAAAAAAATCACTTAATTTACAATTTATTGCAATGACAAAGGGCGAAGACGGTATTGATTTAATCCAAGGCGATACGATTAAAAACTTACCCGCTGTTAATCAACAACAAGTATTTGATGTTTCAGGGGCTGGCGATACAGTTATCGCCACATTAGCGGCATGTATGATCGCAAAAATGCCAATTGAAACGTCGCTCAATATTGCTAATATCGCGGCAGGCATAGTCATTGGAAAATTAGGTACGATTCCGATTACACATGCAGACTTAGTTAAAACTTTAAACGCGCAGCACTCAGACCAAGAGAAAAAAATTCACTCTCTTGAAAGCCTTATGGAACAAGTAGGTATCTGGAAAAAACAGAAAAAGAAAATTGTTTTCACAAATGGTTGCTTTGATATTCTTCATGCGGGTCATGTGACTTATCTTGAAAAAGCAAAAAAATTAGGTGATGTCTTAATTCTTGCTCTTAATAGCGATTCATCAGTAACCAAACTAAAAGGTAAATCGAGACCTGTAATACATCAAGAAGATCGAGCAAGAGTTCTCGCAGCACTTTCTTCTGTAGATGGTATTGTCGTTTTTAGTGAAGCAACACCACTACATTTAATAAAGAAAATTCAACCTGATGTCTTGGTCAAAGGCAGTGATTATAAAAAGAATCAAGTAGTAGGCCATCAAGAATTAAAAAAATGGAATGGTAAAGTTGAATTGGTTTCGATTGTTCCTGGAAGAAGCACTAGCGCCATAATTAAAAAAATATCTTAAGATTTTGAGCTCTCAAAAAATTCTGGTGATAGGACCATCATGGCTAGGCGATATGGTCATGGCACAAAAACTTTTTAAAGTCATTAAAGATCATTATCCAAAAAGTAAACTTCATGTAGCTTCGCCTGTATGGACTATCCCTTTAGTCTCTCGAATGCCTGAGGTTGATAAATCGATTGCTTTGCCTTTTTCGCATGGTGAACTCAATATACTTAAACGATACCAGTTAGGAAAAAGTCTAAAAGTAGAAGGTTACACACAAGCTATAGTATTAACCAACTCGTTTAAATCAGCACTCATTCCATTTTTCGCCAATATTCCTAAGCGCACTGGATTTTTGGGAGAAATGCGCTTTGGTCTCATTAATGATTGCATCCAGAAAGATAAAAGTCTTTATCGCACTATTGATCAATTTTTAGCGCTCGCACCAAAGAATAAAAATATTAAAACGAGCTTATCCACTTACCTCGTTTCAAAACCTAACCAAGCAAGAAAATTTTTAAAAGGCAAGTTAAAGCCTTCAGATAAAGTTTTAGGCATTGCTCCAGGCGCAGAATATGGCGAAGCTAAAAGATGGCCTATTGAGTATTTTGCGAAAGTCGCAATAGAAGCAATAGAAAATAACTGGAAAGTTATTTTGCTAGGATCATCAAACGATCATGATCTTGGAAGGTCGCTAGACAGATTAACAAAAAATAAAGTGATTAATCTTATCGGCAAAACAAAACTTGAAGAAGTTATTGATGTCATGAGCATATGCAACTCATTTTTAAGTAACGATTCAGGCTTAATGCATGTAGCTGCAAGCTTGGGGATTAAACAAGTGGCTATTTTCGGTTCTTCTGATCCCAAAAAAACACCACCATTAAGCCGTCATGCTAAATTAATATATTTGGGCCTTTCATGCAGTCCATGCTTTGAAAGAACGTGCCCGCTTCAACATACAAACTGTCTAAAAAATATTAAGCCTGAAGATATTATTAGGAAAATAATTTAATGATTAAGATCGTCTAACTTCTTATAAATCTCGATCTTATTTTCTGCACAAAAACTTTTCCATTCAAAAAAATTAGTCCAATCACTTAAAAAAATAAAATCTAAATTATTTTTTTTAGCGACTTGATAGTCGTATTTAG
>Ga0214172_1000860_pt1 | contig 10828 bp, 12 predicted proteins | sample TroBogEpilimnion_29_FD_153010 | JGI IMG/M metagenome (GOLD analysis project Ga0214172, IMG submission 153010) | Freshwater microbial communities from Trout Bog Lake, WI - 12JUL2007 epilimnion | ecosystem: Environmental > Aquatic > Freshwater > Lake > Epilimnion/Euphotic zone | place: Trout Bog...
ATGAATTTAGATAAAATTATTATTGAACATTTAGAGGCTCTTAAAACACCTATAGAACCTATAAATGAGTGTACAGTTGCAGGTGTTAGACTTGATGATGGTATTGTTTTAGCAAAAAATAGAGATCGAGGGTATACCGCTGAAGTCGAAATAGTTCACGAGTTAATAGAAAACGTTGAAATAGTATATTGGCACGATGTTGATACTGATTGGTCTGAAGGAATGAATGAATTTGGTATTGGGATGGTTAATTCATCATTAATGGTAGGAGATGATGAAAAAGAAGGGGATAAAGTTGAAAAGAAAAGAGAAGAAAAAAAGAAAAATCCTAATTCCGATGACAAAAAGAAATCTCCTAAACACGCAAGTGATGGTGCAAAAATTAGACAAGTTTTAACTCAAAAAAATATTAGAGATGCCGTTAAGGTATTAATTTCGACAAAAGGAGATGGAAGTGCAGATGTTAAGGGAGTTACTGGTGAATCAATAATTAGTGATGGCAAAGAAATTTATATTATCGAACATACAAGTATTGATGTGCCGGTAGTTAAAAAACTAAAAAACGACAGAAAATTAGCTGTTAGAACAAATCACGGCATTTTTCACAAAGATGTTGGTTATCAACACGGAATTAAAAAAGATTCTACTCATAGCAGAATGGAAGTAGCTAAAGAACATTTGAAAGATGCAAAAACAGATCGAGATGTTTTAGATATTTTGAAAAAACAATGGACAAAAAATACGTTTTTGAATCCATACAGAAAAACTAACAAATTCCATATGCAAACCACAGGTCAAATTATGATGAATTTGGATAAAAGAGAAGTCACAATTTGTATGGATAAAATCCACGGCGAATTAACAGGAACGGAAAACCTCTTACCAAAAGGGTATGAACCAAAAATCAAAGTTAAAATAGAAAATTAAATATTTTCCTCTCTAAATATTTTTTCTATTTTTTTAGGTAAAGTTTTATAGTTCATATTGAATTTATTAGACATAGCAGCTTTTACAGCTTCATTTTTATACGGACTATTGTTTGGTTTAGACCATCTTCTGGTGATTCTCATCCAATTATAAAAATTAACATATGCATTAGCTTTTCTAATATAATTGTCAATGTTAACTTTTAATCCAAAAGTTTGAATTACTTTAACTGATCTTTTCTCATTATCTAATTCCAAATCTCGTGCAACAGCTATGTGTTTATCAATATTTCTACAATTTTTACCATCCAACCAACTCCATACTTTTTCCAAAGAAACTTCCGCATCTTTCCATAATTTTATTTGTTCAACCCATTGAGTCAAATGAGAATATTCGTGCACAAGAATTTCAATCCAATCAGGGCGATTCATAGCTACAACCAATTCAGGTTTTTCTTCATCGAACCATCCTGAACATCTAACTGATTCTCCACTCATTTTAACAAAGGAAACGTTTCTCAATGAACATTTCACTCCATAAATTCTACAAATTTTCTTGACGTGGTTGATGAATGCTTGTTCTTGTTTTGTGTATTTCATATTTTTTAATTTCTTCTTCTAAAAATTCCATAGCATCATTATCACCTATTAAAAAATCATAACATTTATAGTGCTTATGGAAAGCATCTGGTCCGACCTTTTCTAAATGGTCTTTCAAATCTTCTAATTTAGGTAAATGTGTATGTGTTCCTGACATAATATAATAAAAAAAAGTGAAAATAAAAAATTTCAATAAAAAAACCCCAATTAAGGGGTTTAAATTAATTTTTTTTATAATTCGTAATTGATTATGCGTAACTTTCGTTAGTATCTTCAATTTCTGAATTAACTTGAGAATGAACGATAGAATCTGTATGATCATAAATTTTAATATGACCATTGTGTCTTCTTGTTGCTTTTAAAGCTTCTTCGAAAGATTCATACAGTTCTTCGATTCTGTGCATTACACCATTTTCCCATTTTGTAATTCTTAATTTGTGACGACTCATGTTTTTAATTTTTTATTTAAATTTATCCAACCAAATTTTTTTGGTTTTATTAGTGTATTTCTTCAATTTAAATTGATTTGACAGAACATTATCTGTTGGGTCTTTATAAATTGTTAAAAGTTTATTATAAATATCATCACTACTAGTAGGATCTGCACATTGTGATGATTTTAACCAAGGAATTTCTACCGATCCTATTAAAGGTACGCCGACACTAACTAAATCCGCTCCTACTATGTTAAATGTTTCAGAAAATGAACATTGTAAACCAATATCCATTGTTTCACACAATTTCAAAAATTCTTCTCTTGGTCTCCAACTATCGTTAATTAATTGATGGTCTTCATCAAATAAATGACCAAACATTCCTTTTAAATTATTGAGTACTGGTTCACCTTTCATTTCAATTCTACCTGAATTTATATGAAATCTTAATTTTTTACCTATCGTATTAGCAAATCTTATTGATGCTATTGCTTGAATCATATGATTCTTTAAGGGTCTTACCGCACCAAAACAACCTATATCAATTGTGTCTTTGTTAAAATTATGTTCCTTAGTTTTATAATTCTGAGGGTAATAATTAGGCATATAGAATACCTTCTCATTTAATTTTTCATTATCCCAACCTTTACTTATTTTTAAAAATGTTTGAACATCAAGTAAAGCCCTCGGTGCATTGATACCAATGTATAAATTTGGGAAATCAACATAATCACCAATCCAATCGAATGCGTTTCCTTCACCTGCTAAAAAGGGTGTTTCACTGTGTAATCTTATAATCCATTTTACTTTAGGATGTAATTTACATAAAATAGTAAACTTACTTGGAACTACCCATAATGCTTCAATAATAACGTGTGTTGGCCTATGTTTAGTTACCTCTCTGTCAATACAATTGTTATCAATTGCAACAAAAAGATTGGACTCTATACCTGAATCAATCAACATTTGATTCATAAAATTAGCTGAGTTGTATAAACCTGTGCTCATACCAATGTGTGAGTGTGTTGCAGCATTATAATCTGGACGCCTTTTGAGGATGAAAAGAACTTTATTATTTGACATGATTTGTATTTGAAAAGAATAATTTGATTATATTCTTAATTATACATAAAAATCAATGGAAAGTCAAATAATATTAATTGTTTAAAAAAAATTAACATTAATATTTTTCTAAAAAATCTTTGGGCAACATTGATTTATCATCAATTAAAAAATCATAATGTATTTTACCCATGAAAAGTCCATGATGTTTTATTCCCCATTCAGATAAACTTTTCAAGGTTAAGTCATATAATTTTTCATGAATAATATTAATGTCTCCTTTGAAATAACTCATACCTCTTGCTGTATAAATGTAAATTGTGTTTCCCTGATCATATAAATTATTTAATTTTTCCACCATAATAGGGATAGGAGAACAGTGTTTGTATTTATCTTCACCCAAATATTCCAATTCATGTGGCCTTGTACACAAAGTATCATCCAAATCAAATGCATATATTTTAGACATAACTTAATAACTCTTTTAATTTACTTTTTATTTTTTCTTTGATTATTTCATCCATATTATCAAAGGCACTTAAATTCATAAAATTCTTATTTAAGCTATTATAATTATAATGACCACAAATCATAATTAAATTTTCTTTATTAGAAATATCAAAATCATCGTCAACCCATTTTTGCCATTTATTAGATTTGAAACAAATTTCATAAAAATCATCAATTTCAGTTTTAGTCATTATATCTAAGTAAATGGATGTTTGTATTTGTACAATTTCGGGTCCAATATTAATACTATCTAACCCATTTTCAAATCTAATTTTATATTCTTCTTCAGTTAAATAATCTCCATTATGTTCCTTTGTTTTTTTTCCATATTCATTAACGATAGAAATCATTTCTTTCATTCTATCTAAATCGAACACCCCAATATTTTTTTTATTAATAATATCTAATCCTACCCCTGATTGAATACACACATATTCAATTTTTGAAAAATTTGTTTCATTTAATTTGTTTTTAATTTTATTTATTAAATAATCTAATTCTTTTGCAGTAAAAGGTCTTATTGATTGTTCGGTACCAATTTCATAAAGTAATTCAAAATTATGATAATTTAAGAATTCTATGTTTCTAACTGTTTCAAAAATACCTTCATCAAGAATTGGATATTTTTTCCATGGGTCAACATGAATTATATCCATATAAAATGAATCTTTTTCATAGGAAATATATTCATCAAATTCAACATTTCCTTGACCTACACCAGCGTGATCTCTTTCGATTAAAATATTCGATTTTTTTCTAACATAGTCAAAAAAACTTTTGGTTTCCATAACATAACCACTATTGTAATCAACTTGTCGTCTTGACGGTATTAAACCTAATCTATCATCATTCATTTCAATTACACTGTCTATTATCTCCTTGGACATTGGACAGATAAAATATTTTACATTACACATAATTTATACCAGTATATAATTTGAATTGTTCTATTGCTTGTAATCTAGCAATTTCTTTACCTGTTTCACTGAATGGTCTTCCGTCAATTATTTTATTTTTTTCAGATGTTATTTTTATAGGAGTTGCATTTATAAAAAATTGATTTTCTATATCATCAATGTCTTTTATTTCGTTTCTATGATAAATGTCAAATGTTATTCCTAATTCATCAAATGCATACATTATTGCTTTACCAAAACCACCAAAACCAATTATGTTAATATGTTTTAAATTTTTATCTTTAAAAAAATTATAAACACCTACCCAATCGGTATTATAACCTTTCAATTTACCATCTTGAATTAGAACAGTATTACATGCATTTATATCTAATAAGGGTGTATCAAATTCATCCAAATATTTCAATACATTTATTTTATGAGGTTTACTCAATGCAAATCCACTAAATCCCAAGTGGGTTACAGATGAAATTGTTTTTTCAATATCATCGGAATAAAATGATTTATATATCGCATCAATACCATATTTTTCAAATGCATTATTAAAAAATGTGCATCCATTGTTTCCTGGATTATCTGAAAAAGACCCATAGAGTTTTGTATCTTTATTTACCATAATCGTTTAACATTTCTATTGATTTAAACCATAACATTTTTCCAAATTTACCATCATGAAGTGGAGACATGTTTAAAAATATTAAACCCGTTATTAATCTAACTTTGTTAACATCGAATCCATTTTCTAATAACCATAATTCATATATAGATTTAAATTTTATTAAACTATCTGAAATTGGATATTTGTAATTGATTGAATATGAACCTTCATTAAATATGATTTTTTCTTCTTCTTTCATTAAATTATAAGGGATAAGTAAACCACCATATAATTTAGCAAGATCATAATAGATATCACCCCCTACTACACTATCACCAAATGAATCTCTCCAATCGATATAAATAAATTCATTATCGTTGTAAATTATGTTGTCAAATTGTAAGTCACCGTGAAATAAATTGTAGAATGGATTGTTATTGAATTGATTAAAATCGAAATTGTTTATTAAAAAACGTAAAGATGGTCTTTTAATTTTATTAATCTCATGTTCAGATTCAAAATAATCGTTACCATATTTGTCGATAAAATTATTCATTCTATTCATGGTTTTAATTGAATAAAATTTAAAAATTTCTTCTTTCAAACAAGGACTCTGAGAACTAACATTTTTTTCTAACGAATTTAAAAATAATTTGAATATGTTCAAATCATCTAATTCATACAATGTTTTTCCATTGAACCAATCATAATACATGAAATTATCCATGTAACCAAATTCATTTGGTATTAGATTTGATAAATAACCTGCACGAAATATTCTTTTTGTTAGTATATCTTTGTTGGGTGTAAATTTCAAAAATTTACCTCCGTCTTTATATGTAATTTCGTTTGTTTCTTTTTTTAAGGATAATGGTTTATCATTAAAATAATCTTTAGTTTTTGTTAAATCATCTAAATTCCCAGTATCAAACCATTTCAACTCTTTAACTTTCAATGTCGGATAAATGGAAGGGTTTTGAAATGCGGTGACAATTTCTCCGCTCAATAAGTTTTTTTCTAACTCATTCCAAAAAACTTCATAATCAAATATTCCTGCCATACCAATGAAGGCTAAATCATTTCCATCCTCACTTTTATTTTTATGGGACAAAACGTTATTATGATTATCAATTTTAATAGTTGAGTATTTTTCAGGATAAGAAGTAGGTTGAACACCTAACCAATTTCCATCAATGTGAGGTAATGGAGAATCAATCAAACAATCTCCTGTTATAAAATAAAATGGTCTTTGTAAATAATTTGCACATAATAATGCACTATAACCAGGTCCAGTACCTTCACCTTCATATTTATCAATTTCAACAAATGTAAAATTATGTTCAGGATGAGTTATTTTACAATATTCTTTGATTGAGTTTCCTTTATAACCAATAGCAATAATAAAATCATATGTCTTTGGAAACAAATCGATAATATGGGATATGATCGCTTTATTATTAATTGGTAATAAAACTTTATTAATGTTTTTAGTTAAATTTTTGAGTCTTGTACCTAATCCTGCCGCTAATATTAGAACTGCTGGTGTTTTATGTTCACCTTCTATTTTACCATCAATCCTATTTGTATCATCTTCAATACGAATAACATCATCCACTTCAGGTGTTGAAACTTCTTGTAATATTATATCGGTTAAAGCTATAACTCTATGTTTTTTGGGTGGAGTTACATTAAAATATTCGCCAGATCTCATTATTTTTTTTTCAACAATCCCATCTTCATTTTCTAACCAAATTTCAGCTTCACCTGAAATTATATAATTTGTTTCCCTTTTGAATTTGTGATATTGATACGAAGTTTTATATCCTGCATTTATGTATATCCGTTTATAACAATATTTATCATTTAATTCTAACCACTCTTCTTTACCCCAAGGTTTATATATTGTTTTTATGCCCATGTTTTTGCTATTTTTAATATATTTTCAGGTGTAAGTTCACCATCAAAATTTTTTATATTTGGTCTTAAAGTTGATATTTCTAAATTCTTCAAAGTTTTGACTTCAACATTTATTGACATCAAATATTTTGCAAAATCATCGTGAAGTAATTTTTCAATTTTTGGAACATTTTCAATAATATTAGACATCAAATCAAAATCACCAATAAAAAACAAATCATTAACTGTGTAGTTATTATTTTCACTTAAAAAAATTCCACGATTGTCGGTACTATGCTTGAAAATATTTTTTTTATCTTCAATGTTAAAATATTCTTCATATGGTTTTTGTGAAAAAAAATAATTATCAGTTCTATTCAACATAATCAGATCATATTTTTTACCACTATTTTTAAGCATTCTCAAACAATTTTTCCAATGAAAATATGTTTTTTTTGAATTCCTTACATAACACCTTGGTTGATAGTCTCCATAATTTTGAATATCATATTCATATTCATTTATAATTGAAATTGTTGAATTAGGTAGAAGATTATAAATCATTTCTTCAGTTACATCAAATTCATCAAAGATATTAAGATAATGACTATATTGTATAGATTTATCCCAAGTTGAAACATATGTATCACAGTCTATTTCATGTAAAAAATTCCATGATTTAACTGCAATATCCAATTGTCTAAATTGACCATAAACGAAATTTGCTATTTTCATTAATTTTTTATTTTTTTATTATCCCAATCTCTTAATTTTTGTAATATCATCATAACATTCAAACTAGATGGAATTAAATTTCTGACATTAGGTCTTACAACTACAAAATCGAAATTAAAAATTCTATCAACAAATAATCCCATAGAAACAAACAATCTACCTAATTTAGTATGAATGTTTACATTTCTAATTTCGGGGGTAGAATCTAATTTATCAATCATTTCTGACATTATTTTGAATCCCCCTATAAAAAAAATATCAACAACAAAATACATATCTTTACCAGTAATATTCATGAATTGTTGTCCATATATCCTATCATCGGTTTTTAAATTGTTAAAATAGTCGATATTCGTTATTGGATTTGTTTGATAACAATCAGATCTCATAATCATTATCATATCATATTCTTTCCCACCTTCTCTAACTAATTTCAATGCATTTTTCCAATGAAAACCCATTTTTAAACTATTTTGATCGGCATCATATTTTTCCATCTTTGGAAAATAATCAGTTTCATTTAATATTGAAACTGTTGCATTTGGTAAATGGTTTAATATTTTTTCTTCAGTAATATCTTCATCAAGATGAATATTCAATCCTTCACATATCTGAATTGATTTGTTCCATGTAGAAAAATAAACATCACAATCTAATTTTTCTAAAAAATCCCATGATTTAACACAAATATCAAATTCACGATACTCTCCACATACTAAAACAGCGTACTTCATAAGTAAAAATATAATAAAAAAAGATTAAAAAATAAAACAATAATTCAATTAACTCAATAAGTGATGGAAATTATGTTCAACATTAGGTTTATCATTAAGTTCCCTTAATTCGTTAATAAAAGAATTAAAAAAATGATGTTTTTGATTAAAAACTTGTATTTTTTTTACTTCATCTTCAGTATATGCTCCGTCACCCCAATGTACATGTTGAGTATAATTTATTCTTAGTTGAAATTTACAATTCTTGAAGATATTTGAAATGATATGATAAAATATATTCATTTCTAAATAGTTTTTTTCACTTACTACAAAAGAACAATACATACTATCGATGGTTTCTATAGTACTAATAAATTTCAAATTTTCCAATAAAATATCCCAATTACCGTTCAATCTAGTTACATTTTCATATGTATACTTTGTGCCAGCATCAATCGATATTTCAATTTTTTTGATTTTATCTTTTGCACCTAAACTATTCCACATTTTTTCATTCAATAATTTACCATTGGTAATAATATTGATTCCTTCTAAATTTGGATATTTTAAAGGATTAAAATTAATCAAATAATTTCGATAAATTTTAGAGAAAAAAGGATCTCCACTACCAGTAATTAAAATTGTTTTGATATGAGATGAGAATTTTTTTTCAATAATTTCCAAAGTTTTGATTTTTTCTTTGTAACTATCAGAATTTTCATCATCATTTGGGACTAAATCCTTTCTACATGATGGACATTTGAAATTACAACTTCTGTCAAAACCGAATAAAACATGTTCAGGATATGTTTCCATATTCTCAACATCTTGAAAATCATTTATATTATAAATTTTTTTGAAGTCTTGAATTGGAATAAAATTTTCAGGAACAAAATCTGTATTGAGTAAACGATTTAAACTTGGACATATATTATGATCACAATGTCTATATGTACCGTCTAAAACAGATTTTCTAATATCGATTGCGGCATCAGTATACCAAGAGATGTCACCATCTTCTCTATGTTCTCTTATACTTGTTGGACACCACGAAGGACAACATACGTATACTTGATAAGGTTGTAAATCCATATATGAAAATGGATGAGTACAAACATATTGACTTAGCTTATTTGACATATGTCAAATATAACAAAAAAATTACACTCTAACAAGAGCATTTGCCGCATATGTCATCATAGCACCTAAATGTTTGTATCTAACTTTATAACCCATACCTTCAACTAAACCTACTGCTTGTCTTAAAACAGAGTTTGATTTATATTTTGGATCAGGATTCAAGTCAATATCAATCCATTGTGGTTTCGGTAAACCATTTTCTTTTAGAAATTCGGCAACTTCAAGGGATCTCCACACCTCATTCAATAATCTACTTGGTGTGTTTCTTTCCATCGCCACAGTCTCACGTGTACATAATACGTGAGCACCTTTACCTTTTGTGTAAAGAGCAATAACTACACCATAGATAGTTTTTTTATTACCATAACATTGTGAATCTGAACCAATAAGGATTTCCACATCCTCTCTTGTTGCGATGTACTCTTTGATGTAATCAATTACATCAGGAATTGGGGTTCCGTGAAGAGTTCTAAAATTTTTCATTCTTTTCGTTTTACATAAGTATTTGTTTATGAAGCGGAGAGTAGTGGTAACGATCCACTTTGGGTTTTACCCCAGCCTCGGTTTAGCAAACCGGCCTCTTACCTTTCGAGCAACTCTCCATTGTTGTCCCTCAGGGATTCGAACCCCAACTAGATGGACCAAAACCATCTGTACTACCGTTATACTAAAGGACAATAATCTCAAGCATTCTACTTCCCGCAGCACGAAATTGTATCTAACTTAGCCCAACGTTAGCGGTATGGGTACTTGAGTTGGAGCGAAAAACCAGGAACGATCTGGCAACCCTCAGTTTGGAAAACTGATGCTCTACCAATTGAGCTATTTTCGCATTTGGTGACTGAAAAAAACCTATTCTTCTTGTGGTCTTGTCACCGGAGACCCGTGAGCTCAATAACAGACTCGAACTGTTGTCTAATGATTACAAATCACTTGTTCTACCAACTGAACTAATCGAGCAATTATTGGAACTTTAGAAGGTATTCCAACTGATGGTTTAATACTTTACCACACCACGATTCGCGAGCTGTAAGACCCCAATCATTGATACTCTTCTTACGCTTACACTTCAAGTATCTAGTGAGCGAAAAACCAGGCTCGAACTGGCCACCTTCTGCTTGGCAAGCAGACGCTCTACCTAATGAGCTATTTTCGCAAATGTTGAGTGAGACTAACTCAACGTCATTTATTTGTACATAATAAACATTTAAGTCTTTTTGTAGAAGATATTGGATTCGAACCTACGTTGGATTTTACTCACCAGATTAACAGTCTGGACCATTCGGCCTCTATGGCA
>Ga0214172_1000864_pt1 | contig 10805 bp, 6 predicted proteins | sample TroBogEpilimnion_29_FD_153010 | JGI IMG/M metagenome (GOLD analysis project Ga0214172, IMG submission 153010) | Freshwater microbial communities from Trout Bog Lake, WI - 12JUL2007 epilimnion | ecosystem: Environmental > Aquatic > Freshwater > Lake > Epilimnion/Euphotic zone | place: Trout Bog...
CGTATGGACCATCAACAACTACACCGTGACATACAACTATGGCAGTGGTGGCGGAACGCAAACCGATACTTTGCCAGTCACCGCGACGGTTTCGTATAACAACACATTTGCTGTCCCGTCTTTGAACTCCACGGACACCAGCTTTGCCTTTGCAGGATGGAGCGATGGGCAGTCGATTTACGCGCCTGATTCCACGTATCGCGTCGGCACCACCGACGTCACGATGACTGCCACTTGGGTTCACATCTATATGGTTCATTACATCTTGAACGGTGGCACACCGGTAATTAGCGATGTTCAAAAAGCGGATGGCGACACCATCACCTTGGCTGCTGCGCCGTCTCGAACCGGCTACACCTTCACTGGCTGGTCAGACGTACTTAATGGCGGAAATATCGTGAACGCCGGCGATCCATACACCGTCGGCGCGACACACTTCATCTTGTCGGCACAGTGGACTCCACAATCCTTAACTCTGACTTTCGATACGGGCACGACGCTCTCCATGTCGGTTATTTACGGCAACACTGCAACTCTGCCAAGCGGCCCAACTCAAAATGGTTATCTCTTTAAGAATTGGTTAACCGGTGCGAACACAACGTATGGCGCCGGCGCAACGTTGATTGTCACTTCTCCGATGTCATTCATCGCAGAATGGACGCCGGTTAAATACTTTATTTACTACGACCTTGCGCTCGGCCACACCGATACCTTGATTGCAAATATCGATCCCAACGTCGGTGACACCATTGTTATCTCATCGGTCGTGCCTGTCCGCACTGGATACACATTCTTGGGTTGGTCCGATGGCGGACTCACCTCTCCTGTAGGTGGCGGTTATTGGCAACCGGGCCAGACATATACGCAACCTGCATCCAACGTGACGTTGACTGCGGTCTGGCAAGTCCAGAGCTTCCCGGTTCTTTATAACCTCAATGGCGGCACGGGTGGAACTGCGACAAACACAACCGCAAATTACGCCGCAATCTTTAACCTGCCGACGGCGCCGACATATGCCAACCACAGCTTTACGGGTTGGTCCGATGGCACTAATACTTTGGCCGCGGGCGCGTCGTACACAATGGTTGCGGACACCGTCACCTTCACTGCGCAATGGGTTAACACGCTCTTCACTGCTTCGTACGCCCTGGGTGGTGCGACCGGATCGACGCCAGCGAACGTAAACGTAAATACCGGTGACACATTCACTGTTGCTTCAATCAGCGGCATCACCAAGACGGGTTACACATTCCTTGGTTGGAACGACGGCGCTCATACATTCGCGGCAGGTGCGGTCGACACGATGGGTGCGACCAACGTGGTCTTGACTGCGCAATGGGCGCTGCAAGCGCCAGGAACTCCTGCGGCACCAACCGCGGTATTCGGTAATGGCAGTGCAACGATTTCAGTGACACCGCCATCATCTGGTGGCGCGCCAACGTCATATACCGTCACCGCATCTCCGGGTGGCGCGACGTGTACGGTTACTGCGCCTGCGACATCGTGCACAATTTCACCGCTGACTAACGGCACGGCGTACACATTCTCATACACCGCGACGAACGCAGCCGGTACATCCGCCGCATCACCTTCGTCAGCACCAGTCGTGCCCGCTGGTGTTCCATCAGCACCAACGCTGGTTATTGCCTCGGCCGGTAATCATCAGGCGACGATTAGCTTCACGGCGCCAGCCAATATGAATGGCGATACCGCGACCTCATATACCGTCACTGCATATCCTGGTCCTGGATCGTGTACTGCTACCGCTCCAGCGACTACATGTACTGTCACGGGATTAACGAACGGCACCGCTGAAACATTTACCGTCACCGCGACCAACAAGGCCGGAACATCAACGCCGTCGTTGCCATCTGGTTCGGTCACTCCTGCATCACCTCCACCTGCGCCGACAATCGATTCGGTCACGGTGAGCGGTGGATCTGCAACGATTTACTTCACGCAACCAACGAACACTAGTGGTGCTCCAATCACTGGTTACACCGTCACGTCGAACCCTGCGGGATTGAACGCGAGTGGAACAACGAGCCCAATCATCGTTCCTAACCTTGTCACGGGCACGCAATACACATTCACGGTTACTGCGACCAACGCCGCGGGCAGTGCAACATCTTCACCGTCACAAACTGTTGTCTCGGCCCTAAAACCAAGCGCGCCACCAGCGCCAGTTGCAGTGGCTGGAAACGCATCGGCCACCATCACCATCACTCCGCCGAGCAATAACGGTGGTGACACCATTACGTCATACACAGTCACCGCGTCTCCAGGTGGCGAATCCGTAACAGTTACTGGTTTGAGCGCCACGGTTCCTGGACTTACCAACGGTCAGGCTTACACATTCACTGTTGTGGCGACAAACTTGATTGGCACATCTATTGCATCGACGGCGTCGAATTCCGTCACGCCGATCGGACCTGCCGCCGCTCCAACAAGTGTTAGCGCTGTTGCGGGCATCGGCAGTGCAACGGTCTCCTTCACGGCACCTGCAAATACTGGCGGTTCGGCAATCACCGGATACATCGTGACTGCTTCACCAGGTGGTGAAACTGCGACTGCAACGACATCGCCAATCACGGTGACCGGACTAACGAACGGAACTGGCTACACATTTACTGTCCAGGCAATCACCGCGGCCGGGATCGGTACCGCGTCAGCGCCATCGTCGTCTGTCACACCAGCAAACCGACCAAGCGCTCCGATATCTCCTGTAGCGACGCCAATGAACGGTGGCGCCAGCGTGAGCTTCACCGCGCCAGCAAATAACGGATCGTCAATCACGTCATACACCGTCACAGCATCACCAGGTGGTGCAACAGCATCGGGCAGCGCAGCGCCGATTATTATTTCTGGCTTAACAAATGGAACGGCATACACCTTTGTCGTCACTGCAACTAATGGCGTTGGCACTTCTGATTCATCGCTCGCCACTGTGGCAGTCACGCCAGATAACGTGCCAGACCCACCAACCATCGACACCGTGACCGTGGGCAATCGCTCCGCCACAATCACGCTGTCGCCACCAACCAACGACGGTGGATCTCCAATCTTGTCGTACACGATTACAGCTACTCCGGGTGGCGCTTCATGCACCGTCAACGCGCCTGCTACGACCTGCACCATTACTGGTCTTACGCCAGGCAGCACCTATAGCTTCTCGGCGGTCGCGACGAACGCGGTTGGCCCATCACAACCTTCTATTCCCGATGATCCAGCAATTCCTATCGCTGCACCAGATACTCCTACTGGTGTATCCGCATCGCCATCAAATGGCGGCGCGACCATTTACTTCACTGCACCTGCGGATAACGGTTCACCGATTACAAGCTATGTAATCACCGACGTAACCACAGGTGATACATATTCAGTATCGAGCAGCCCTGCAACCATCTCGCCACTGACTAACGGCACTTTGTATAACTTCACAGTGGTTGCCGTGAATGCTGCTGGCGCCTCAACCGCTGCTACCACTTCGGTTACGCCGCGCACGACCCCGGGCGCTCCGTCAATTGGATACGTTGTTCCTGGCAATGACACTGCGAGCGTCACGGTTGTTGCCCCTGCAAGTAATGGTGGATCACCAATCACGTCATACACGGTCACCGCATCACCAGGCGGCGCGACATGTACGGTCACCTCACCGGCGACTTCATGCGTCGTCAGCGGATTAACAAACGGAACGGCATACACCTTTACTGCCACAGCGACTAACGGCGCCGGTACATCCGCACCATCTTCGCCATCGTCTTCAGTAACGCCAAAGACCGTGCCATCAGCACCTACTGGCGCCGGAGCCGTAGCTGGTGCAGCGTCCGCGGTAGTCACCTTTACGACATCGTCTCTCGATGGTGGATCTCCAATTCTCTATTACACAGTTACTTCATCACCGGGCGGCGTCATTGCCTCCGATACTGGAAGTCCAATCACAATCCTTGGCTTAACCAACGGCACTGCTTACACCTTCACAGTTAATGCGGTAAATGCTGCGGGACAATCCGTAGGTGCAACCACCAACTCGGTCACACCTGTGGACGTTCCGGGAGCGCCAACCGCGGTAACTGCAATCGCACAAGATGGATCTGCGCTCGTGTCATTCACTGCACCAACTAACAACGGTGGTTCCGCAATCACGTCGTACACCGTTACTGCATCGCCAGGCGGTGCAACCTGCCAGGTTGCGGCACCGGGCACATCATGCGTTGTGTCAGGATTAACCGACGGAATGCCATATACATTCACGGTCGTTGCCACCAACAACGTCGGACCTTCGGTCAGCTCTTCGCCTTCGGCTTCGGTTACGCCGGCTGCACTAACAGCATCGCCTACAACGTCTGCGAATGGCACCGTCGGTACATCCACATCAGTCAACCTTGGCGCTACCGGCGGAACTCAACCAATTACGTATGTCTTAGATCCATCAGCAACGCTGCCAGCGGGCATGACTTTTGACCCAAATACCGGAATTATTTCTGGAGTTCCATCTGTATCGGGCACGTATGTAGAAACCGTTACTGCGACTGATGGTGCCGGTGCGAGCGTCACCAGCATTGCCACAATCACGATCGCGGACGCGCCGGTAAACACACCACCAGCGAATAACGGTGGCGGCTTTGTTCCTGCTTCCTATCCAACACCCGCGCCAACCGCGCCAACGACACCAACAACTCCGGTTGCGCCAGTTGCACCGACGACGCCTACAACTCCGACAACGCCGACCACTCCGACTGCACCTACGACTCCAGTTGCTCCGGTAACACCACCAACGCCAGTCGCACCAGCTGCGCCTGTTATTCCGCCCGCAACGTCGCCAGCATCCATCGTGCCCGCTATTGCCGCAGCCATATCCAAATCCGTAGCTTCATCTGCGCCAGTAAAGCCAACATTCAGTGGCTCCTCTTCCTTGCCCGTGCTACCTAATGCGCCGGCGCAGATCACTACGGTCGCAGCTGCAACAGGAACGTCGTTGGCAATGATTATTAAGCCAACGGCGACCCCGGTGCAGTCATATTTGATTACTGCGACTAATACCCAGACCGGTCAGGTCATTTCGCAATTAGTGACAGGTTCGCCAAGTCTGCAGTCGATTCCAATTAACGGACTATCCGCGACAGGAACTTATTCAGTTTCAGTCGTTGCCAATACCGCCACTGGACAAGTCTTGGTGACCGCAGGAAGTGTTGTAACTCCACCGTCCCAGACCACGCCAGCTACAAAGATTGGCAACACCGTTCTCGGACAAGCGATTATTGGATCGAACAAGGTCACTTCGCCTATCACTCTGGCATCATCACAATCCGTGGCACTGACCGGCGCGACTCCGAAGTTGGTGCAGCAAGCACTTGCTGCTTCGTCCAAGGATGGCACTGCGCTGTCGATGACTGTTGTTCCACCTGCTGGTGCTGCGGTATCTAGCTACATCGTGATGGTGACGGATCGCGTGACCGGCATTGTGACAACCCAAGAAGTCGCTGCCGGAAGTAATCCAGGTTCAATCGACCTGGCTGGATTGGCGCCGGGGGATCAGTACTCCGTTGCAGTTGTTGCTGTCGATAGCAAGGGTGAACAAACTCTGGCACTTACATCTGCTGTCACGATGGCGGGCACGCCAGCACCGCGTGCCGCAAAGGGCAGCGTTACCTTGAAGCAAACCCCGGGCACCACGGATGCCGCCAACGCGCCAAAGATCGTGAACTTGGTTCCTAAGACATCCAAGAAGAATGGTGTTGCCAGCGTGACAATTAATAACCTGAAACCAGGTCAACGAATTAAGGCCGTAGTAAAGGGAGCGAAGAAATAATGAAGCGCATCATTCTGCTCGCACTGGTCTTCTTAAACGTTGGAGTTATTCCGGCACTGGCAGCGGAGTTCACCATCGTTGATAAGGTCGCGACTTCAACGAGCGAACAGATTGATTTGAGTATTCCGGAAGCGGCGGAAGTCGGGCACCACATTTTGACGGTGCAAGTCAGCGATAACGTCGGCATCATCACCAGCCGAGACATTGTTTTCTGCAAGAGTACTCTGGGCGAAATTCGTTGGGACGACATCTGTCCCGATGTAACGGAGATGGTGGACCCGAATTCACTGGCCGGCATTACGGACCCAAACAAATTGCCTTTGTATGATCCGGCGAGCGATGCCAAGAATGTTGCCAAGTTAATGGTGGGCACATTTACGGTTCTGGGAGCAGTGGCGACAGGTAGCAGCAGCTCATCATCCAATTCGAGTAGCTCCGGTGAAATCGAATCAATCGAGGATGGCGAATTACGCCATATCCGCCGCAAGCAAGGCCGCGGTGATCGCTCAAGCACATGGCGCTGGCCGCTTACTGCGCTCTTTGACCGAGAGTTCAACCTCTTGGCGCGGGATATCTCGCGATATTCACCGTTGCTGGGTCGGGTGATTGCCGATGGCAATTATTTCCGCGCGATGTTCGGTTCGCTGACAGTTTTGCTTTACCCATTCGCCGTGTATCTCGGCCTGTGTGCGTTGCATGTGACCACATGGCAATCCTTGCCAGCGGTGCCTACGTTGATGATTCTCGGCATGGGTATCGGATTACTCGATTCCTTTGCCGGGTTTACAACGGCTTATGTGTTCTTAATGGGCGTTATGGTCGCCGGTCATTTCGCTAGCCGCCATCAGATCATCGGCACCATCGGCACCATCATCATTTGGTTCGCACCGACCTTGGTCGCCAGCAATTTCCGCCCATTACGTCGCGAGGTGGTCGACCGAGATACTTTGTGGGAGCGCATCAGCGATTACGCACTTTCCATGTTGCTTTCGGGTTGGGTTGTTCAGAAGATGGTGAACGCTCTGCCTGGCTTAACAGGCCATCAGCTTTCCTTCTCGGGTCATGCTAATCAACTAGCAGTGATTGCAGGTGGGCTCGTGGGTCTCCGATTCGCGCTTGAAGATGTGGGCACCTACTTTTACCCAGAACGTTCTGAAGCACTTCAACCTAAGCTCAAAGAGCCAGTATCAACCCAGCCACTTACTGCAATTTTCTTCAAGACATTTTTCTTTGGATTCATCGCGGAACTCTTTGTGGGCAATTCGATCTATTTCTGGCTCGGGGTATTGGTATTTCTCGGAACCCAGTTGTTGGAGCACTTTGAGGAAGAGTTGCCGAACCGCGAATGGATCAAACGAATCTTGCCTGCTGGAGCGGTTAAGACTCTCTTGATGATTTATGTGGGCGGAGTGCTTTCAAGCATTTTGCAGAGCAAGATTCCGAACGCACACTCTTTCTTGCGTGAGAGCTTCTTCTTGCTCGCTCTGCCCGGACTTGCATTGAAGTACGCATCGGTGTCCGCCGAGCCGCGTGAACCGAAATGGCATAAAACTCCGCGTGGCCGTTGGATCTACCGAATCGGTGGTGCGCTCGTGTATCTCGTGCTCTTCCTTTACATCAAAGGCGTTGATGTAGTGACGCCGGTCCAGCACTTCTTACATCTCTAGCTCATTCCTTGACGAGCTAGGCTTCTCTCATGAGGACGAGCCGGATGCTGCGTAAGGCTTTTGCCGCCGTGCTGGGAATCAGCTTTCTTGGGTTCACATATCTAAGCGGCGCCTGGGCGGCGGGATCGGCTCCAATTGTTTCTTACACTGCGTCGGCAGCTAAAGTCTCAGGTTCAACATGGACAAACGATGGGTCAAATGGAGCTACTGGAAATTTAACCCTCGCTGGCAGCCTCGCGTATGGAGCGAGCGACTCGTCCGTTGCATTCAACGCTGCCGGCGTAGGTGCTTCGCAGTATGCGGCAGGATCCGCCGGAGCACCGCCCACAGGTGATACGGCAACAACTATCGAGACATATGTGAATATTCCCGCGAACGTGAATAACGGTATTGCCGGAATGTTATTCAGTTGGGCAAACCCAGACTATGACATTTGGATGCAAAGCGCTGGAATTGGATTTAATACCGGCGGCAGTGACATCTATGGCATTTCATTATCGGGCTTAACGGGTAGCTATCACTTGTTCGATTTTGTGATGACAACGTATCCATCTGGTGATGCAACGCAAAAGATATACGTCGACGGAGTTCAAAAGTCCTTATCCCTGTTACAGGGAACCGTAAATGAATCGTATAAATCCTTTGATTCTTCCGGAAATTTCTATATTGGAAAGTATTACAGCAGCCAAACATTTTATGGCATATTTAATTTGCGCCAATTTAAGCTGTGGTATCAAGAACTAACGCCGGCACAGATATTGGCAAATTATCAGCTGCTTACCGCTACTCCCTCCGTTTCGCTTGGATTGACGAGCGGACTGACCACGGCCACCTATCGACAGAGCACGCAGGTCAAGGCAACGGTTGGAATCGATGGAACTGTCGTTTTCTATCGTGCTGGCAAGAAGATTCCCGGCTGCGTTTCGATTCAGAGTAGTGGTGGGATTGCTTACTGTTCATGGCTTCCGGCAAGTATCGGACTCAATCAAATTACCGCTCAAGTGACAACTCCCGGATTCGCACCAGTCGTTTCGTCGCAACTTAATATTGTTGTTGCGCCACGAAGTGGCACCAAGCGCTAATAGCTACTTAACGTAACTATTCACAACGAGCATGTATACACAGCTCGCTTAATTTTCGCTGTTGTTGGTATGTGAATTACGTACTATCCTTAAATGAAAGAAGGAGAAAGAAATGATTGATTTCTCGGACGATGTAGCTTTTAATGAATTTCTTGAAGAGAGAATCAGAGTGGGGCATAAATTCGTAGCTTTAATCCTGAAGAAGGACACATTTTTGTCGTCGAATAAAAATTCAACCCTGATCAGATTTCTATACAAGGCAATTTATTTCCCGATTCGGGTAGCCCCGTACAAACACTTGAGGTACCAGACGATAAAAATCGAAGATTGCCAAAGCTCGCAAAGTCCTAGTTCGCTCTTAACGAATTAGTTCTTGGTTACGCGTTGCTGTAAACAACGATGCCCGCTGCAACAAACTGAAAGACGAATGCCGCTGCGGTTAGTGCGTGAAAGAGCTCGTGGAATCCAAACCAGTTGATTGAGAAGTTCGGTTTCTTTAAACCGTAGATGATTCCGCCCGCGGTGTAACAAGCGCCGCCAGCGAGAATAAGAAGAAAGACCGCGACGCCACCCTTCTGCCAAAACTGGGGGAGATAGACGACCGCGGCCCAGCCAAGTGCCACATAGGCGATGACATAGAGCCAGCGGGGAGCGCTGAGCCAGGTCACACGAAGCACTGCCGTCACGATTGCTCCGGTCCAGACCAAACTGAGCAGGATGATCGCGTTGTCCTTGGACAAGAGGAATATCGCGAACGGGGTATAGGTCCCGGCGATCAACATGGTGATATTGGCATGGTCAATCCGGCGCCAGAGTGCCTTGTACTTGGACTGCCATTTGACCCGGTGATACAGGGCGCTGCAGGTGAACAAAGTGACCGCCGTGAGCGTAAAAATGCCCAAAGTGATGCGCCCCTTGAGCTTGTCGGCCACGGCAATCAGGATCAGCCCGGCCACCAGCGAGACGGGGGACATAATCAGGTGGATCAGGCCCCGAAGTTTGGGCTTGGGGAGCTCCGGCCGAGGCGCCTTGGCCTGGTTTTTCGCCCTACTCATCTCTCAACAGTAGCCCCAAGCCCCCGAAAACCCTTCGGCGTGTCGGAATCGGGGATTCTGGACCTGGCGGGGTCGGAGGCGTATAAGACCCGTTTTGACCTCTCTGCCAAGCGTGAGTTACAGTCCTCCTCTGCTCTTTTCACGACCAACACGCCCGACCTCGGGGGTCGGGAGATTGAGCGTGTACAAGCAATAAAAAGTTTTAACAGTTGTAAGAAATTTCGATGCAGTAACGAAAACTGAGGAGACGAAGTGCCAACAATTCAGCAGCTGGTCCGCAAGGGTCGCGCCGAAAAGACAACGAAGACGAGCACACCTGCACTCAAAGGTAGCCCGCAACGTCGTGGCGTATGTACTCGTGTTTACACAACAACACCTAAGAAGCCTAACTCTGCGCTTCGCAAGGTTGCACGTGTACGTCTTACCTCAGGCATGGAAGTAACTGCATACATTCCTGGTGAAGGTCACAACTTGCAAGAGCACTCCATCGTTCTCGTTCGCGGTGGTCGTGTTAAGGATCTACCTGGTGTTCGTTACAAGATCGTTCGCGGATCACTTGATACCCAAGGTGTTAAGAACCGTAAGCAATCACGTAGCCGCTATGGTGCTAAGAGAGAGAAGAAGGCGTAACTCATGCCACGTAAAGGTCCCGTTACTAAGTCTCCAGTTGTTGCAGACCCTGTCTACAACTCACCTGTTGTTACCGCATTAATCAACAAGATCTTGTTGCACGGCAAGCGTTCAACTGCAGAACGTATTGTTTACGATGCACTCGAAGGTTGCCGTGAGAAGACTGGTGGAGTTGATCCAGTTATCACCTTGAAGCGCGCACTCGACAACATCAAGCCAACCGTTGAAGTGAAGTCACGCCGCGTTGGTGGAGCTACTTATCAGGTCCCAATCGAAGTAAAGGCATCACGCGCGACCACACTCGGTCTTCGCTGGTTGACCGATTACTCACGTGAGCGCCGCGAGAAGTCAATGGCAGAGCGCCTACAGAACGAATTGATCGACGCATCGAACGGTCTTGGCGCAGCTGTAAAGCGTCGCGAAGATACCCACAAGATGGCCGAAGCCAACAAGGCCTTCGCGCACTACCGCTGGTAAACCCGAAACTACATTTAAAGAAAATATAAGGAGACTCTTAAGTGGCCGTAGATACAGCAATCGACCTAGCCAAGGTTCGCAA
>Ga0214172_1000866_pt1 | contig 10795 bp, 4 predicted proteins | sample TroBogEpilimnion_29_FD_153010 | JGI IMG/M metagenome (GOLD analysis project Ga0214172, IMG submission 153010) | Freshwater microbial communities from Trout Bog Lake, WI - 12JUL2007 epilimnion | ecosystem: Environmental > Aquatic > Freshwater > Lake > Epilimnion/Euphotic zone | place: Trout Bog...
TGTGTGGAGGCACGCAGGTCAACGACTCTTGCCAGTGGGAGGTGGACGACATCGCACCCGCGGCCAGCAGGGCAACCATTTTCAACAATGGGCTTTAATGGAAATGATGCTAGATGCATGCAGCGCGGCGACGGGTCAGCCGGCGCGGAGTTCTGGGTTGCCGAGGGCGTATTGGCGCGACTGGTAGGCGATGACCAATTCACCCTGCGCCGTGGTAGGATTGAGTTTTGATGCAACGAGATGCAAACAAAGTAGCGTCATTTGAAATGAGGTTGCGGTTGCCATCGGTTGCTATAAACGACTTTTTACACCCCATTGAGGCGGGTTTTGGCGGATTGAAGGCAGACGGGCACAACGCGCGGTTTCCCCTTATTTTATAAATGTTTATATGGGTGTTTGCGAGAGTTTTTTGCGGAAAGTAAGACGAAATACTCATGTCCCGGTAGGGCAGGGGAATCCTGCGTAGTTTTTCACAAAAATCACGCTCGAAATCACCAGAAAACTATTGTTTCATAAGGGTTGAAAAGTGCGGTCAGTTCGTTGCCTTAACTTGGGAATTGACTCCCCGATGGAATTCTTGTTTCTCCTTGCCTGTGCAAAGCCAAATGCCTGGCCCAGCGGTCTGCCTCGCCGCTCCACTGGTGCTCATGAGCAGGCCGCTGTCAGCACATGGCGCCGCCGATGGCGCCTCGCCCGGACCTCCGGCGTTTTGGACACGAACCCGCCTTGGCGAAAAGCTATGTCGCTAAATACGGGAGCGATGCTTGTCATTGTGGCCGGCCTTATGAGCGGGAGCGCGGCTTGGCCAATGAAGCTAATGCGGCGATACCAGTTTGAACACTGGTGGTTCGTCGGGATGCTGTTTGCCCTGATCCTGATCCCCTGGGCCGTTACGGTCATTTATTGCCCCCATCTGCTCACAGCCCTCCGGGCCGTTCCTCTGCATAGTTATGTGCTAGCCAATCTGTGGGCGACGGCGTGGGGGGGAGCCAATATTCTGTGCGGCCTGTGTTATGTCCGGATCGGGATGGGGTTGACTACGGCAATTCTGAGCGGACTCGGGGTCTGTCTTGGCGTGGCCGTGCCGTTGTTAGTGAAAGGTTCAGGTCAGTTTCAGGACGCGCCGGCCCTCCTGTCGCCCGCAGGGCTGGCCTTGCTGACCGGGGCATTGGTTGCCGTGTTGGCGATTATCCTGGCGTGCCGGGCCGGTTCGGGTCGTGAGCAAGCGGCCCTATCGGCCTCGCGTTCGGGTGGCTTCGCCGCCTCCGTCGTCCTAGCCATGCTGGCGGGTGTGTTTTCCTGCGGTTGCACGCTGTCGTTTGTCTATGGCCAAGGCCCCATTATGGCCGCCGTCCAACAACAGGGAGCCGGGAACGTGGCTGCTTCCGTTGCGGTTTGGGCCGTTGGCCTGGCCGGGGGGAGCTTGGTGAGTGTGGGGTATGCGGCATTCCTGATGACCAGGAATCAATCTTGGGGGATCCTGTTCGGGAGCCGTCGGGAGTTTCTGCTGGCGGCGGTGATCGGATTGAATGGCGGTGCCGCGATGATCTTGCTGGGACAGGGCATGCTGCTCATGGGGGCACTGGGTGCTTCCTTGGGATCCGGGTTGCAGCAGATTTCCTGGATGCTGGGAGGGCAGGCGGTTGGGTTTGTGAGCGGCGAGTGGCGAGGGGTGTCCCGCCGCCCCCGGCGGCAAATGGGGTTGTCGATTGGCTTGCTCCTGTTGGCCGCGTTGATTATGGTCTTGGCCAATTCGCTCGCGGAAAATTCCCGCCCAAAATAGTGCCCGGCGGAGGCGGCGAATGGATGACATCGGCCCATAATATTCTTGAAGTAAACCGGCATTGACCACCGTGAATACGCCCCGGAAAAATCCCATGGTTGACAGTCCCCGCGCCGGTTCCGCTGGCAAGCAAATCCGCATCTTGCTTGGCATGAAGTGGTATCGGCGGCATTTGCACGAGGGGGTGGCGGCCTATTGTCGGGAACAGGGCTGGCTGCTGGATTCGTTCGACTATTCGCCCGATTCGGCAGCCTCCAATATCTGGGATGGCCTCATCCTGCTGCATGAAGGCGTGAAGGAGCTACACCCCTTTTTTCTCAAAAAGGTTCCGATCGTCACCTTGGCCATGACCGAACAGGGGCGGATGCGCCTGCCTTGTGTCGGGCAGGATCATGAAGCGATTGGCGGCATGGGGGCAGGGCATTTTTTGGAACGAGGCTTTCGACGACTGTTCTTCTGCGGTTATCGGGATGCGATTTCCCACGCCCGGTTTAGCGGGTTTCAGCGCGAGGCAAAAAAACAGAAGGCTTTCGTTCGTGAAATCTGCCTGCCGCACCGGACTCCCCGGTCAATCGGTTCTCAGTTTCTATTGAACTGGCTTTCCGGCCGCTTGCTGGAGGAAAAGCCGCCCTTTGCGGTGATGGCCGCACATGACCTGCTGGGGGTCACGGTCCTGGATGCGTGTCGTGCGGTCGGCCTAAAAGCACCCGCCCAGGTCGCCGTGTTGGGGGTGGACAATGAGGAGATCATCTGTGAGTGCGCGCAGGTGCCATTATCCAGTGTCGATAATGGCCTTTATTTGCAGGGACGTGAAGCCGCGCGCCTGCTGGGAAACCTCATTTTGGGCGCGGCGCCGCCGACCGCCCCGGTACTCATCAAACCGGATTGCGTCATTGTTCGCTCAAGCTCCGATACGATCGCTGCCGAGGAACCCCGGTTGGCACAAATTCTCCAGTATCTCCATGAGCAGGTCCAATCGCCTGATGCCAATGTGAAAGGCGTGACTGCCCGGTTTGGACTTTCACGGCGGGCGCTGGGGGAACTATTTGCCAAGGCCAAACTGAAACAGCCCCTGGAGGTGATCCACGAGATCCGCCTTCGCCGTGCCTGTCACCATTTGGAGGAAAGCGCCATGTCCATCAATGAGGTGGCGACCCAATGTGGTTTTTCTTCCGCGCGCAGCTTCTGCCGATTTTTCCGCAATATGAAGGGGTGCAGCCCCGAGGCATGGCGGCAGGCGATCAAAGCCTGAACCATGCCCCACCGCGCTGATTCCGACCTGATGGGCATTTGGAACAAAATGTCCATTACTCTTCTCAAAGTGTCCATAGACAGCAACGGCATTGTGGTCGATGATTTCTTCAATAACCCATGTTCCGTTGCCCCATCAATTTGCCTAAATCTGACCAGGAAAGATTGCCGCGAACCAACCTGCTGTTTTGTATGAAAATAAAAACCCAGAATAATGCCTTTACCTTGATTGAGCTTTTGGTGGTCATCGCGATTATTGCGATTCTGGCGGCGATGCTGCTGCCGGCACTGTCGAGTGCCAAGCGGCGGGCTTACGACATCCAATGCGTCAGCAACTTGAAGCAGCTGGGTTTGGCCTATATCATGTATGCTGGAGACAATCAGGATCAGGCCCCAGTGCATTATTCCACGTCCACTTCCGTTTCCTGGATGGGAGGTCTGATCGCCTATCAAGGGGGGGTTGACAAGGTGCGATTGTGCCCGGCGACGGACACCAACAAACCCGCCAGCACGGATCCACAAGCCGGTTTCGGCACCGCCGAGCGCCCGTGGTATGTGGGCGGGCTCTGGGGCAGCTACTGCTATAATGGCCTGTTTTATGCCGATCTGGCCGCAACGGACACCACCGGGCAGTATTTTCACCGATTGGCCAATGTCCCGCATTCCTCGCAGACGCCAATCATGATGGACGGATGTTGGGTGGATACCTTTTTCAGCACGCCACCGCTGCCGACCACGTCCGCCGTGGATCTTTACAATGGAAATGGCACCACCAGCCTGGGGCGCGGCGTGGTGCCCCGGCATGGCGGTTTTAATCCCGCCAAGGCACCCCGTCGTTTGCTGGCCGGCCAGACGACGCTGCCGGGCGCCGAGACCATGGTCATGGTGGACGGTCATGCGGAGGTCGTTAAACTGGCGAATCTAAACAACTTATACTGGAGCGCCAACTATACCATTCCTTGAATGGCATTCATCATCCCATCCAATATCCCCCCAATTTTGCAACCCACCCTGCCGGACTCAAACCCTCCGGCGTGGTAAATTCTCCAGCCCAAACCATCGACATCCAAAAAGTAAAACCACCATGAAAAAAATAATTGTTTTAATCCTGACCGTCACGGGGCTGCTGCTCGCGGGGCAATCCCAAGCGGGCACCAACACCTGGAACCAGCTTTCCGGAGGGGATGCCTCCGGCAGTTGGAACACCGGCGCCAACCCGCCCTGGAGCACCGGGGCGCTGCCGGGCACGACGGACACCGCCGATTTCAGCACGCTGAACATCACGGCGGACTCGACCGTCACCCTGGATGGCAACCAAAGTGTCAATGCCCTGATCTTTGGTGATACCACGACCAGCAGCGCGGCCGGCTGGGTTTTGAGTCCGGGCACGCCCGCCACCTCCACTTTGACCCTGGGCGGCACCACGCCGACCATCACGGTCAATGCGTTGGGCACCGGCAAGGTGGCGACCATCAATGCCACCCTCACTGGCACGGCTAGCTTCACCAAAGCCGGCACGGGCACGCTAAACCTCGCCAACAACAATACCTTTACCGGCAACGCGACCATTGCCGGGGGCGTGCTGGCTTTAGCAAACACCAATGCCCTACAACTGCAGAATGGTACGGTGACCGTCCAAAATGGGGGAACGCTGGCGGTTACCAATATAAATGGGGTTTTATATGACGCGAACGTGGCCAACCTTCTTCATGTCCAGTCCGGAGGCACGCTTCAGCTTGCCTATTCGCTTGCCAGCGGGCTGGCTCAACTGGATACGGGCGCCCTGGTTTCCACCTCCACCAACGCGCTGACATTCGTCACGCGCGGACTCGACCAAATCAACCCCTGCGTGCAAATCGGATCCGTAAATCTTCCACTAATCTTTGTGCTGGGCGCTTCCCCCGCCACCAATCTATCCACGCAAACGGTGAAATTTGATGGCACGGGTTCCGGTGCGAGCGTGTATCGGTTTGCCCTGCAGAATGCCGGAGTGACGGCCGGGGGAACGCAGAATTTCATTTTTGACATCGCGCACAGCGCTGCGGCCGTGCAAGACCTGAACGTCACCGGGGCCTGGGATCTCCAATCGGACAATTCCGCGACGCGGATCATCACCAAACAGGGAGCCGGGGTCTTGCAAGTCAGCGACCTTTACACGTATCCGGAGAACTATGACCTGCTGGTCAAGGGGGGCACATTTATTTCCGGGAAAACCGGCAACGGCATACACAATTTCAAAACCGTGACGGTCAATTCGGGCATTGCCCAATTCACGGTGGGCAGCGGCAACGGCACGGGCAACGGCGCAACCCCGGTGACGGTGTCGTCCACCGCCGGCAACACCGCCGCCTTTGGGGTTTCCGTCTCCACCACCAACTACACCTTCGGTTACGACATCGGCAGCCTGGATGTGACCAATGGCGGCACGTCGGCGGGGTTGCAATTTACCTTTGGCGGACTGACGCCGCATGCCACCATTCCCGCGCTGTCGGTGGAAGGCAATTTGAATTTCTGGACGGCCGCGACCATCACCGTCACCGGCAGCAGCCTGCCGGTGACCACTGGCAATGGTTATCCCTTGATGAGCTGGTATGGCAGCGGGCCGGCCGACACCACTGGTTTGACGCTTGCACTGCCCCGGGGCACCAGCGGAAGCCTCTCGGTGGTTGGCAGCACGCTCTATTTGCAAATCACTTCCATTGTGCCGATGCGCTGGGCGGGCGGCAATGGCACCTGGGACGTGAATAATGGCGGCAATCTGATTTGGAAGGATCAGAATCTCGCCGGCACTTATTATCAGCAGACCGCAAATGGCAATGATTCGGTGCAATTTGATGACACCGTTGGCTCGGGTGGCGTGGTCACGCTCAACACCAACGTCAGTCCCCTGGGCGTTGTGGTTACCAATTCCGCGGCCAGCTACACCATCAGCGGCACCGGCGCCATTGCAGGAACCACCGGCCTGACCAAATCCGGCGCGGGCACGCTGACTTTGTCCACCGTTAACAGCTTTACCGGTGGCGCGACGGTCGTCGGCGGCACGCTCGTCCTCACCAACGGCGGCACGCTGGCAACCAACAGCCCCATTACCCTCAACGGCGGAACGCTGGACAAGGGGGCACAGAACGCGACGAACTTCATGGGCAACACCACTAGCATCACCTTTGGTGCCAATGGTGGCACTCTCAACGGCACCGGCACCAATTATATGTTCGGAACCAGCGGCAGTTACACGGCCTTCACCGTGGCGGCCAACGCCAGCGCCGTGATCAACGAAAACCTCAATATCACCAATACGGCGAATTCCGGCTATTTCAATCTGGTCAATGCCGGCAGCGGGGGGATGCTGACCATCAACGGCGTCCTCACGGCCTTGAACAACGCCAGCGGACTTTTCTTAACCGGCGGCGGTGCCTTGACGCTGAATAATGCGGCCAACAATTTTAACACCATCATCTATAATTCTGGCACTCTCATCACGACCAACTTCGCCACGCTGGGTTCCTACCCCTATTTGGCGCAGATGGGACAGGGCGTCGCCAATGGTCCCTGCACCTTTAATTATGGCGGGCCGGCGGCGAGCACGACCCGGAGCATCATCGGCAACGCCGCCCTCATCAATGTCAATAACAACGGCAGCGGGCTGGCGACCTTCACGGCGTCGCCGTTTAACCTCCGATATGGCTCGGCGCAGACCGGGGCAGGTCAGCAGTTGGTGTTTGGCGGGACGAGTGACATGGCGATCGCGGGGGCGATTCAGGACAACACGCCAGGAACCTATTCGACGGCCGTGGTGAAGACCAATAGTAACACCCTGACAATTTATGGCAACAACACGAACAGCGGGCCGACCATGATCTACGCGGGCACGCTGTTGGGGGTGACGGGCGGCAGTTGTTCCAACAGCGCGATGACGCTGGCCGCCACCACCGGCAATGCGGCCGTGCTCGGCGTCACGGTCACGAATATCACCAAGCAATGGACCATTCCCAGTCTGACCGTTAATAACGGCGGCATTCGTTCCGATCTGAAGTTCAATTTCGGCACGCTGACCCCGGGCACAACCCTGGCCCCGCTGAATGTCACCGGCGCCGCGACGTTTACCACCACGCCGACCAATATCACCATCACCGGCAGCAGCCTGCCCACCAGCAGCGGCAACGGTTATCCCTTGATGACGTGGGGTTCGGGCGGCCTCGCCAGCACCACTGGCATCGCCCTGACCCTGCCGCTGCGCGTCAATGGCAGCCTGGCCATCGCGGGCAGCACGCTGTATTTGAAAGTCACCGGTACCACCGCGCCACTGGCCTGGGCGGGCGGCAATGGCACTTGGGACATCAATAACAGCGGCAACTTGATTTGGAAGGACAACGCGTCAGCCAGCACTTATTATCAGGAAACCGCCAGCAGCAGTGATACGGTCGTGTTCAACAACACCGTCGGCTCCGGGGGCGTGGTCACGAACAACACCACCGTCAGTCCGGCGAGCGTCACAGTTACGAATCCCACCGCCGACTACACCTTCAGCGGCAGCGGTGGCATCGCGGGCAGCACTGGTTTGACCAAATCGGGCGCGGGGAAATTGACGCTCACCACGGCCAATTCATACACCGGCGTCACCACCGTCAACGGCGGCACGCTCGCTCTCACCAACAACGGCGTGCTGCCACTCGTCACCGCCCTCACCCTCAACGGTGGCACGCTGGACCTGGGTTCACAGAATGCGACCAATAATCAAGGCAACAACAACGGCATCAGCTTCGGTGTCAATGGCGGCATTCTCAATGGCTCCGGCCTCTTCTACATTATCGGCACCAGCACGGCGGCGACGGCCATTACGGTGGCCGCCAATGGCACTGCGGTGGTGAATGAGGCTATTTGGGCCACCAACAATCTGGCGGGTTCCTACCAGAACATCGCCAGCGTGGGCAGCGGGGCCACCCTGACCCTCAATGGGCAGGTTTACAGTCACACTTCGGGCAACGGGATATTTTTTGGCGGCGGCGGCACGCTGGTGCTGAACAATCCCAGCAATCGTTTCAGCATACTGGGCGTCAACGGCAGCGGCGGCGGCACGGTCAGCGTCACCAACTTCGGATCGCTGGGCACGAGCGGCTACTTGCTCATGGGTAATAACACTGCCGCCGGGCCGGTGAAATTTATTTACGCCGGGCCGGCGACAACCGCTTCGATGGCATTTCAATCCGCTGACTTGACGCAGACCATCCTGAACAATGGGAACGGTTTGGTGACCTTTAGCGCGGCCAATTTTACAGTGCCGTACGGAACCCCGGTCAGTGCCACGCCCCAGACTTTGGCTTTGGGCGGCTCGGCTGACGTCAATATTTGGGGTGTCATTCAGGATGCCAACAACAAAGGCACCAATGGTTTCAATACCAGCCTGGTCAAGACCAACAGCAACACGCTCACGCTCTACGGCAACAGCACCTATCATGGAACCACCACCATTCCCGCTGGAAAATTATTGGGTGTCACGGGCGGTTCGTGCTCGAACAGCGCCTTTACACTGGCGGCAACGACCGGCAATTCAGCCGTCCTCGGTGTCTCGGTGACGAATAACACCAAGCAATGGACGATTCCCAGCCTGACCGTCAACAACGGCGGCGTCAGCTCTGGCCTGGAATTCGACTTTGGCTCGGTCAGTCCGGGCGGAACGGTTGCGCCCTTGAATGTCACCGGCGCGGCCACTTTCACCACCCCCCCCGCAATCACAATCACGGGCAGCAGCCTGCCGGTCAGCAGCGGCAGCGGGTATCCGCTGATGAACTGGGGTTCGGGCGGACCAGCCAACACTAACGGCATGACGCTCTCACTGCCGGCCGGCATCGTTGGCAACCTCGCCGTCGTCGGGAATACGCTCTTCATGAAAGTTGCTGTCGGCACCGTCACCAGCGCGCCGAACTTCCAGGCCGGCGGCTTCAGTTATTCCAACGGCACCATGTCGCTCACGGTCACCGGTGCGCTTGGCGGCACCTTCAAGCTCTGGGCCACCACCAACCTGGCGCTGAAGCCGGTTACCAACACCTGGACGTTGCTGACCAATGGCACGGTCACGGTCAGCCCGTTCACCCTCACCGACCCGGGCGCGGCCACCAATCAACAACGGTTCTATCTGTTCACCGCGCCGTAAACCGGAACTGGAATTCACCAGGGCGCAGGCCACCCGCTTGCGCTCTGCTTTGTCCTAAAACTAATATAATTGATGCGATCCGAAGGGATGGCGCAGCCCAAATGAAATTGAAATTCCTGCGCCATCCCGCATCGCCAATTTTTAATGCAACTCGACTTTGTCGTGAAGTTGACCCCGTTCCCAGTAACCAGCAATAAACCCGAAATCAAAGAACCATTCGCCATGAAACGAATCCTTGCCGCCACCCTGACCGTCGCAGCCCTGCTGCTCACGGCGAAATCCCAGGCGGGCACCGACACTTGGAATAAACTGTCCAGTGGCAACGCCTCCGGCAGTTGGAACACCGCCGCCAACCCGCCCTGGAGCACCGGTTCGCTACCGGGGACGACGGACACTGCTGATTTCAGCACGCTGGACATTACGGCGGACTCGACTGTCACGCTGGATGGCAACCAAAGTGTCAATGCCATTATCTTTGGCGACACCACGACCAGCAGCGCCGCCGGCTGGATTTTGAGTCCCGGCACCCCGGCCACCGCCACTTTGACCCTGAGTGGCACCACACCGACCATCACGGTCAATGCGTTGGCCACCGGCAAAGGAGTGACAAACACCGTCAGTCTTGCCGGCACAGCGGGACTGACCAAGGCTGGTGTGGGGACGCTGACGCTCGCCGCCACCAATAGCTATACGGGAACAACCATCGTCAACGCGGGCACACTTTCGGCCACCATCAGCAATACCATCAATGGCAGCGGTCTGACCCTCAGCTCTAGTGGATCGCAAACGGTCATCTTACCTTATCCGAATAAGCTATCGGGCACCGTCTCTTTTCAGGGGGGCACACTCATTTTGGGAGACAATAATGCGCTCGGCACCGGCAGTTTTAGCCTTGGCAACAGTGGCATGACCATCCAGTCGAGCATTTCAAACCTGTCACTTGCCAATAACTTTGGCGATGGCACTCCTAATCTTATTTTTGCCGGGACGAATAGCATCACCACCGCCGGAAACAGTTGGACTGGGTATTATACCAGCATCGGCATTAACAATAGCATTACCAGCGGCACGCTGACGATTGCGGAACCCATTTACATGGCCAGTGCCAACACATTTTCATATGCCTGGACGATTAACGGTGCGGGCAATACCGTGGTCAGCGGCGTCATGAACAACCAGAGTGCTGCGAATGGAGCAGGCAACTGCAGTCTGACATATTCCGGCACCGGCTTGCTGACGCTTACTGCCGCGAATGGTTACACTGGCGGCACCGTGGTCAGCTCAGGCATTTTGGAGGCCGACAATAATTCTGCCCTGGGGACGGGTTTGTTGAAATTGAGTGGAGGCACGGTGTCCAACAATGTTGGTAGCACCCTGTCAAACCCGGTGAATTTGAGCGCCAATTCCACCGTGGGTGTGGGTGCTTCGCAAGCGCTAACCATGAGCGGAACGATCACAAACACCGGTGGCCTGACGAAGTCTGGTGCGGGCACGCTGACGCTGACTGCGGTCAACGGCTACACCGGAGCGACGACGGTGAACGGCGGCACGCTGGCGCTCACGGGCAGCGGGGCGGTGGCGACCAACAGCGCCATCACCCTCAACGGCGG
>Ga0214172_1000868_pt1 | contig 10790 bp, 10 predicted proteins | sample TroBogEpilimnion_29_FD_153010 | JGI IMG/M metagenome (GOLD analysis project Ga0214172, IMG submission 153010) | Freshwater microbial communities from Trout Bog Lake, WI - 12JUL2007 epilimnion | ecosystem: Environmental > Aquatic > Freshwater > Lake > Epilimnion/Euphotic zone | place: Trout Bog...
CAGTCACACCTAAATATCAAGGTGGCACAGCATGGTCAAGTGGTAACGCTTCAGGAATTGATGCTTACTCATACACAATCGTTAAAACAGGTTCAGCCGCATTTACAGTATTTGCATCACAAACACAATTCAAATAGGAATTAATTATGCCATTGTTATCAAGATTAGCTGTAAATGCAGCTAAAGGTTATGGAATGTTAGGTAAAAAATCATATTCAGGTCTTATTTCTTATCTTGTTGTTGCAGGTGGTGGATCAGGTGGCACAACAAACTCTGGAAATCAAGTTACAGGTGGAGGTGGTGGAGCTGGCGGTTATTTAACATCATCTACATATTTAAGCATAGGAACAACATATACAGTTACTGTAGGTGCTGGTGGTGCTGGAGCATCTAATGCAAGTAATAATGGTTCTGATTCTGTTTTATCAGGAACAGGCATAACAACTGTTACTTCTACAGGTGGCGGAGGTGGTGCTTATAGTGATATTGGCAGTGGCGCAGCTAGCATAGGCAAATCAGGCGGTTCAGGTGGCGGTAGCACATATTCTGTTACTGCTTCAGGTGGTGCTGGAACATCAGGTCAAGGAAATGCTGGCGGTGGTGGTGGTAGTCCTGCTTATAAAGCACCAGGTTATGGAGCGGCTGGCGGTGGCGGTGCAGGAGCAGTTGGGTCAAATCAATCAACATCTGTTGGTGGTAACGGAGGTGCTGGAACTGCATCATCAATTACAGGCTCATCTGTAACCTATGCTGGCGGTGGTGGTGGGGGTTGTGCATCAGGTTATTCGCCAGGCACAGGCACAGGTGGTGGTGGAAATGGTAGTGCAGGTTCTGCTACGCCAACTGCTGGAACAGCCAATACAGGTGGCGGCGGTGGTGGTGGAGGACCACAATATTATACAGCAGCTAATTCAGGTGGCTCTGGAATAGTCATTATATCTATTGCTACAAGTGACTATTCAGGCACAACTACAGGAAGTCCAACTATAACAACATCAGGTGCTAACACTATTATTAAATTTACAGGATCAGGCACTTATACTGCCTAATAATTAAGGGGAAATAAATTGGCTCATTTTGTAAGATTAGAAAACAATGTAGTAACTCAAGTAATTGTAGTATCTAACCAAGACATTCTTGATGAAAACGGACAAGAGTCAGAACAAAAAGGAATAGAGTTTTGCTCCAACCTTTTAGGTGGCACTTGGAAACAAACATCTTATCACGCTAAAATTCGTAAGAATTATGCAGGTGTTGGATATACTTACAATGAAGCATTAGATGCTTTTGTTCCACCACAACCTTATCCTTCATGGACATTAAATAATGATACTGCTCAATGGCAAGCACCCACACCTATGCCTACAGATGGTAAATTTTATTCTTGGGATGAAACAACTAAATCATGGGTTGAGATAAATAATGTCTAATCAATATAAATGGACTTTAAAAGAAGTTACATCTGAAAATGATTTAATCACTCACGCTTATTATCATGTAAGCGTTACTGACGGTGAGAATACTGTAGAAACAGAAGGCAATCATTATTTTAAAGGTAATGAAATTAAAGTGCCTTATGCAGAAGTCAGAGAAAAAACAATTCTAGATTGGATTAATGATGAAACAACTATTGATGAGGTTTCTAGTATAAAATCTCGTTTAGACGCACAATTATTAGAGCTTAAAAAAGACAAAAAAGTTGGCTTTCCATGGCTCGCTAACACATTTAAACCTAATATCTAGGATTCATTATGGCAACCCCTATAGACATCATATCAAACGCACTTAAAGACATAGGCGCTTTAGCTTCAGGTGAAACTCCTACTCCTGAAGAAACGCAAGATGCGTTTTACACATTAAATGAACTTTTAGACCAATGGTCAAATGAAGATATGATGATTTTCTATAAAACAGAAATAGTCTTTCCTATTACGCCAGGTCAAACACAATACACTATTGGCCCAGGCGGACAAATTGGCGCATCTATTACAGGTTCTATTACAGGCAATATTTTAACTGTTACAGGTATTACATCAGGTGCTATTGCAGTTGGTCAAACATTAAGTGGTGCAGGTATTACTGATGGCACAAAAATACAACAAATGCTCACAGGAGCAGGAGGCAATGTTAATGAACTTGGCACTTATCAAGTTAATATTAGTCAAACTGTTGCTTCTACCGCTATTAACCTATATTACCAAAGACCACTTAACATTGATTCTGCATTTGTTCGTATTAACACTAACTCTAACGGCACTCCTATTGTTAATGGAGGATTAGATTATCCAGTAGCTGTATTAAATGTTGAAGATTATGAAATGATTGGTCTTAAAACATTAAATGGCCCATGGCCTAAAGCACTTTATTACCAACCTGCTGAAACTTTAGGAAACTTATTTGTATGGCCTAATCCTGCTCAAGGTGAAATGCACTTATTTGTAAATACTATATTTAGTAGATTTGTAACCATTAATGACACAATTAACCTTCCACAAGGCTATACAATGGCATTACGTTGGTGTTTAGCTGAAAGATTAATGCCTATGTTTGGTAAAGCTTCAGCTACTCAAATTGCTATGATTACAGCGTTTGCAGGTCAAGCTAAAGCCACAGTAAAACGCACCAATATGAAGCCTGTGCAATCTGCAAGATTTAATGATGCACTATTATCAAGCAGACAAAAAGACGCTGGTTGGATTCTCACAGGTGGGTTCTTTAGATAATGGCTGATTTTGGATTTGTAGGCCCAAGTTATGTAGCGCCTTCTATTTATCAAGACGCACAAGAATGTATTAATTTTCGCCCTGAAATTGATCCATTAAAAGGTGAAGGAAAAAGAGGCGTTGTAGCTTTATATCCTACACCTGGTCTTACATCTGCAATCGTATTTCAAAACAAACAAGAAGTTCGTGGTATGCGAACTTTATCAGGCGGTCAATATATGGTCGCTGTTGTTGGCCCTTATGTATATATTTTAACTTCTACTTTAGTTCCTACTATGGTAGGTCAATTAAACACTTCAGTAGGTCATGTAGGTATTACCGATAATGGTGTAAATGTATATATAGTTGATGGCTCTTATAGATATACATGGCGCATTTCTAATCCTTCTGCTGCATTATTTACAGGCTCTATTGCAGGAACTACATTAACTGTTACTAATGTTACTTCAGGCACAATTGGATCAAGTCAAGCTTTATTTGGTGCAAATGTATTACCTGAAACTGTAATTACAAGTCAATTAACAGGCACAACAGGTGGCGTTGGAACTTACTCTGTTAATCAAACACAAACTGCGGCTTCAACTATTATGAATTCTGCTGCAGTAGCCTCTGTATTAACTGCTTCAATGTCAGGTAATACAATGACTGTAACAGCTAGTTCAGGCACGTTATATCCAGGTCAAACTATTCAAGGCACATCTGTTACAACATCAACTATTATTACTGCTTTAGGCAGTATTACTGTATTAAGCCAATCTATCGCAACTGCTGGAACAAATTATGCAGTCAATGATACAGTAACTGTTTTAGGTGGTGTTTATGGAACAACTCCTGCCACTTATACTGTTTCATCTATCGGAGGAAGTGGTGCAGTTACAGGATTAACTCAAATAAATGCAGGTAACTATACATCTCAACCTACTAATAATGTATCTACATCAACAAGCGGATCAGGCACAGGATTAACCTTAACATTAACATTTGGAACAGGTAGTGGTGGCACAGGAACATATCCTATTAGCGCATCACAAACAGTTAGTTCTGAAACTATGTATGCGTTAAATTTTACTATTTTACCGCTTTCAGATGGTGCATTTAATGGTGGCGATACTCTTGATATTGTAGATAATTACTTTGTTTATAATAAACCTAATTCACAACAATGGGCAGCTTCTAATCCTTTAAGCCCTATTACCAATGCTTTAAGCTTTTCATCTAAAGATGGCGCACCTGATAACCTTGTATCTTTAATTGTAGATCATAGAGAAGTTTATTTACTTGGTGAAGCTTCATCTGAAGTATGGGTAGATGTAGGTTCTTTCCCTTTCCCATTCCAACGTATTCCTGGCACATCAACACAAACAGGTATTGCGGCTAAATTTTCTGTAGCTCGTTTAGGTAATTCATTTGCCTATGTATCACGCAACAATCGTGGTCAAGCAGAAATTGTAATGATGAATGGCTATATTCCTACACGCATATCTACTCATGCTGTAGAACAATCATTATTAGGTGGTTATGTTAATGACGCTATTGCATGGACTTATCAACAAGAAGGCCATGAATGTTATGTTATTACTTTCCCTACATTAGATTTAACATGGGTATTTGATATATCTACTCAAATGTGGCACAAATGGCTATCTATAGACACCACTAATACTTATCATAGACATCGTGGTAATTGTTCTGCTGTGTTTCAAGGTTTAGTTTATGTAGGTGATTATCAAAATGGAATTATCTATTTATTAGACCCTAATAACTTTACCGATAATGGTCAAGAAATTCGTAGATTACGCAGAGCGCCTCATTTAGTTACTGATTTACAACGTCAATACTTGGAAGAATTCCAAATTCAATTCCAACCAGGCGTAGGTTTAACAGGCATTACTCAACCATTAAACAATGAAGTTGTAGGCGCTAATCCACAAGCCATGCTTCGTTGGTCAAATGATGGTGGCTCTACATGGTCTAATGAACATTGGACTTCTATTGGCGCAGTCGGTTTATATAAAAATCGTGCTATTTGGCGCAGATTAGGTTGGTCAAGAGATAGAGTTTTTGAGGTTGTAGTTACAGACCCTATAAATGCAGTTATAATATCAGCTAATCTAAAAGCTTCAGAAGGTGAAAACTAATGGCTACAGGAAATGGTATTTATGGAACAAGTCAAACCAATCCATACCCACAAACTGAATTTTTAGATACTGCATCAAAAAGACCAACTCGTGCTTGGCAACAATTTTTTTTAAATTTGCTTAATTTTAGTAGTTCAACCACAGCAACTACTGGAACAGCAACTTTACCTGCAAAACCTGTAGGATTTATTAATATAACAGTAAATGGCAAACCATTTAAAGTGCCTTACTATAACCAATGAATGATCTTGTTCAAATTGGTAATACAGCATTAAAAGTATTTACTAATGTAGAAGAAGCAGAAAAGGCAATGTTACAGTTGCCACAAGTAGATTGCCCTTTAGTGCATCATTTTGGGCCTAATCTATGTATTAGAGAAGTATTTATGCCAAAAGGCACAATGGCTGTTGGTCATAAACAAAAGTTTAAACACATGAACGTATTGCTTAAAGGCAAAGTTATGATGTTAAACGAGGATGGTAGCACAAAGATATTAGAAGCACCTTTTATATTTGAAGGTGAGCCTGGCAGAAAAATAGGCTATGTTTTAGAAGATATGGTATGGCAAAACATATATGCTACCGATTTAAAAGATTCTAATGAAGTTGAAGAATTTTTTGTAGAAAAAAGCGAAAATTGGCAAAACGACCATAATGTTAAGCTTTCTATAGAAAAAGTAGCAAAAGAAGCTGATAGAAATGACTATCAAAAGCTTTTAAAAGAATGTGGAATTTCACATGAAATAGCTAAAGAACAGTCTGAAAATGAAGAAGATCAAATTTCAGTATTTAGCAATATAGTTCGTGTTGCAGATTCAGCAATTGAAGGAAAAGGTTTATTTTTAACGTCACCTATAAAAAAAGGTGATGTGATATGCCAAGCTAGAATTCAAGGCAAAAGAACACAAGCAGGTAGATTTACAAATCACTCTGTGTTTCCAAATGCCAAAATGGTATTATTGCCAAATGGCGATATAGATTTAGTAGCAATTAGAGATATTGATGGGTGTAAAGGTGGTAGTTTAGGTGAAGAAATAACCATAGATTACCGACAAGCTTTGTCTTTATCAGGTATTAATTTTAGAGGAAATGTATTATGTCAGCAATAGCAACCGCCATAGTTGGATCAGCAGTCATTGGAGCAGTAGGCGCTAATAGTGCAGCCGATACGCAAGCCCAAGCAGCGCAAGCAGGACAAGCTCAACAGCTTGCAATGTTCAACACGCAAAATGCTCAACAAGCACCATATAGAGCGGCTGGATATAATACTTTAAATACTATTGGTTCATTGGGTTCAGGTCAATATCAACAATATGATGCGCAAGGTAATCCAATTGGAATGGCCACAGGTTCAGGTTATTTAACCAATCAATTTAATAATCAAGACTTAAACGCTAATTTAGCGCCTAATTACGCATTTCAATTACAACAAGGTCAACAAGCATTAGCTAATCAACAAAATGCAACAGGCGGTTTAATTGGTGGTAATACTTTACAAGCTATGCAAAATTATACTCAAAACTTTGCAGGTAACGCTTATCAAAACGCATTTTCTAATTATCAAACACAACGTGGCAATATTTATAATACATTAGCCTCTATTGCAGGATTGGGACAATCTGCTCAACAATCTACAGGACAATTAGCTTCTAATACTGCTAATTCTATTAGTTCACTTGGTGTAGGCGCTGCAAATGCTCAAGCCGCAGGAACTGTTGGAACTGCTAATGCTATTGGTGGCGGATTAAGTAGTTTAGGTAATTATAGCTATATGAATCAATTATTAGGTCAAAATGAAACAATAAATCCATATAGCCAATTACCAACATATCCTGGCTCTACTTCATCAACACCTACATCATATTATTCAGGATAGGTATAAATTATGGCAGACTTTAGCGTATCAGACGTAGCTTCAAAAATTAAAGCACCTGAAGGCATATCATTAGGCGATATGATGAATATGGCTATTGGCGCTCAAAAATTTAAACAAGCGCAACAAATAAATCCATTATTACTTCGTGAAGAAGAAGCTAAAACTACTGAAGCAGAAGAAACATTACAACCTAAAATTACACAAAAAAAGGCAGAATCAGAAACTGCTGTTTATGGTGCTAATACTGCACACCTTAAAAATATTCTTGATGCTACAACAAATGGCATACAACAAATACAAATATTACAAGCTAAAAAAGATGAAAAAGGCAATCCTATTGCAACACCTAAAGATGTTGAAGATATGCTTACAAAAACAATTAATAGTTCAAATCAATTTTTAACACCTGAAGATAAAAAAGCTGCAATTGCTCAAGCATTACAGGGATTAGACCCAAATGCTTCACCAACTGATGTGCAATTATTTTTAGCACAAAAACATTTATCTACTTTATCAGCACAAGCTGAAGCAGAAAAACGTTACCCTAATGCTTATATGCAAGATACAGGTAAAGAATTTAAACCACTTCGAGGTGGAAATGAATTACTTACAGGTCAAAAACCTACTTTACAAGTTGGCCCTTCAGTTACTAAAACAATTACGCCAAGTGAAGTTAATACTATTATTGGAACAGATCAAGCTGGCAATCCAATATTTGCACAAAAAAATTCTCAAGGTAATATTTCAGGCGTTGCAGTTCCAACTCCAACAGCTCCTGTTAATGCACCTCAAAATGCTGTTAAACCAATTATTATTCCTCCTGGTGAAACAAAAGAAACATTAGCAAATGTTACTAAATATAGAAATGATTTAAATGCTAGTGCTGCACAAGTTCCAAATCAACAATTTAATGCTAATCAAATTATTAAATTAGCAGACGAAACAAACACAGGAACTCAAGCAAATATATTAGTTGGAATGAGTGGTGGTTATGCTTATATACCATGGACTTCAAATTCTGCTGATAATTATAATAGATTAGGTCATTATGTTGCTTTACAAGCCGCATCTTTAGCTGAATCTGCTGGATTAAACGCTACTGATACATCAAGAGAGTTATCAAAAACAATTGCTGGTGATAGAACTTTTACAAAAGAATCTTTAAAATCAGTATCTAGAGTAAATCGTGCTTTAGCTAGCGGAACTGATTTATTAAATAGAGGTGTTGAAAATGCTATTCAAAAAACAGGAAGTCCATTTGCAGCTCGTGAATTTAGAAATCAATGGAGTAAAGTTGTTGATGTAAATGCTTTACGTTTATATGACGCACTTAAAAATAACGATCAAACTGCATTAAGAGAATCAGTTAAAGATTTAGGTGGCATAAATTCAGCTCAATACAAATCAACTTTAAAAAGAGTTGATGCAATGAAATCTTTAATTCAAGGTAATCAATAATGCCAGCAGATTTACAAGGTTTATCATCTAATGAAATAGATAACCAAGTAATGAAAACATTTGGTTATGGCGCTAGAAATCCAAATGAAACCAATACAAATCAAATAGATAATTCTGATCCATTAAGTAATTTATCATCTGAAGATATACACGCAGCAGTTCAAAATGCAATAAAAAATGAAAAAACTGATGTTGTTTCAAATAAAAATAAACCATTTTTTAGCAAATCAAGAAATGAATCAACTATTAATGCTTATGATATTATTCCTGGCGCACCTTTGTATGAAGCTGCATTACATGGAATTACAGGAGCAGGATCACAATTTGCAGGCCATATAATTGGCGCTCTTGAACATTATGGTGAACGTAATGATAAAGCAGAGGAAGAAGCAGCTAAAATTGCAGAAGAATATACATACCAACCTCGTGGTCAAATAATTAAAAAACTTTTACCAGCGGTTAGTGAAAAAGTTTCAAATGTTTCAGAAGAATCAAAACTTGGCCCATTATTAATGCAACCTGAATTATTGGGTTTTAGTGAATTTGTAAAACCTGTTGCAGAACAAACAGGAATTAGCAAAGCAGCAGAAACATTAAATCAACAATTTGGCAAAAAATTAATAATGCCTGAAGAAACAAAAACAACTTCTCAGGAATTTAATACGCAATCAACTGAAGAAAAATTAAATAATTATAATTTAAATCTTAAAAAAGCTTCAGAATTACCTGTTTCTGTAGAATTAACAATAGGTCAAGCATTACAAGACCCTGTGCTTATATCTCGTGAACTTAATGAACGTGGATTTAAAGAACAACACGCACAAAGATTTAATGAACAAAATAAAGCACTTCAAGAAAATGCTAACATTATTAAACAAAATGTGGCACCTAATGTTTTAACTACAGATTATGTTGCAGATGCACAAAATCTTATTGATTCAGTTAAATCTATTAAAGATCAAAATGTATTAAGAACACAAGAAGCTTATAAACAATTAGAAGATGCGGCAGGTGGTAAATTTCCTTTAGATGCCAAAAAATTTGGTCAAAACGCATTAAATGAATTATCTAAAAAAGAAGATATTGAATTTTTACCTGAAACATTTAAAACAAGAATTCAAAATTATGCAAATGGCAAAAAAGAAATGAATTTTGACCAGTTTGAAAATTTAAGAAGTCAATTATTTAAAGCAACAAAAGGAAATCAAGATGGTAATGTTGTTCATGCTTTAAATCTTGTTAGAAATGAATTAGAAAATTTACCAATGACTGAAGTTGATGCAAATATTAAAGCATTGGCAGATAATGCTAGAAAAACAGCTAAAGCAGATTTTGATCTTGAAAAATCAAATCCTCTTTATAGTAAAGTATTAAATGAATCAGCAGATAGCAAGGATTTTATTCAAAATTTTGTTATTAGATCAAAAAATGCTGACTTTGTTAAATCAATGGATTTATTAAAAAATGATCCTACTGCTTTAGAACATTTGCGTTCAGGAACAATGGACTATATTATTAGAGAATCTACAGATGCAAGTGGTAATTTTAACACAGCAAAGTTTCAAAAACATATTGAAAATCTTAATGTAAATAAAAAATTAGATGCGTTATTTGGGGAACATTCTAAACAATTACAAGATTTAGCAGATGTATCAAAAATTGTAGAGGCAAGACCAAGAGGTTCTTTTGTAAATGAATCCAATTCAACAACAGCCTTGGGATCAATGGCAAAAAAATATGGAGGTAAATTAATTTTAAAATTACCTGGTGTTCGTCATGTTATTGAACCTGCTACGGAAATTTTAGAAGAAAGAAGAATAAATAAAGAAGTTAAAAAGTCTTTAAATCCAAAACCAGTAAATAAACTATCAGATATAGGAAAATAAAATGTCAGTCAATTTATCACCCATAGGCAACGGAATAAGCTTTTTAGGCACTACAGGGCTACCTTTAAATGGTGGCAAACTATATACCTATCAAGCAGGATCATCAACTCCATTAGCCACTTATACAGATGTTAATGGAACAATTCCTAATGCCAACCCAATTATTTTAGGAACTGACGGTAGATTACCAGCAGAACTTTGGCTTACTTATGGATATAACTATAAACTTGTATTACAAGATTCAAACAGCGTGACAATCGCTACTTATGACAACATTTATGGTATTTTAGGAACAATTCCTGCGGCTTCATCTACTTTACCATCAGGCATGATTCTTTTATGGTCAGGCGCTATTGGCTCTATTCCATCAGGTTATTATTTATGTGACGGAACAAATGGAACGCCTGATTTAAGAAATAAATTTATTGTTGGTGCTGGTAACTCTTATTCAGTAAATCAAACAGGTGGTTCTGCTGACGCAATTGTGGTATCTCATACACATACTGCAACATCAACTGTTACTGATCCTGGTCACTTCCATCAATATAATTACCCTAACACAGGTAATTCTTATGGTTCTAATAGTGGTGGTGTAACTCCAGGTTCAGTTTCAAATAATACAACTACAGCAACTACAGGAGTTACAGTTGCTACAACTAACGCAACTGCAGGTGTAAGTGGCACAAATGCTAACTTGCCACCTTACTATG
>Ga0214172_1000875_pt1 | contig 10722 bp, 7 predicted proteins | sample TroBogEpilimnion_29_FD_153010 | JGI IMG/M metagenome (GOLD analysis project Ga0214172, IMG submission 153010) | Freshwater microbial communities from Trout Bog Lake, WI - 12JUL2007 epilimnion | ecosystem: Environmental > Aquatic > Freshwater > Lake > Epilimnion/Euphotic zone | place: Trout Bog...
TGTTGGATTCTCTGTTGAGTATAAGTACATCAACAAACTCCCCGCCCTTCCAGAAACACTTGAGAAGTCATCAACTACTGTTATTGTTGGAGACTCTAAAGAAGGTTGGGCAAAAGCTTATCGTGAGTTGCTGGGACTTCTTTGGGCTGGTCAGATTCCACAAATTGATATCAGCAAGGTTCGTCCTTCAGGTGCTCGCCTAAAGACAATGGGTGGGCGTTCATCAGGACCTCAACCACTTGTAAATCTATTTGATTTTACTATTCAAGTATTTAAGGGAGCACTTGGTCGTCAGCTAAAGCCAATTGAAGCTCATGACATTATGTGTAAGATTGGTGAAGTAGTTGTAGTTGGTGGAGTTCGCCGTTCTGCTATGATTTCACTTTCTAACATTAATGATATTGAAATGGCACAAGCAAAGGCTGGTAACTGGTGGGAGAAGAACTCTCAACGTGCTTTGTCAAACAACTCTGTTGCATATTCCCGCAAACCAGAGATGCAACAGTTTATTGCAGAGTGGAAATCACTTTATGATTCTAAGTCTGGAGAAAGAGGAATTTACAATGTGGCAGCAGCGCAAGCACAAGCGGCTAAATACGGCCGCAGATCATCGGAGATTCATTATGGGACAAACCCATGCTCAGAAATCATTCTTAGACCTTATCAGTTTTGTAATCTATCAGAAGTCGTATTACGTGAAAAGGATACAGTTGAAGATGTTAAGAATAAGGTTCGCCTTGCGTCAATTCTTGGAACGTGGCAATCAACCCTAACTGATTTTAAATATATCCGTAAGATTTGGAAGGATAATACAGAAGAAGAACGTCTACTTGGAGTTTCATTGACTGGACAATTTGGACATAAGTTCTTCTCTGGACAAGAAGGAACAGAAAAGCTTGCAAAGGTCCTTGACGATCTTCGTGAGTATGCAGTTTCAACAAACGTAATTGAAGCAGAGAAAATTGGGATTCCTGCATCAGCAGCAGTAACTTGCGTTAAGCCTTCAGGAACAGTTTCCCAATTGGTCGGGGTGTCTTCAGGAATGCATCCATGGCATTCACAATATTATATTCGCACAGTTCGTGGTGATAAGAAAGATCCAATTACACAGTTCTTACAGGATTCAGGTATTCCTACAGAAGACGATGTAATGAAGCCAAATGATACTTCGGTATTTTCATTTCCAGTAAAAGCACCATCACATGCTATTACTAGAGATAAGCTTACCGCTATTCAACAACTTGAAATTTGGCTAACATATCAACGTCACTGGTGTGAGCATAAGCCATCTATTACAGTTTCTGTAAAGGAAGATGAATGGATGGAAGTTGGAGCATGGGTATACAAGCACTTTGATGAGGTATCTGGAATTTCATTCTTGCCATATTCAGAGCATACATATGTTCAGGCTCCGTATCAAGAGATTGATGAGGCAGCATTTAAAGAGCTTTCAGCAAAGATGCCTAAGAACATTGACTGGACAGCTTTGTCATTGTACGAGCTGGAAGATTCAACAACAGGAACTCAAGCACTTGCATGTGTTTCTGGAGAATGTGAAATAGTAGATATCAATTCATAATGAATCTTGTTCAAAGAGCCGTAAGTGCTGGGGGCAAACTAGCACCAATTGTAATCCCTAAAGATATTACATTTGGCACTGGCTTAATGAATCCTTCTGTAATGATAGATGATGACGGAGATATTCTAGTTAATCTTCGTCATACAAACTACACGCTATTTCATTCAGAAAATACTCAAAAGTTTCCTTCAAGATGGGGACCACTTGCATATCTTCATCCAGAAAAAGATGCAAAGCTAGGCACAACAAACTATCTTGTTAGAATGAATAATAATCTTGAGGTTACAGATTATTGTTTAATTGATACAAGCAAAAATGATATCCCGCCCGTTTGGGAGTTTGTTGGGTTAGAAGATGCCCGTCTTGTTAAGTGGGATAATAAATATTATATGGTTGGTGTCAGAAGAGATGTAAAGCCTTCGGGTGAAGGTCGCATGGAACTAGTTGAAATTAAAATCAATAAGAAAAAGTGGGAAGCCGAAGAAAAGTCAAGAATTAGAATACCTGCTCCAGGCAAAGATAATTCTTATTGTGAAAAGAACTGGTATCCAATCCTTGACAAGCCTTACTATTTTATTAAATGGACTTCTCCAGTTGAAGTTGTTAAGACTTATCCAGATCTTCCCGCAAGATGTGAGCAAGTTGTTGTAAATCCAGGATTGCCTGTAAAGTTTGATTTACGGGGCGGATCTCAGATGATTCGTTGGAACGAAAACACCTATATATCAATAACACATGAGACAGAGTTGTTCTGGAACTACTTGGGACAAAAAGATGGAATATATCGTCATAGATTGTGTGTCTGGGATAACGAGTTTAATCTGATAGGTGTTTCTCCAGACAAGTTTTCATTTCTAGATGCCAGAATTGAATTTTGTGCAGGTGCAGCAAAGCTTAAAAATGATTTGCTCATATCGTTTGGTTTTCAAGATAATGCTGCTTTTATTTTAAAGGTAACAGAAGATGTTGTTGAAGAAATGATACAGGAGGCTTTGACAAATGAAATCAATTGAAGAATTAGTTGAAAACGCTTCTCATGATATGTTTAATCCTCAACTTAACTTTGATATTGCAAAGAAGTACGACGAGCTGGGCCAAAATGCTGCAGCAATTTCTTTTTATTTGAGAGCTGCAGAATATGGCTATGAGTCTTCACCTATTATTGTTTATACTTCATTAATAAGAATTTCTTTCTGTCTAGAAAGTCAGACTGGGCGTGAGCACACTGTAAGTAGCACATTATTACAAGCAATTGAATATATGCCTAGCAGACCTGAAGCATACTTTTTACTATCACGTTTTTATGAGAGAACACAAAAATGGCAAGAGTGTTATACATGGGCAGAAATAGGTTTAAGATTTGCTACAAGACATGATCCATTACCAGCAGATGTTGAGTACCCAGGTTCATATGGATTTATGTTTGAAAAAGCCGTAAGCGGTTGGTGGCTTGGAAGAAAAGAAGATTCTTTTAAAATCTTCAAGGATATGCTTGAAGAAAACATATGGGATAACTATCGCTCAACCATTGAATACAACCTTAAAAACTACGTCTAAAAAATAGCCTTTTTTAACTATTTTGGTATACTTGTAGCATATGAGCCTGCAATACACCTATACTAGTAATCTTCAGACTACTCAGGGCGGTAATTTTAACTACCCTGCCTATACAGACACGCCTGACGTGCCTAGAGATATTTATCGTTTAGCAACAGAACTTGACGCATATCTTTCTGTTAATAAAGGTCCAGGATATTTAGTATTTTCTAGCTCATCAAATACATTTTCAACAGGTTCAAAAACTTTTTCAGTTAGCATAGGATCGGGCAATCCAAATGGTAGCGGAGCTTATGCAGCAGGTGATCGTGTAAGAATAATCAATACGGCAAATACATCTCAATTTATAGAAGGAACAATTTCTTCTGTAACAACAAATTCAAGTATAGTAGTAAGCATTGATACGGTCCAAGGCTCAGGAACGATTACAACGTGGCAATTTAGCCTTACTGGTATACAAGGATTGCAGGGTCCACAAGGACCACAAGGCACACAAGGTGTGCAAGGTCCGCAAGGTGTTCAGGGTCCACAAGGTACTCAGGGTGTACAAGGTCCGCAAGGCACACAAGGTGTGCAAGGCACTCAAGGGCCTCAAGGCACCCAGGGTATTCAAGGCGTTCAGGGTCCACAGGGAACACAAGGCGTACAAGGCACACAGGGTGTGCAAGGAACTCAAGGAACACAAGGAGTCCAAGGTTCAGGTTACAATGTAACAACTTCAACAACTTCAAACACACTCACCACTGGTTCAAAAACATTTACTGTTACAAACTCTGGTGCATTTTTAAATGGTGATCGTGTAAGAGTAATTAATACATCAAGTCCTTCACAGTTTATTGAAGGTAATATTACTTCTTTAACTGTAAACTCAAGTATTACAATTAACGCAGACATAGTTTCTGGAACTGGAACTGTAACAACATGGCAATTTAGCGTTGCTGGAGTTCAAGGTACACAAGGTGTCCAGGGTCCACAAGGAACCCAAGGTGTACAAGGTATTCAAGGCTTGCAAGGTATTCAGGGTACACAAGGAACACAAGGTGTGCAAGGCACACAGGGAATACAAGGATCTCAAGGACCACAAGGTACCCAAGGAATCCAGGGTATTCAGGGAATACAAGGACCTCAAGGAACGCAGGGAACACAAGGCATTCAAGGTCTTCAAGGTGTTCAGGGACCAGTATCTTCATTAAATGCACACCAATCTGTAGAAGCAATCCAGGTGTCACCCCTAGGAAACGGTGCAACATATTTTGCGGGATCTGCAGATGCAGAAAACGGAACTGGTGTGGGTGCATATATTCAAGCATCAACAAATGGAACTTTATCTGTAGATGGATATACTACTCCAAATCTTGCAGTAGGAGATCGCCTATTAATTGTAGGTCAGGCAAATAAAACTCAAAATGGTGTCTATACAGTTACATCAACTGGATCTGTATCTTCAACATGGAAGATAACTCGTGCAACAGATTACGATAATCATACGGCTGGACAAGTTGAAGAAGGCGACTATATTTTTGTAACTGATGGAACAGTTTATGGCGGTACAGTCTGGATAGAAATTGGAAACGGTTCTAATGCTGACGGAACCATTAGAATTGGCACAGATAATATTCAGTTTGCACAAACATCTGGCTTGGGTGCTCAGGGAACAACTGGCGCACAAGGTGCGGGTGGAACAACGGCATACTGGGGTTCATTCTGGGATGTAACAAATCAAACAGCGGCAGCAACAAATACCGCATATGCCGTAAATATTGGTAATACAGATTCAAATTCGCTGGGTGTATCAATAGCAAGTAACAATCAAATAACATTTGCAAACCCTGGCGTATACAATATTCAATTTTCTTTTCAATTCCAAAATACTGATAACTCAGTACATAATGCATATATTTGGTTACGTAAAAATGGTTCAGATGTTGCAGAAACTGCATCTGATCAAGCAATTCCAGCAAGTCACGCTGGAACAACAGGATCAACAATTGCTGCATGGAACTTTGTAGAAAAATTAAATGCTGGAGATTATCTACAGCTTATGTGGTCTACAGATAATACTTCTGTATCTATTGCAAGTTATAATGCTTCTTCCCCAGTCCCGTCCGTTCCTGGCGTAATTGTTACTGCAACACAGGTTGCATATGCAATTCAAGGCACACAGGGTTTACAAGGTCCACAAGGTGTACAGGGTCCACAAGGTGTACAGGGTGTGCAAGGAACACAGGGTGTTCAAGGAGTACAAGGCGTACAGGGTATACAAGGAAATCAGGGAACACAAGGAATACAAGGTTTTGGATATGCACAGCTTCAAGGTGTGCAAGGATCAATAGGTTCGCAAGGTACTGCAGGATTTGTAGGGTCTAATGGATCTCAAGGAACCCAAGGTATCCAAGGAAGCACAGGATTCCAGGGAACTGCTGGCTTTATAGGCTCTAATGGTGCACAAGGCGTGCAGGGACTTCAAGGAATTATTGGAGCATCTGGAACATATACAGTGTCATCAACAATTCCTTCAAACCCTACAAATGGTTCAGCTTGGTTAAATACTAATGATGGATCGCTTTATATCTGGGATGGAACTGAATGGTTTGAGCCAGGTAGCAATTATAATGGTTTGCAGGGAATTCAAGGAACTACTGGTATACAAGGACCGCAGGGAACATTAACATTAACTCCCGCCCGTACTGTAACAGAATTTGCATCTCCAACATCAGGACAAACTTCATTCTCAGTAAACTATACACCAGGATATATAGATGTATTCTTAAATGGTGTTCGTCTTGTATCATCAGACTATACTGCAACAAGTGGAACTGCTGTAGTTCTTGCTTATGGAGTAAGTTCAACAGATGTTCTTGATGTTGTATCTTATTCGCTTGGAATGGGTGCACAAGGATTAAGTGGTTTACAAGGTGTTCAAGGTTTACAAGGAATTTCAGTTCAAGGAATTCAAGGACCACAAGGAACTACTGGAATTCAAGGTTTGACGGGAGTTCAGGGAACTTCAGGTGCTGGATCAATGCAAATGTGGCGTTATACAGCTACAGGTGGAGAAACAACGTTATCAGGAAATGACGGATTCTCAACAAGCCTTGCATATACAGTAAATTACGAGCAAGTATTTGTAAATGGTGTTTTGCTAGAGCGTGGAGTTGACTATACAGCAAGTACAGGAACATCTGTAGTTTTGAACACAGCCCTAGTTGCTAATGATATTGCTACGGTTATATCATATAGTTCATGGTCTCTTGCAAATGCTATTCCGCTTACCGCATATAGTGCACAAGGAGTTTTGGTTGCAGGTACAGGAACCAATACATACACATCTCTACAACAAGGAACAAAAGGATGGACTTTGGTTTCTGACCCAACGCAAGCGGCGGGAGTCCGTTGGTCTAACGACGTTCAAATCATGAACATCATGGGTGCCTATTAAATAGCTCCTCTGGTATAATGGTTTTATATTGAATAAAGCAGTGAAAGGTAGTAATTAATGGCTACAACTTCTAAGCAAATGTATAACGGTGCTGCAAGCACTAGTTCTACAACACTTTATACCGCCCCATCTTCAGCGGGCGCTGTAGCAGTTGTTACAAACATTATTGTTGCCAATACAGCAGGTACTTCTGCTACTTATACATTAAATTTGGGCGGGAATGCAATAGCTACTACAGTTACAGTAGGAGCATATGACTCTGCTATTATTGATCTAAAACAAGTTTTAACAGCATCTCAAACAATCACAGGTCTAGCATCTGCCACTACAGTTAATTTCTTTATCAGCGGTGTGGAGATTGTTTAATGTCACCAATTTATAAATTATCTGCAAACTCCCTAGCACTTGGAAGAACCTCATATAGAGATTTTCTTATGGGTAATACAGTATTTAATCCATGGGCTCCACAAGGAGCTATGGATGCTTTAGGAAGTGTTACTGTTCCAAGTGGTGGGCTATCGTCTATTACCTTCTCGGCTATTCCGCAGACTTATACGCATTTGCAGATTCGCGCTTTAGTCAAAACTGCTTATGGCAGCGTACAAGACGGATTAAAGGTTCAGCTCAATGGCGATACAGGCTCGTCATACAACTATCATTATCTTGGCGGTAATGGTTCATCTACTTATGCTGGCGGCAACGCTTCTGCAACAACATTTATGCAAACGGTTTCTATCGCTGGTGCAACGGGCGGTCAATATGGCGTAATGGTTTTGGATATTCTGGATTACGGCAATACCAATAAAAATAAAGTTATGCGTGCTATCGGTGGCGTAGATGCTAACGGTTCTGGCGTAGCTGAAATGTGGAGCGGTTTGTATATGTCGCAAAATGCCGTTAACTCTATTAACCTGTTTTCTTACAACGGCTCAAACATTTCTCAGTATTCCAACTTCTCTCTTTACGGCGTTAAGTGACAGGCGGGCATTATGACAACTAATACTATGGTGGCGATTCAGACAATTACTGCATCATCTCAATCAGCAGTTTCGTTTACCTCAATTCCTTCCACTTATACCGACCTTCATATTGTTGCGGTAGGCACCAGCAGTACTGCTGGTTCTTCTGTCAACTATTGGCGTATGACTTTCAATGGCGATAGTAGTAGTGGGTTGTATTCAGATACTTATTTATACGGAAATGGTTCGTCTGCTGCGTCTAGCCGCGATACTGGCGGCAATGTTATGTACCTTGGCTATGTTGGACAAACATCTAATACGGCTCAACCTATTAGCACTTTTGACATTATGAACTATGCCAACAGCACGACATATAAAACTGTTCTTGCTCGTGGAAGTGCCGCATCAGACAATGTTGGCGCAATGGTCGGACTTTGGCGAAATATAAACGCTATCAACCGCGTAGATTTATTTATGTCTAGCGCAACGGTTAGCGGAACCTTCACCCTTTACGGCATAGCTAACGCTGACATTGGCGCTTACGCTACTGGTGGAATTATTACCCAAGACGCTACTTATTACTATCACGCGTTTGGTAGCTCAGGCACATTCACTCCTAAGCAAAACTTAACTTGCGATTATCTTGTAATCGCTGGCGGTGGTGGAGGTGGAGAGTTTGCTGGCGGTGGTGGTGGAGCTGGTGGTTTGCGTTCAACCGTAGGCTACACAGGCGGAGGCGGTTCTCTTGAATCTGCCGTTACATTTAACTCTGGTACGGCGTACACAATGACGGTTGGAGCTGGTGGCGTTGGGTCTAACGATTCAGTTGCTCCTACCAATGGCGGTAACTCAAGTATTGCGGGAAGTGGATTAACTACTATCACTTCTCTTGGCGGAGGTTATGGCGGAGATAATTCTTGGTATAGCCATGGTAATACTGGCGGCTCTGGTGGAGGAACCTACGGCAACGGTGGTTCAGGTAATCAAGGCTCTGGCACCATAAATCAAGGCTATGCGGGTGGCTCAACACCTCTTTCTGCTAGCGGCACTTATGTGGGAACTGGTGGTGGCGGAGCGGGCCAAGCAGGACAAAATGCCGTCTCCAGCACAGTTGCGGGCAATGGCGGTAATGGTGTTTATATTCCTGCTTTTGCTACAACAACTGGTACTGGCATTAATGGTTATTACGCTGGTGGCGGTGGAGGCGGAACTGCTGGTACCGTAACATCGCAAAGATACGGTGGCTCTGGCGGTTTAGGTGGCGGCGGCGCTGGTCAAAATTCTATTGGCGGCGGTGGCTCTACAAATGGTGCTGCTGGTATAGCTAACACAGGTGGAGGCGGCGGTGGGCCAGGCTTTCCAAACAACAACTCAAGCGCAACTTATGGCGGAGGCGCTGGCGGTTCTGGCGTAATCATCGTTAGATATTTGAAGTAGGAGGCGACAATGGCTAATTATGTTTTATTAGAACGAATCACAGTAGGAGCTGCTGGCGCATCTAGCGTCACCTTCAACAACATACCTCAGACTGGTTATACGGATTTGAAGGTTGTTGTTAGTGCAAAAGGAACAGACTCGGCTGCAAGAGGTATGCTGATTGCTTTCAATGGCTCATCATCTACCTTTAGCGGTAAGTATTTGATTGGTGATGGCTCATCGCCTTCATCAGGTTCATTAGCTCAGTATGTTGGTTCTATCTTCGGAACTGGCGGAACGGCTAATACATTTAACAATACTGAGATTTACATTCCCAACTATCTAGGCTCTCAACAAAAGTCTTTCAGCGTAGATAATGTTGCCGAAAATAATGGCTCAACAGGATATGCAAATATCATCGCTGGACTATGGGCAACAACTTCAGCCATATCATCTATCAACTTATCCATTCAGGTTGGTTCGTTTATTCAATACTCCACCTTCTCTCTCTATGCCCTAGCCGCAGTAGGCACTACTCCTACTAAAGCTCCGAAGGCTATCGGTGGAGATATTGTTCAATATGACGGTACATATTGGTATCATGCATTTATTAATTCAGGAAGTTTTATTCCACAGATCCCGCTTTCTTGTGATGTGCTAGTCGTTGCTGGTGGTGGTGGTGGCGGTTCTGACGCAGGTGGCGGTGGCGGTGCTGGTGGAGTATTAGCCTTCGCATCACAAGCACTTATTAGTAGCACTGGATACACAGCAACCATTGGCGCAGGTGGAGCGCAAGCATCATCAGCGACTATTGGCTACTCAGGTTCTAACTCACAGTTTGCTTCTCTCACTGCATCAGTTGGTGGTGGAGCTGGTTCAACAACAACATCTCCTGCTGGCACTGGTGGTTCAGGTGGTGGCGGTGGACGTAATGGCGGTCAAGCGGGTGGCTCGGCAACATCAGGTCAAGGTAACGCTGGTGGTACAGGAACATTAAACACATCAGGCGGTGGCGGTGGTGGCGCAGGAGGTGCTGGTAGCAACTCATCTTCTACTGGTGGTACTGGCGGCGCTGGTACAAACTCTGTTACAAACTGGGGAGCGTTATCCGCAGCATTGACAGCCACAGGCTTAGGTGTTAGTGGCTATCTTGCAGGCGGTGGAGCAGGTGGACCTAGCGGTACTGCTGGAACTGGTGGCGGAGGCGCTGGAGGCGCAACTGCCAATCCAGGAAATGGTACTGCTGGCACACCCAACACAGGTTCAGGTGGTGGTGGAGGTGGTGGTGGATACGGAATTGCTACTAACGGAGCCGCTGGCGGTTCAGGTGTAGTAATAGTACGCTATCTAGCTTAAATTAAAATATGATTATATTAATTAACTTGATATAATTAGCAGGGAGATAAAATGACAAAATCTAGAGATTTATCTAATTCGGGACGTAGCATTGGAACAACATCCAATCGTCCCGCATCTCCTTATGTTGGACAAGAATATTATGATACAACTTTAGGTCAATTATTAAATTATACAGTTCAAGGAACTTGGGTTGCAGTTGGTACTGCCGCTCCAAATGCAGTATCTGTAAACTATCTTGTAGTAGCAGGTGGCGGCGGTGGTGGTTACAACCGTGGCGGCGGCGGTGGAGCTGGTGGATTACGTTCAACCGTTACTGCAACTGGAGGCGGAGGCTCTTTAGAATCAGCACTTCCTTTAACTATTGGCACTTCATACACAGTAACTGTAGGCGCAGGAGGTGCTGGAGCAATTCA